>Ga0182027_10001621_pt1 | contig 37313 bp, 31 predicted proteins | sample 712E1DmetaG_FD_121300 | JGI IMG/M metagenome (GOLD analysis project Ga0182027, IMG submission 121300) | Permafrost microbial communities from Stordalen Mire, Sweden - 712E1D metaG (Illumina Assembly) | ecosystem: Environmental > Terrestrial > Soil > Wetlands > Permafrost | place: Sweden...
ACCTCATACTTCACTTGTTGGCAGTTTTAATGCCTATAATGCCTGTGCTGCTTTTGCCTCAGCTGTTTTACACGGCATTTCTCCTGAAACTGCAATAGAAGGAATAAGAAATACTAAACAGGTTCCCGGAAGATTTGAAGTTATTGGCAAAGGAACCAAGAAAGCAATAGTTGATTATTCACATACAGCCGACAGTCTGGAAAAAGCATTAATAGCGCTCAATGAAATAGTGCAAAAAAATAATCCGGTATATACTGTTTTGGGCTGTGGTGGGAACAGAGATAAATCCAAAAGACCCATAATGGGGCAGATAGCTTCAGACTTGAGTAAAAAAATCTTTATTACATCTGATAACCCTAGGAATGAAGACCCATTTGAAATAATAAATGAAATTTGTTCAGGTTTAAAAAAAGACAATTACGAAGTAATTGAAAACCGTGAAGAGGCAATAAAGAAAGCAATTGAAAGCACCGAAGAAAACGCTGTTATTCTAATTGCAGGCAAAGGGCATGAAAATTATCAGGAGATAAAAGGAGTGCGCAAACATTTCTCTGATAAAGAGATAGCAGAAAAATATCTAACAGTATGAAGAATATTAAAATTACATTAAAAGATTTATTCAATTTACCTGGAGCGGTGATTTATAATCCTGATCGTTATAAGGATGTTTCAGCAGTTACTATTGATACGAGGAATATTCCAATTAATTCTTTATTCATTGCAATTGAAGGGAACAATTTTGACGGACATACTTTTCTAAAGGAAGCAGTTAAACGTGGTGCAAAAGCAATTGTTATAAATGAAAATAAATTATCAATAGCCGATAAAATTAAGGTTCCAGTAATTACTGTTCCGGATACAACCACAGCATTGGGAAGCATTGCAGGTATCTGGAGAAATAAATTAAATGCGAAAATAATAAGTATAACCGGAAGTGCAGGTAAAACATCTACTAAGGAAATACTGGTTCAGCTGTTAAGCGAAAAATTCAAAGTCAATAAGACTATTGGAAATTATAATAATCATATTGGTGTGCCATTAACTATTCTGAACACACAAAACAAATATGATATGCTAGTTGCTGAATTGGGGACTAATCACTTTGGTGAGATAAAATATACTGCGGAAATAATCAGACCCGATTTTGCTTTAATTACAAATATTGCTGATTCTCATCTTGAATTTTTCAAAGACCGGGAAGGTGTATTAAAAGAAAAGTGGGTATTAGCAGAAGTTACTGAGAGTCGTGAGGGTCTTGTTTTCATAAATAATGATGACAAGCTGCTGAGGATATCCGGTGATAAATTAGCTAAAAAAATTACGTATGCATTTGATAATGAAGCGGATGTTCGCGGTAAAATAACAGGGTATAACGGAGAAGGGCAGACCGAAATAGAAATTAGTTATGGCAAAAAGAAGGTTAGATTGTCATTGCCTTTGTATGGTGAGCAGAATGCGAAGAACCTATTGGCGGCAGCAGCAATAGCATTCAAATTGGGATTAAGTGTTAAGCAGATAAAGGATGGCGTTAAAAAACTTAAAGCTGCGGATAAAAGACTTAATGTGAGAAAACATAATAATATTACTGTTATTGATGATACATATAATGCAAATCCTGAATCTATGAATGCTTCACTGGATTTGCTCGGGAAAATGACTTCATTCAAAAGCAGAATAGCTGTTTTAGGGGATATGCTGGAACTGGGACAGGATGAGATTGAACTGCATAAAAATTTAGAAGCTACAATAAAGAAGAATAAAATTGATTCTGTTTTCACGATTGGCAACAGAATGAAAAATTTAAGTGAATTACTAAAAAATACCGGGATAGAAGCAAAACATTTTAATATCAGAGAAGCGCTTTCGTCTTTTTTAGATAAAAGAGACTTCAGCGACTCGGTTATATTAGTGAAAGGATCACGCGGAATGAAAATGGAAGAATTTGTACAAGTAATTGAGAGCAGGGAAAACTAATGCTTTATTATTTACTTGAATATATTAACAAAAGATTTAGTCCTCCCGGATTTGAAATATTCCGGTACCTTACTTTCAGGTCGGCTACAGCAGCTATATTCGGTTTAATATTATCATTTATGTTAGGTCCGAAAATAATTAAGATTCTCCAGAAACATCAGATTGGGGAGGCAAAAAAAATAGACGGCCCAAAATCTCATTGGTCAAAGGCGGGAACACCGACCATGGGAGGAATTATATTAATCCTTTCAGTAGTAATACCTGTTCTTTTATGGGCTGACATTAAAAGTATATATATAATCTTGATATTGACCGGAACAATCCTTCTAAGTGGCATAGGATTTTTAGATGATTATCTTAAAGTGATAAAGAAATACCCCAATGGTCTTATTGCCCGTTATAAATTACTTGGCCAGATTGGTGTTGGTTTGATAGTAGGTTGTACAATTTATTTTTCTCCTCAATTCGCAGGAATAAATTCTGTTACAACAATGCCATTCCTCAAAGATGTAAACTTTGATTTTTCATTTATGTATATACCTGTGGTTGTATTTATTATAGCCGGAACTTCAAATGCAGTTAATTTAACTGATGGACTTGACGGACTTGCGATTGGAGTTACAACTATAGTAATGCTTGCACTGGCCATATTAAGTTATATCAGCGGCAGCACAATATGGTCTGATTATCTGAATGTTATTTACCTTCCCGGTTCAGGAGAATTGACAGTGTTTGTTGCCGCACTTGTCGGTGCATCACTTGGTTTTCTGTGGTATAATTTTTATCCGGCACAGGTATTTATGGGAGATACCGGATCACTTGCTATTGGCGGAGCATTTGGGATATTAGCTGTATTAATTAAAAAAGAATTGTTGTTACCAATCCTTGGCGGAATATTCTTCATGGAAACTATTTCAGTTATCATGCAAAGAGTATACTTCAAGTATACCAAGAGGAGATACGGGGAAGGAAGAAGAATTTTCAAGATGGCCCCCCTTCATCATCATTTTGAGATGCTTGGATGGCCTGAACCAAAAATAGTTATCAGGTTTTATATCATAGCAATTATACTTGCAATTATAAGTCTGGCATCATTTAAGGTAAGATAATGAACTTAAAAAATAAACATATTACAATAATCGGAGCGCGTAAAAGCGGCATAGGAGCAGCAAAGCTGGTCAAAGACTCTGGTGGAATTCCATTTGTTTCTGATTCAGGTACTAAGGAGAATTTAAGGGAATTTATTACGCTGCTTGAAAAAGAAAATATTTCTTATGAGACCGATGGACATTCAGAAAGAGTATTTGAATGTGATCTTATGGTTATTAGTCCGGGCGTACCATCTGATGTAAAAGTTATAGCTGACGCCTGTAAGGCAGGGAAAAAGATAATAAGTGAAATTGAATTAGCCAATAATTACTGCAAAGGGACTGTAATTGCAATAACCGGAACTAACGGCAAAACTACAACAACATCACTTTGCGCACATGTATTGAATAAAGCAGGAATCAAAACATATTCTGCCGGAAACATAGGGCTTGCTTTTTCAGAAGTTGCGGTTGAAGTTAAGAAAGATGAAATGGTATCACTTGAAGTATCAAGTTTCCAGCTGGATTTTATTGATAAATTTCAACCGCATATAGCGATGATCTTAAATATTACGCCGGATCATTTAAACAGATATGGGAATAAGTATGAGAATTACATTAATTCCAAGTTAACCATATATAAAAACCAGGATCATAATGATATTCTTATATTAAATAAGGATAGTGAAGCTCTGATTAATTCTCTTTCGGAACCTAAAAGTAAAATTTATTATTTCTCGCTGAAGGAAGAAGTAGAGAATGGCTGTTTTTACGGAGACAACAAAATATATTTTATGGAAGGGGGAAAGGAACAGTTCAAATGTTCCCTAAAGGATATAAATCTCAAGGGAGAGCATAATTATGCGAATGCTATGGCGGTTATTATAGCGGCCAAGATCATTGGCCTTGATAACAAAAAAATAAAAGATGCTTTAGGTGATTTCCAGGGAGTTGAACACAGGCTTGAGTTTGTTAGGGAACTTGAAGGAGTAAAATATATTAATGATTCCAAAGCGACAAATATTGACTCAGTCTGGTATGCTCTAAGAAGTTTTGATGACCCTATATTCCTTATTCTTGGCGGTCAGGATAAAGGGAATAATTATGACCAGATAAAAGAACTTGTCGTAAATAAAGTAAAGAAAATATATGCCATTGGCGTCTCGGCAGATAAAATATTTAATTATTTCCACAAAATTGTGAAGGTAGAAATCAAGTCCACAATGGAAGAGGCAGTCGGATCAGCAAATAAAGAAGCGCGTGAAAATGATATAGTATTACTTTCTCCTGCATGCGCCAGTTTTGATATGTTTAAGAATTACGAGGAAAGAGGAAGAGTGTTTAAACAAGCAGTTAACAAATTATAATGAAGAAGTTAGGATTTATAATATTTTTTGATGCTTTTGCAATGATGCTTTTAGGTACCATTATAGTACTAAGCGCTAGCAGCACTTACAGTGAATTTAAATTTGATAGTTTATTCCGGTTATCCAATTCTCATCTTGGGAAGGTATTACTCGGTTTAATATTTATGGTAATATTCAGTGCAATACCATACGAATATTATAAAAAAATAAGTAAACAAGCAGCTTTAGGTGTTGTGGTTATGCTTGTCCTGACTTTAATTTTTGCGCCAAGCATCAAAGGAGCGGGTAGATGGATCAATTTAGGGGTAACATCATTTCAGCCCGCAGATGTAGCAAAGTTAATTCTCATAATTCATCTTGCTTATTTATTAGAAGAAAAGAATGATTTATTAAAAGATTTCCGCAACGGTTTCCGTTATCTTCTTTTATGGGTAATAACGATTTCCGTACTGATCCTTGTACAGCCAAATATTAGTAATGGAGTGCTTCTTCTTGTTACCTGTTTAGTTATGATGTATGTGGGCGGGGCAAAGTTTATTCATATTCTATATACTTCCATAATATGTTTCCTGGGAGGTGCATGCGCAGCATTGTTGTTCTCCCATTCACACAGCAGGATAACTACATTTATAAGCCACTTATCTAACGGCCATGATATTAATATTCAGGTTAAGCAGTCCATCCTTGGTTTAGGCAGCGGAGGACTTTTAGGCGTTGGAATCGGACACAGTATGCAGAGTAATCTATTTTTACCAGAAGCATACGGCGATTTTATTTTTGCAATTTATGGTGAAGAGACAGGATTTATAGGATCTGTACTTTTGCTTTTCTGTTTCATATTGCTTTTTATAGCAGGATTACTGATAGCAAAAAAGACAAAAGATAAATTCGGGCAATTGCTGGCATTCGGAATAATATTTTCAATTGTTATTTATGCTCTTGTGAATATCGCCGTATCAATAGGTATATTACCAACAACCGGTCTGCCGTTACCATTTATATCTTATGGAGGCACTTCACTTATTTTCCTTTGTATATCAACAGGAATACTTATTAACATAGCATTGACAAACGCAAAAAAGGATCAGGTCGTTCTAAATGTTAATACCCGGAAAACCAGTGAGGTTAAGCTTTGAAAAAGATTAGAAGCGACTACAGGTTTTTATTTGCGGGAGGAGGTACCGGAGGTCATTTATTCCCGGCACTTGCAGTTGCCGAGAAAATTAGGAATATGCAGCCGGAAGCTGAAATAATGTTTGTCGGTTCAAGATCGAAAATAGAAGGACGTGTGGTTCCTAAATCAGGTTTTGCTTTCAGTCCTATATGGATAAAAGGATTTTCAAGGAAATTTACATTAGATAATCTATTGTTCCCTCTGAAGCTGATAGTATCACTGATACAGTCATTGATTATTAATATTAGATTCAGGCCCAGAGTTGCAATAGGGTCCGGAGGATATGTAGCAGGGCCGGCAATATGGGGGGCATCAATCATAGGGGCCAAAATAATTTTGCTTGAACAGAACAGTTATCCGGGGGTTACCACAAGACTGCTTGAACGATTTGCCTCTGAAATACATCTTGGGTTTGAGGATTCAGCAAAATATTTCAAGAATAAGAGTATTTTGAAATTCACCGGTAATCCAGTTAGGGAAAGTTTAATAAGAATAAACCAGGAAACTGCACTAAAACATTTCACGTTGGATCCCTCATTAAAAACAATTTTTATTTTAGGCGGGAGTCTTGGAGCCGGATCTATTAATTCAGCAGTTGAAAAGTTCCTGAATAAATATCACCCTAAGGATTTGAATATAATCTGGCAGACAGGGAAGAATTATTTTGAAAGGTACAAACAGTTTAATACCGGTAATATTGTAGTAAAAGATTTTATAGATGATATGAATCTGGCATATTCAGCATGTGATCTGCTTATTTCGAGAGCAGGTGCAACCACTATTGCAGAAATAATGGTTCTTGGGATAGCATCAATATTAATCCCATCACCAAATGTAGCTGAAAACCATCAGTATTTTAATGCCAAGTCACTTTCCGACAGAAAGGCAGCATTACTTATTGAGGATAATAAGCTGGCCGGGGTATTTGGAACCGAAGTAATTAAAAATCTGAATGATGAAAAAAGACTAAATGAAATAAGAATTAACGCAGCAAATCTAGGCAGAATAAATGCCGCAAAGATAATTGCTGAAAGCGCAATTAGATATAGTAAGCCATGAACGAAATAAAAAGAAATATTTATAAGTATAACATGTCATTTTATTATCAATCAACGATAATTTACATGATTGTTTTTATAGCATACATTATAGTCAGAGGGCAATTTTTTGAAGGTTCATATATACTAGTGACAAAAGATCCTATAATTTACTTTTTTATCATAATTATTCTTGTTTCAATAACAGCAATGCTTTTTAACTTATATAAAAACAGGCAACTTGAAATATCAGTTACCGGATTCGCATTTGTGAACAGGTTCAGAATGAAGTCAATTGCATTAAATGATATAAAAGACATAAAATTATTTCAGGATAATAAGGAAAATGCAAACAGGTCATTAAGATTGATTAGAATTAGATTAAAGAGCAGAAAGAGGCCATTGATTATCAGGCCATATGATTATGAAAATGAAAGCGATTTGATAAAGGATTTTGAGACACTAAAATCAAAATTGGAATCAAGCAATGTTTAAAAACATTAAAAAAGTACATTTTGTAGGAATAGGCGGAATCGGGATGAGCGGTATTGCCGAGATATTGCTTAGCCGCGGATTTGAAGTATCCGGATCAGACAGGGCGTCATCAGAAATAACAAAGAGACTGAGTGAAATAGGAATTAAAGTATATGAAGGTCATTCCGCTGATAACCTTAAAGATGTTGATGTATTAGTATATTCATCGGCAGTAAGTACAGATAACCCTGAAGTCGTTGCGGCTGTTGAGAGAAAAATACCTATCATCAAAAGATCCGAAATGCTTGCTGAATGTATGAGGATGCAGTACGGGATCGGGATTGCAGGCACGCATGGCAAAACCACGACGACTTCAATGGTAGGTCTTACGCTGACTGCTGGTGGAATTGATCCTACAATTATTGTTGGAGGAAAACTGAGCGGGCTAGGGGGAACAAATGCCAGGCTCGGGCAGGGCGAGTTTATAGTTGTTGAAGCTGATGAATTTGACAGAACATTTCTGAAACTCACTCCAACAATTGCCGCCATAACTACTCTTGAGAAAGAACATCTGGATACATATAAGGATCTTGATGATATTAAATCTGCATTTATTGAATTTGCAAATAAAGTACCATTTTATGGATTTGTACTATTATGTCTTGATGAACCGGCTTTACAGGATATTATACCATTCATAAATAAAAAGATTTATACTTACGGTCTGACACCACAAGCTGATATCAGAGCTATAGATATAGTTCATAGGGCTTTTTCGAGTTCATATACAGTAAAATACCGCGGAGAAGAGTTAGGAAGAATTAATCTGAAGATCCCGGGAGTTCATTATGTTAAAAATTCATTAGTTGCAGTATGTATAGCTAAAGAACTGGGGATTAAATTTGAAATTATCCAAAAAGCACTTGAATCATTTGCAGGTGTATACAGAAGATTTGAAGTAAAGTATAATAAGGAAGTTCTTGTAATTGATGATTATGCTCATCATCCAACTGAAACCAGTGCTACGCTGGCAGGGATAAGAGCGGGTTGGAACAGAAGGCTGGTAGCGGTGTTTCAACCTCATCTATATTCAAGGACGAGGGATTTCTATCAGGAATTTGGAAGATCTTTTTTAAACTCTGATATATTTATATGTACGGATATTTATCCTGCGAGGGAAGAACCGATAGAAGGAATAAACGGAAAACTTATTGCAGACACTGCAAAAAAATTCGGGCACAAGAATGTTATTTACATTGAAGATAAAAACGAGATCCCATCCTACCTTTTAAGTATCAAGGAAGAAAATGATATAATTATCACGATGGGAGCCGGAGATATCTGGAAATTTGGAGAAAGATTCGTTGAGATGATAAAAAAATAGTCATTATGAGAAAAAATATTGGAAAAATATTAGGAACAGTTGTCTTTATTCTATTAATTTCGTGGATACTTTATTTGACTTTTTATACGGCAAGGAAATTCAATAAAGGAGATATAAAAATGATTGAGATAACAGGTAATAATCTGCTTAACGAAAGTGATTATTTGATGTTCACAAAATTAAATGATCTTTCATTTAATCATGACATACCTCTCTCGGTTATAAAGGACAGATTTGAAAAACATCCATATATCTCCCGGGCTGATGTTGAAGCCGACGGAGACAATACTGATAGGATCATATTATCAGAGAAAAAGATGATGGCTGTTATACTCAATGGAAATGAAGCATACTTTATTACGGAAGATTTTCAGATTCTGCCGATTTTCCCTTATACAAAAGAATCAGACTTGCCGGTAATAAGTGATATGAAGGACTCGAGCCAGATAAAACCGATGTGTTATGTTAAAAGCTATGATATTATTGATGCATTTAAAATTATTAGTGCTGCTAAAAAAACAAATATGAATATTTATAAAAGGATAACCGGAATTAATCTCAACCGGGGGGGCGATATTACGATGAATTTTTCCGGTATTAATACGGAATTTATTTTTGGCCGTGGAGAAGAAGCCAGAAAGATGATTTATCTTGAAATAATGTGGGATGGGATTATAGATGGTAATACTCTTATAAAGGACAGTGATTATATAGATCTTAGATTTGCCAATGAAGTTTATATAAAAACTGCTGAAACTGCAGGTTTGGTTGAATGAAAAAAAATATTGTAGCCGGTCTCGATTTAGGAACTACAAAGGTATGCGCTGTTATTGCAGAGATTCTGGAGAATAACCGCATAGATATATTAGGATTTGGAGTAGCTCCTTCAGAAGGCCTACATAAAGGACTTGTTGCGAACATAACAAAGACTGCTGAAGCAATTAAAGAAGCGGTAGCAATAGCAAGCAACAGGGCAGGAATTAATATTACTGTAGTTAATGTTGGTGTAGCAGGAGAGCATATTACAAGTATGCGGCACAGGAATTATATTACTATAAGTAATGAGGATAAAGAGATCACCAAAACGGATCTTGAAAGACTTGAAGCTGATGTTAGAACAATAAGAATTCCTGCTGACAGGCAAATCCTTCACATCATCCCGGAAGAATTTGCAGTGGATTATCAGGGGGGTATAGAAAATCCCATAGGTATGTCAGGCTCAAGACTTGAAGCAACGAATCATATAGTACTAGCATCAATTCCAGCGATTCAGAATATTAAGAAATCAGTAGAACGTGCAGGGCTTCATGTACAGGATTATATTCTTCAGCCGATAGCATCAAGTTCATCAGTCCTGGAAGAAAGTGAAAAAGATCTTGGAGTTGCACTTATAGATATAGGTGGAGGGACTACAGATATAGCAATTTTCCATAATAAAGCAATAAAGCATACAAAAGTAATAGGAGTAGCCGGCAACCAGGTTACAAACGATATTAGAGAATCACTCGGAGTAGTAACTGAAGAAGCTGAAAAGCTAAAAAAGGATTTTGGATTTGCAACTGAATCAGCAATAATCCGGGAAGAAGATATTCTGATAAAAGGAGTCGGCGCAAGGGGGAATACAAAAATCCCAATCAGTTTACTAACGCAGATCATCAGTTTGAGGATGCGTGAACTTTTTGTTCTAATTGATAATGAAATCAGAAGTGCCGGATTCAAAAATAAAATTAAAGCCGGGATAGTACTGACCGGCGGCGGCTCCTTATTAAAAGGATGTACTGAATTAGCAGAAGAAGTATTCGGACTTCCTGCCCGGATAGGAGTTCCCCAGGAATTAGGATCAGGTCTATCCAATGAAATTGAAAGCCCGGAATTTGCAACAGTAGCAGGTTTGATAAAAGGAATTCCGGGAGGGAAATCGAGTGAATATCAGGTATTGAAACCTGTAAAGGTTAAAGGAGCGAACAAACTTTCACAGTTTGTGAAGCGTGTACAACAATTTTTTGATGAATTATAAAAAAAAACCAGGAGGTTACATGGCCAAATTTGCTACCCTAGATAAAGAAAAAGCAATGTCCGCAGTTCTTAAAGTTGTAGGCATTGGGGGAGGCGGCTGTAATGCTGTAGAAAGCATGATTAAAAAAGGATTAAATGGAGTTGAATATGTGGCGGTCAATACTGATGCTCAGGTATTAAACAGCAGCACAGCAACACATAAAATCCAGGTCGGTGCCACAATTACCCGTGGATTAGGCGCAGGAGCAGATCCCAATGTAGGCAGGAAGTCACTGGAAGAAGACCGTGAAAGGATAACCGAAGTGTTATCCGGCAGCGATATGGTTTTTGTAACTGCTGGTATGGGTGGCGGAACCGGAACAGGAGGTGCGCCAGTAATAGCATCAATTGCAAAGAGTCTTGGAGCTCTTGTAGTTGGAATTGTAACCAAACCATTCCGATGGGAAGGTAAAAAGCGAATGCTAAACGCAGAGCAGGGAATTCAGGAATTAAAGCAATTTGTAGATAGTTTGATAGTAATTCCCAATGAAAGGCTGCTTAACATATTAGATCCGAATACCAATGCATTTGCCGCATTTGATAAACCGAATGAAATCCTTTATGAAGCCACACGCGGGATTGCTGATATAATAACTGTTGAAGGCTTAATAAATGTTGACTTTGCCGATGTACGTTCAGTGATGAATCAGAGTGGTGAAGCTCTTATGGGATGCGGAATTGCCAGCGGAGAGAACCGTGCTATAGAAGCTGCCCAGAAAGCGATCTCCAGCCCTCTCCTTGAAGGAATAAATATAAAGGGAGCAAAGAGTGTTCTATTAAATGTAACAGGATCAAGCAATCTTACTATGCAGGAAATTAACGAGGGAAATAATGTAATATTTGAAGCTGCAGGTGAAGAAGCTAATGTTATATTTGGATGTGTGAGAAAAGAAGAAATGAATGATTACGTATCGTATACAGTAATCGCAACTGGTTTTGAAGGTGCTAATCAATCATTTGGTGCAAAAGGGAAATCCTATTCAAATAAACCAAAAGAGAAAGAATTCTTCAGAAGCGGTTTTAATTTCCTTGATACAAACAAGGAAGTAAATACTGAAGACCTTGATGTTCCTACAATTTTAAGAATGAAAAGCCCCAAGGCATCATTAGATAAAGAAGAAGATGCTCCTAAAAGCGGATTTATATTTGAAGGTTCAAGGTATAACTGGTCAAAAGATAAAGATAACAATAAAGAAGAAGCAAAATCTGAAGAAGAGGATAGTTCTTCATTTTTAAGAATGATAATGGACTAATGAGTTAGTCTGATTTCTTAATTATTATTTTATTATTGAGGGAATAAATGAAATTTATTACAGTTATTTTTCTCCTATGTATATCAATTTCCGTATTTTCTCAAAACGTGAATGTAAGTGATTACCAGGTCCCCATTAGTAAAGCACAGACTCTTAGGTTTAACGGGTCCTGGAACTGGGGGGAGGCAGGGGATAGTGTAACTTCCAACAATGCGAATGGTAATTTAATATACCAGACATTTTATTCTTCATTACCTTTGGCATGGTTTATCAACCTTGATGCTACAGGTTCAAACACTGCAAGTAATAAATCATTTTTATACAATATTCAGTTGGATGCAAGATTCAGCAAGTATATATGGGAAGACAAGGATTTATTCGGATTCAGCGAAGTGAATGCATCCCAAACAGATACCTCCAAACAGATTGCATCAGATTTAACTGTGGGGTTTGGTTATGGACGTTATATAGATGCAACATCATTAGCTAAAGCAGTAAGGATTGAAGATCATCTTTTAAAAGATAAAATAATATCTAATAATCTGCCGAAAGAGGTAATGCTAAACATTGCAAATATCATTGAAAGGGAAAATGAGTTCAAAGATGAATATGGCGAGATATATGAAACATACTGGTTTGATGCAATTGAGCAGGAAATTAAAAAATCTGATGTGTTGACTAAAGGGTCAATAGGTTCAATTGGAATTTTAAGAATGAGGCAGGTACTTTTTGGAATAAATGAAAGAGTAAACCCCCGATATTATGGGTGGGATGTTACAGCAGGGATATTATTTCCATTAACTACAGCAGATAAATCACCAGTCGGAAACCCTAATTTATCCATTGGCGCAAGATATGCCATTCCATTGAACTGGAGTATTCAGATTAATATTACAGCGAGAGCATATACTCCATTAGATACAGCATTCTTTAAGATAGCCACTTTATCTGCGGATGCAGGGTTCATCTATGAACTGAGTAATAAAATAAATTTTGTTTCGAGTTATAGTTTAGGGATTTTTAAACCTTATTCCGGAATAGCTGCAATTAATCATGAATTAAACGGATCATTCTGGTTTTATATAGAGAATAACATTTATCTGACAATTGCGGCGGATCTGTTAAAGCAGGATAATAATCCGAGAAATTTAACAACGAGTATGGGCCTACAATACAACCTGTTTTAGTATCACTGAGAATATTAAGGGCGATTATTTAATTTTTTTAGAAGCTGCTTCTTTCATGATAACTCTTTCCTGGAAAAGCTGACCGATCTCAGCTCCGACTATAAAAACAACAGAAGAATAATAAATCCAAAAGGCGACTACAACGACAAGAGCATAGGTTCCGTATATCTTACCAAAGGAAGATGAATGATAAAGATAATAACCAAATAACTGTTTAGCAGCTTCCCACAATATAGCCGCCCATAAAGCACTAACAGCAATAGCCTTCCTTTTAAGTTTTTTGAGCGGGACTGTTATATAAAGAATAGTAAAGACTATATAAATAAGTGAAAATGAAATTAATGTGAAAAAGAAATGTTCAAATATAGGGGCATTAAAAAATTCAAGAGATTTGAATTGTCCAGCTGACTGTCTTAAAACATCAATAATGGGAGCAGCGATTGTAGTTAAGAAGAAAATTATTATGACCATGATAACCAATGCAAAATCGCGGAGCTTTCCTAGTATATAATTGACATCTTTTGCTATTCCAAAGACTTGATTAAGTATAGTTCTCATACTGCTAAAAAGGCCGCTGGCTGCAAATAATAATCCAAAACCACCTATTATTCCTGCCAGATTTTTATACTCAATAACCTCATTAATACGTGTAAAAATAATTTTCTTAACAAATTCTGAGTATTGATCATAAGGGATTATAGTGTCAATAAGCGTATTTATCTGGTATTGCATATAGTTGGAATCAAGGATACTACCAAGTACTGAAAATATTATCAAAATAAATGGTATAATACAAACAAATAAAGAGAACGCAAGACCGCCGGCATTCAGAAAAGCATGATGATCCTCTAAACGCACATATAGTCCACCAAAATAATGAGAAAAAATCTCTTTTAAATTCGCCCTGGACATAAACAAATGATGGGATTGAGAAACTTCCTTCTTAGGTAAACCAGTTAACTTTTTTTCCATTTCAGACTAACCATTCATCCATTTGGGAAAACAATTTCATTTCAAAACAGTAATATAAATTATATTCATATTGGAATACAAATATATTTATTCCAAATTCCATCAGAACTAAGGACTTGCCTGTTAATTATTATTGTTCATAATAAACACATAAAAATTGCTTGCTGGTTGTTAATTGATAAATTCAATATAACATTATATGTTTCGTATGACTTTTAAATAAGAGAGTGAATAATGAAAAGGGTACTGACAAAAAGATGTAAATTTTGCATGCTCTCTCTATTAATTATGTTGTATTTTATTATAATGTTCCCTCCGGTTATATATAAAAGAATAGGTCTGATGTACGGATACAGCGGTTTTGATGAAGGTGAAGTATGCTGGACTCAATTATTACTTGAAGTGCTAACAGCTTCATTTCTAACAGTAATAATATATTTTTTGTATCCTTTAAGAAAAAAGGATTAGGGCTTATTTCAAATTCACAAACTGAGTCGGAAAATTAAAATCCGCTTCTTTTACCAGTTTGATAATTGACTGAAGATCATCAATTTTAGCGCCTTGAATACGGACTTGTTCATCCTGAATCTGAGCGCTGATTTTCAGTTTAGACTCCTTTACCAGAGCCGTAATTTTCTTTGAATTCTCTTTAGATATCCCGCTTTGGAGGTCAATTTTTAATTTTAATCTTGTTCCGGCTGCAGGCTCCGGGTCGTTTATTTTAAGAGCTTTTATAGAGATTCCCCTTCTGATGAATTTAGTTTGCAGAATGTCAATACTTGATCTAAGAGAATAATCATCTCTTGAATTAATGGTTATAAATTTGTCTTTTTTATTCAATTCAACAGCAGTATTAGAATCTTTTAGGTCATATCTCTGGTGAATCTCCTTTAGTGCCTGGTTTACAGCGTTATCTGCTTCCTGCAGATCAATTTCAGAGACGATATCGAAAGAATGATTTTGTGACATAGGATACAAAGTCGGGGTGGAGAGATTTGAACTCTCGACCTCTTCGTCCCGAACGAAGCGCGCTAACCGGGCTGCGCTACACCCCGAAATAGGTTAATAAATCAAAGATTTTAATTAATTACTAATAATTAATATCTAAAAGATAAATTGTTTACGGCCTAATTCCAAAAGAATAATGATGCAGAAAAGTTTGATTTTTTTAATAATTATTAATATCTTACACTTAAACAATTTAAGAATATTTAGGTAGTGTATCTTAAGATCGGGAAATTATTCTATATTTCAATAACAAATTAGTATGAGGGAAAGCATGAAAAAATTCTTACTATTAACATCTGCATTATTTGTGGTGTTATCAATTAGTACTTTCGGTCAATCCAGCAAGTACGGCTGGCTGCATAAAGACAGTTGGAGTTTAGGTTTCGGATTTAGCTATCCGCGATACATCAGCACAAGTTCAGTAGCCGGTGATTATGGAAATTACGGCGGTATCCTTTCAATTCAGAAAAACTATACTGAACATCTTGCATTACGTCTTCAGGGTGAATATGATCATTTTACCTTGAAGTATTATGGACAGCCTCATTTCAAGAATGATGTTATTTCTGGTGCTTTTGATTTATTATATTATCTTGTTCCTTGCGAACCCGTATCCCCTTATTTTGGTGTAGGTATTGGCGGTGAAGTTTTCAAAAATACTGGCCTTGTAAACAGAGATTGGGATCAGTCATATCTGTTTGATTTCAGGTTTGGTTCTGAATGGAAAATTAGCGAAAACTGGAAACTTAGAACAGAATTAAGTTATTTTACATCCTCCTCACAGAAAATGGAAGGTACTAACGGAACCGTTAGTGGTGGTCTTCTAGGCGGTCAATCTGACGCTTATATGACTTTTGATATTGGTTTACAATATTATTTCCACTATGGAGAAAAATCAAATATCTGCGAAATTTATGAAGGACTAACTAAAGTTGATTACGATAAAATTGAAGAAATCGTAAAGAAATATCAAGTTCAGCCAACTGATGTTGATTACAACAGAATTGAAGACATAGTTAAAAGAAATCAAAGTGTCGGTACCGGTAATAGTACTGTTCTTCAGGAAAACTGGGTGTTAATTGGAATTAACTTCGATTTCAATAAGGCTTCAATCAGACCTGAATCATTACCAATCCTTTATAATGCAGCTGAAATTCTCTTAAGGAATCCGGATGTTAAAGTTGAAATTCAGGGACATACTGATAATGTTGGATCTGCAAATTACAACCAGAAACTCTCTTTGCACAGAGCTGAAACAGTTAAGAATTTCTTAATTGCCAAAGGAGTTGCGGCAAATAGATTAACAACAGTCGGATTAGGCGAAACAAAGCCGATTATGAGTAATAAAACAGCCGAAGACAGAGGACTTAACAGAAGAATTGAATTTAAGATAATTAAATAGATCTAAAATTATCGCTTTTATTGCAGCCCTGGCCAAACCGGGGCTTTTTTATTAATATGATATTAAACAAACCTAAGAAATAATAATATAGCTGACCTTTTCTTTTTAATTTAATTTAATTATATTTTAAAAAATGATTTACCTTTAATTCTGCACGAGAGGTGGAAAAGGACTTATGAAAGAAAATAATTTAATAATAAAATTTAGGAGCCTCCAAGACGAGATGTCAAGGAGGATTTTTTGTATATGGACATAAAAGCAAAATTAGTCGATGATTCTGGTATGCAGAGAATCATTACCAGATTTTCACATGAAATACTTGAAAGAAATAAGGGTTCCAAAAACCTTGTATTAATCGGAATGCGAACCCGGGGAGAATTTCTGGCGAACAGGATTTTTGAAAATATATCAGGAATAGAAGGTACTGAATTACCACTGGGTATTCTTGATGTAACATTATACAGAGATGACTTTAGAGTTCGTATAAAGCAGCCCCAGGTATCCGTTTCAAATATCACCTTTGATATAAATGATAAAAATGTAATTCTGATTGATGATGTCCTTTATACCGGAAGAACTGTAAGGGCTGCACTTAATGCTTTGATGGAATTTGGAAGACCCGCAACTATTCAATTATGTGTACTGGTTGACCGAGGTCATAGGGAGCTACCAATCAAAGCAGATTATGTTGGGAAAAATATTCCAACTTCAATTAATGAAGAAGTGAAAGTTAAAATGAAGGAGATTGACGGGGAAGATGCAATTTATTTAATGGATAGTAAAGAAGGATAAATTATGCCCTTATTAAACAGACATTTACTTGGATTACAGGGGGTACCCCGGGAAGATATACAATTAATTATAGATACTGCTGTAACATTCCGGGAAGTACTCGAAAGACCAATAAAAAGAGTACCTACATTGCAGGGGAAGACTATAGTAAATCTGTTCTATGAAAATTCGACGAGGACGAGAATTTCATTTGAACTAGCTGAGAAAAGATTGTCAGCTGACTCAATTAACTTTTCTACATCCCAAAGCAGTGTTGCAAAGGGTGAATCTTTTAAAGATACGATCAGAAATATAGAAGCAATGAAAGTGGATATGGTAGTAGTACGGCATTCAGCTGCTGGAACTCCTTTGTACCTGACTAAGATTTGTGATGCAAATATAATAAACGCTGGTGACGGTATACATGAACATCCGACTCAAGCACTACTGGACATGTATTCAATTCGCGAGAAACTAGGCAGAATAGCCGGATTAAAAATATGTATTGTCGGTGATATAGCTCATAGCAGAGTAGCCTTTTCTAATATTTACGGGTTAAAAAGTATGGGCGCGGAAGTTTCAGTTTGTGGACCTTCAACTATGATACCCAAATCAATTCAGGACTTAGGTGTTAAAGTAATTTATAATATAGATGAAGCTATTCAGGAAAATGATGTTTTAAATATACTGCGTATACAGCTTGAAAGAAAAGCCAGAGAATATTTTCCATCGATACGGGAATATGCGAAGTATTTTGGTATTACATCAGAACGTCTTAATAAAAACGGAAAAGATATTTTACTATTGCATCCAGGACCTATTAATAGGGGGGTAGAAATATCTTCTGAAGTGGCCGACGGTAAACATCAGATTATACTTAACCAGGTCACAAACGGTGTCGCCATTAGAATGGCCGTTCTTTACCTGTTAGGAACTCTTAATTAAGCAAGGATTAATATGAAAGTTATTTTAAGAAATGTCAATTTGTTCCATCCCCTTGAGAAAATAGATGAAAAACAAATTGATATTATAATCGTTGATGGAAGAATTTCAAAAATCGGCCGGCTTACAGAAGAAGAAACTGTGGGAGTAAAAGTTTTTGAATTAGGCAATAAAACTGTTGTTCCTGGTTTTATGGATATGCACGTTCATTTAAGAGAGCCCGGGAGAGAAGATGAAGAGACAGTTAAAAGCGGCTGTGACAGTGCCGCAGCTGGTGGATTTACTGCCATTGCGTGTATGCCCAACACAGAACCAGCGATCGATTCCGCAGAAATAATTACTTTGATAAAAAGAGAGGCACTAGGGCATTTAGTAGATGTTTTCCCAATTGGCGCAGCTACCTTAGGAAGAAAAGGAGATGTCATATCTCCAATGGCAGAACTAAAAGACGCAGGTGCGGTAGGGTTTTCAGATGATGGAGTTTCGATTAGAAGCTCGGCTATTCTGAAAAGAGCAATGGAGTATTCATTAATGTATAATTTGCCGATAATTGAGCATTGTGAAGATGAATCACTTTCAGATGGTGCGATGAATGAGGGAATTAATTCCACTATTTTAGGTCTGCCCCCATTACCATCTGTAGCAGAAGATATAATTGTCAGCAGGGACATTCTAATGGCTGAATATACCGGAGGGACTCTTCACATAGCCCATTTGAGTACGAAAAAATCTGTTGAACTGGTCAGAGAAGCCCAAAAGAGAGGTATTAAAGTTACTGCTGAGGCTTCTCCCCATCATTTTACATTGACAGATGACACTTTAAAAAGTTATGACACTAATTTAAAAATGAATCCTCCCTTAAGGGGAAAAAATGACCGGGACGCGATTATTGAAGGATTAAAGGATGGAACTATTGGTTGTATAGCAAGTGATCATGCCCCACATTCCCCTGAGGAGAAAGAAGCTGAATTTGAATCAGCTCCTAATGGTATTATCGGTCTGGAGACAGAGGTTGGATTAGTTTTAACAGAGTTATATCACAAAAAGAAATTAAATATAACGCAGGTTATTGAAAAACTATCGATAAATCCGAGGAAGATTTTAAATATTCCTATCCCAAGTTTTAGGATTGGTGAGGTAGGTAATTTTACTCTATTGGATTTGAATGAAGTTTGGACAGTTGATATATCAGGATTTAAAAGTAAGTCAAAAAACTCCCCATTTGATAAAAAATTGTTAAACGGTAAGGCCGTAGGTGTTATTAATAAGAGCAAAATGTTCTTTCAGGGGGGATATATACAACTTTAGTGCATACTTTATTATACATAAGGTACAATTTTATAAACAGCATGAGCTTAGTAACTCCTCGATTTTAGATCAAAATAAGTACTTTATATTGGCACTATATTCGCTTTACAAGCAGATAAATAAATTGAGGAACTTACCAATGAAAAAATTATTCTTATCTCTTGTAATTGTTTCAGTCCTGATTTTATTGCAGGCGTGCCAAATTAACGATCCCAATAATCGTCATAATTATAATCCTGACAATACTGCTCCATCAAGTCCCACAGGGATACAAGTATTGAATGGTGATAATGTTGTAGATTTGACATGGGACAGAAACAGAGAAAATGATCTTGCGGGTTATAATATTTATTACAGTACTGCATATTATGGGAAATATACATTAATTGGTTCATCACCAACTAATGCATATACTGATAATAGTGCAGAGAATGGTGTTCTGAATTATTATGCTGTAACTGCATATGATCAAAGCGGGAATGAAAGTGATCTGAGTAAAGACGTGGTTTATGCAACACCCCGACCTGAAGGTTTTAATGAGTTAATTTTTGATTTCAGACAGTTCCCCAATACTTCAGGATATCTGTTTTCAAATTACTCAGTTGTTAATTACCAACAAGCTGACTTTTTCTTTGATAACGACAGTGGATCTTATTATGTAGACGTATGGAATGATACTAAAATCCTTGATGACGGTGCAACTACAGATATTTATGATATTCCATTCGCCCCAGAGTCCGGATGGTCTACTTCTAATGATGCAAAAGCAATAGTAGGGCACACATATATCGTTTGGACAAAGGATAATCATTTTGCCAAGATAAGGGTTAAAAATATCTTAACTGATAGAATAGTCTTTGATTGGGCTTATCAATTAGTCAAAGGTGAAACTCAGCTTAAACCAAAAACAAAAGGCACTTTTAATAATCCCAGAATTAATTTGATTAGGAATTCTGACTGATTATAGAATAGTTGGCTATATAAAAGAAGGACGTCAAACGGGAAAAATAATTATAGATTTAGACCGATTTTATGAGTAAATTTAGTTAAGTATAACGATGAAAAACTTTATTCTAATATTATTTATCCTGATTGCCGGTCTTTCAGTTTCTCTATTATTTGCACAGGGCGAAATAACTAAAATTGAGAATGACAGACAGGAAAATGGTTCTGCAAAAGTTATTTTAACAGAAATTGAGAAGGGAATTTCGAAAGGGAATGTTGATGAATTAACAAGATATTTAAGTCATCAGACTTATTTTAGTCTTTCAAACGGAACCAGGGGTTATTACAGTTCAAATCAGGCATATTATATTCTTGAGGATTTCTTTAAATTGTATCAGGTGGTCACATTTAGATTCCAGAACATACAGACAGGCGAGGGAAATCCCTATGCAACAGGTACATATGTGTATGAGTTCAAAGGTAAAAGAGTATCTTCTCAAGTTTATATATCATTGAAGAATATTGGTAAAAGCTGGAAGATAACACAAATTACATTTAATTAATGCTGCGAAAAATTCTTCAGACCTTTACTGGTGAAAAAAAATATTTTTCATTAGTAATATTGTTAATCTTCATAATATTCCTCTTGGCAGTTATTTCACCTTATTTAATAAACAAGGTTAAAAATAACTGGAACGGCCGACTACCACAGACTATTGTTGAAATTGAAAACTCGTCTATAAAACATTTTCGGGGGAGCGAAGATCAATTATTTACCAAAGAAATTCATTTGAAAAATTATTTAAGAGATAACCTGGAATCACAAAATTTTTCATTTAGATCTTTAATCCGGCTAATTAATGACAAAGAATTTGAGAGCTTTTCGGTTGAGGTTATTGCACCGAACGGGCGCTTAATAGCATGGAATAAAAAGTTAGCTGTGCCAACTGAAAATGTTTTTCCCCTGTCCTTTCCCCTGGGGGAGGATTTTTTTTATGATGGAAATCTGACAACATATCTTTGCATTATAGATTCCCTACATATTGAGAGCGATAATTTCTATATTATCCTGTCAATACCTGTGGAGAAGCATTTTATACTTCAGAATCAATATTATTCTACGATAAGTCTGATAAAGGAATTATCTGATAAATTCATGACTGAGTTCAAAATAGATTACACTCCAATTTCAGAAGGGACAAAAGACGGGAAATATTTTTCATATGAACTCCTAAATAGAAAGAATGATAAAATAGCCGAGTTAACATTTGCCAAGCCCCTACCCGGGGTTGTAGTGAAAAACATTCAAGATGGAGTATCTCAATTTCAGTCGATACTGGCTGTTATCGGATTCATTTTTTTGACTTTAGGATTCCGTTCTGACTTCAGGAAAATTAAATTCAAATCAATACGTTTGGCTATCATACTTATTCTCTGTATTACGACGCGGATTCTTTTTTATATAATTAATTTCCCTTCAGGAATACTCGAGGGCCCAGTTAAAGATCCATCTTATTTTTCTTCTGCTTTCGCCGGAGGCATTGTAAGATCACCGATTGAATTTTTAATCACCGCTTCTTTACTCATTGTTTTCTGTCTCCAGATATTCAGATATCTTGTGGAATATCTCAAGTCGATCAAGGAAATCAAATTAAATGGAAAATTAGTAGTTGTAATTCTGTGTATTATAATTATTCTATTATTAGTAACAATCAGAGGATTAAACGCAGCAATTAGGAGTATTATTTTTGATTCAACTTTGCGATACTTTAAGGAACCAAACCTGATACCTGACCTGCCTTCATTATTGATGAATTTGAATCTCCTGTTAGTGGGAACGGCAATATTGTTCTTATTATTATGCTATGTACTTTTTTTTATCGTATGTATTCCTCAGGGGAAAAGAAAGCTGAAGTATTTCTTTTATAGTTACTTAATAACGCAGGTCTGTGGCATCGGTTATATTTTAATACAAGCCGAACCGCTTGTAACCCCATTCTTATCATTTCTGATAATTACTATTGTCTTTGTGCTTGCATATTATATTTATTTTGCAAAGACATCCTCAGTTTACAATTATTTGTTTGTTGCAGTAGCAGGTTCTTTGATTTCAATATCACTCCTGATTCATTTCAATCAGGAGCTCGAGAAAGATTCTTTAAAAACAACGGCACTTGAAATAAATCGTCCTAATGATAATTTACTAAGCTTTATTCTGACAGAGACTTTGGTTTCATCCGCAAAAAATAACGAAGTGATAAAAGCTTTGCAGATGAAAAAATCAAATTATTATGCCCTGGCATTTGAGTTATGGAGTAAAAGTACATTCCAAAAGGAATCAATTAATTCATCCGTATCAATCTTGAATAAGGATCAGAAAGAACTTGGATCATTCAAAGCAGGAAATATTAATTTGACAGAAAGTTATTCTTACGGGATCTCCAATCTGACAACTGGGAATCCGTTAATTTTTCAAAAAAACGATGAGAGCCAAAACAGGAAAGTTTTTTCCGGAATTATTCCTGTAATATATGATGGCAAATTATTGGGTTATATAACTGCTAATGTAGAAAAAGACAACGAAAGTTTTGGAACTTCAGAAATTCCAGATTTCCTTGAATCACGGGAAAATGTGATAAATTCAGTAATTGAACCGAGTCAAATCACGGTTTTCCAGTTTGAAGATAATAAGCTTATAAATGTTGTCGGGGACATTTATCCATCAAGGGACCAGGTAGAACCAATACTGAATGCAAAATTCAACAGCGATAATGAAAACTGGGCTAAACTAACGCTTAATGATGAAGAATATATTACTTATCTTCTTAAGGAAAATTCTAATAGCCCTAAAATAACGGCTGTTTTGCTAAAAGTTAAGGATTTATCGTGGAATCTATTTAATTTTTTCAAAATATTTATTCTGCACAGTATTTTTATACTTCTGGTTTTTTCGGTGATTCTATTTTATCAGTTGAAAAATATAAGATACAGCTTTAGAGTTCAGCTTTTAATTGCATTCCTTTTTATTTCTCTACTTCCTCTTTTCATATTGGCTATTTATAATCGACAGATTGTTGCAAAAAGGAGTAATGAATCTATCACTAGCGAACTACATGAACGTGCTGACTATATTGAAAGGTATTTACAGGGGCAAAATAAGACGGATGCTGAAAATTTATTGGGGAAATTTGAAGAAGCAGGTTATGAGCTTGGAATCACTTTCTCAGTTTATGATGAGAGCGATGAACTATATAGTTCAAAGGAGCAGTATTATTATTCGGGAATATTTTCACGGAAATTGAATCCCAAAATATATTATTATTTGAATTATCTTAGCTACAGGGAATATCTGATCAAAGAATCAATAGATAATTTCAGTTATAATTCGTTCTATAAAAAATTTACTTTAGGCGGAAAGAGCTACATCCTCGGAGTTAATGATGCTTTTAATAAAGTTAAAATCAATTTTTCTGTTGCAGAGGTAGACGTTTTCCTTTTTGGAGTTTATTCTTTCGCTATATTAATAATAATAATCTTAAGTACTTTACTTGCCAATAAAATATCCTATCCTATAAGAATTCTTACCAAGGCAATATCTTCAGTAAAGCAGGGTGATTTAAATATCCAGATTGAAAATAAGGAAAGAGGGGAATTAAAAAGTCTTATTGACGGTTTTAACTCAATGGTTCAAGAGCTGAGGAATAATCAGGAAGAACTTGCAGTATTTGAAAGAGAAAAAGCATGGAAGGAAATGGCCAGACAGGTAGCTCATGAAATTAAGAACCCGCTTACTCCAATGAAACTATCTATGCAACAATTAATAATATCATTTCGTGATAAAAGAGAGAGTTTTGAAAATATATTTGAAAAACTCTCTACTACTATATTAAATCAAATTGAAAATCTTAATCAAATAGCCTCGGAATTTTCAAATTTTGCCCGCATGCCAAGGTTAAACCTAGGAAAAGTTGATCTTCTTTCCGTTATAAAAGATATTTCAATATTGTATGCTGACAAAAAACTCAGTGTTGAATTAAAAACGGAATTAAATAAAGCAGAGATTGAAGCTGATATTACCCAGCTTCGCAGGTTATTTATAAATATGATAAGAAACTCCATTCAAGCCAAATCATCAAGTATCGAAATTAATATCAGACAGGATTCTCCCAATTATATTCTATCCATGAAAGATAACGGAACGGGTATTTTCCCGAATTTTACCGGTAGAATATTTGAAGAAAACTTTACTACTAAGGAAAAGGGAATGGGGATAGGCCTTAAATTGGCAAGGAAATATCTTGAGGAGATTAATGGAAGTATAGAACTTGTTAATTCATCATCATCAGGGACGATATTTCAGATCAGTATACCGATAATTTTACCACGTTCAGCATGAACAGACTAACACCAAATCAGCAAAAAGCTTTAAATTACAATAACCATATTTCTCTAACTGCAAATGCAGGGTCAGGAAAAACCTTTGTTCTTTCTAAAAGATTCGTAGAAATAGCATTGAAAGAAAAAACCCCATTAAATAGGATAGTAGCTATTACATTTACAGATAAAGCGGCGAGTGAATTATATAAAAAAATATCTGAACATATTGAAGAACTGCTGAATAATTCGATTAATAATCTGGAACGAAAACAACTAAAAGAGCTAAGAAGACAATTAATATCTTCGAACATTTCCACAATTCATTCATTTTGTTTGAACATATTAAGGGAATTTCCAGTAGAAGCTAAACTTGATGCAAATTTTATCCCAATAGATGAAAAATTGTCCACCGAATTGGTGGAATTATCTTCTGAAAAAACTATCAAGGATGCATTAAATATTGATGGGGGGGAAAGGATTAAAAAATTGATCCGGATGTTTTCTTCTAAAAATACTCTTGCGAGTGAATTGCAGACATTAGTGAAAAACTTCACAAAAACATTATTCATAGAAGATAAAATCTACGGAAGGTCTCCTAAAAAAATATCTGAATATTATGATAAAATTATCCTTGAATACTTTGAAAAAATAATTGGGGGCAAATTAGACCGGATCACAACAAATCTTAGAATTATAAATCAAACAGTGCTTGAAAATAAAAGGGATAATGAACTGGCTTTAAAAGTATCCACTCAGATAGATGTTCTGAATAATAGTCTTAATGTAATTGAATTAATACAGGTACTTTCTAAAGTCTGGAAAACAATATGTACTAAAGTAGGAAAGATATTAATTAGAGGATATCTTAAGAAAGACCTGCGCAGTAATATTGAACAGCAATGTTGTGAGGTAGAATCTACTCTTGAATACCTGCCAATGTTTTTTAATTACGGAAATGAAAATAGTATATGGTCCGATTTATCGTTATTTGGTGGGGAAATGCTTTATTATTTTAGAAAATGTCTGAATTTATATGAGGAATATAAAACTGATAATGGTTACCTAGACTATGAAGATATTTTATATAAAACTTTTAATATTTTGAAGAATCCAGTTGTAAGTAATTTCCTTTCTGAGAAATATAATTATCTAATGATCGACGAATATCAGGATACAAATGAAATTCAGTATAATATATTCCTTCCTCTTCTTGATAACCTAAAGAAGGGAAATTTGTTTGTTGTGGGAGATGAAAAACAGAGCATTTACATGTTCAGAGAAGCTGAAATTGAAATATTTCGAAGGACCAAGGAAGATATTGCAAAAGTATCCGGGGAAGAAAGCCAATTAAAATTACCTGATAGTTTCAGAATGAGACCTGAGCTATGTTTATTTACCAACAAATTGTTTAGAAATGTTTTTAATGATCCGGATCCGTTATTTAATGAAGTAAATTCCTCGGATCTGATTTGTGCGCAACTGGAGGGTCAACCAGGTAATATAGAGATTCTATTTTATAATCAGGACAGTGATGCAGAGAATTCAGAATCAGAATTAGTTGCAAAAAGAATAATTAATCTGATGATTGAGGGAAATGGAAAATATAGTTGGGGAAATATTGCAATTTTATGTAGAAAAAGGAAATCATTTTCTGAACTTGAAAAAATACTTGCAGAATTTAATGTTCCTTGTATAATAATGGGAGGAAAAGATTTTTTTCAGAGGCAATCAGTTTACGACATTTATAATTACTTTTCATTTATGCTTGATAACAGCAATGATTCAGCTCTAGTAGGTCTTTTGCGGTCCCCATTTTTCTCCCTGTCCGATGATGAAATATTTCAGATTTCACAAACTGAAGGTAAAACATATTGGGGGAAAATTGAATTCTTAAAAAATATTAACACTAAATGGAATAAGGTCTATAGTACATTAAATGATAATATTCTATTGGCAGAGGATATAGACTTCTCCTTGCTTCTGAGGAAAATATTGAAAGAATCCTCATTCATACCAATAATATCTTCAAGACCCGATGGAACTCAGGAGACGTCTAATATAGAAAAACTTGTTTCATTAACATCGAACTTTAGGAGGGAAGGCTACAGAACCCTTTATGATTATGTTAATTATCTTAAAGAATCAATTTTGGAAAAGGAAGATGAACCACAGGCTTCAATGTTGGAAACCTCAGATTCAGTAAAAATAATGACCATTCATCAATCAAAAGGTTTAGAATTTCCCATTGTTGTTCTATATAAATGTAATGATATTGCGCAAAAAAATTTCGTAAAAACTAAGTCTGTAATTGTTGATAAATATTTTGGCTTATTGACAAAAATGCCGAAGAAGGGGAACTATTATTCACCTTACCAATCCTCCACTATAAATGAGATCAGTAATTATATTATTGGGAAAAAAGAATACGCTGAAATAAAACGATTGTTTTATGTGGGTGTCACAAGAGCAAGAGAACACTTAATTATGTCATTTGAATCAAATGATAATTTTAAATTAAGTGCCGGATCATTTATTAATATTCTTAGAAATGCTCTAGAAGTAGATTTCAACAATGACTTTATTGAAGTTGAGGGATATTTAGACTTTCTTGTTAATAATGATGATAATTATGTAAATATTGAAAAAAATATTTTATTAAAGATACCTATTATAAGAACCATTTGTCAATTATCAAAGGTGTCTATTAAGCCCAATATGGTTTTGACAAAGACATTAAAAACTTCTTTATTTGCAGATATTGTATCAGGAGAAATAATATCTGCGACAAAATATTCTATATTTAATCAATGTCCGCTAAGATATTTCTACCAGTATGAACTTGGAATGAGAACTGGAGATAAAAAGTTTATTAATATCGAAGAAAATCAAACTTCAGAAAGAAATGTGATAGTTGGAATTCTAAAAGGTCGGATTATCCATAGTCTGTTAGAAGATAGTGCGACTTTAGAAGAGATAAGTAAAAAAGTAAAAATCAAAATTGAAAAAGAAAAATTAACGACATTAGAAAAATCATATCTTATTGAAGATATTATAAAAGACCTTAAAATATATTATGCTTCAAAAATCTATAAGGAAATAAATTCAGCAGAAAATTATAAAAACGAATATGAGTTATACATAAGGAAAGATGATTTTTACCTTCAGGGTAGATTAGATAAATTAATATTTAATGACGACAAAATTAAAATAATTGATTATAAAACAGACAAAATATCACCCTCAGAGTTGAAAAGTAAAGGGGATCAATATTTATCACAATTAAAATTTTATGCGTATATTTTAAACAGTTATTTCGTAGAAACACAGATTTATGAATTGCAGGTTGTGTTTATTAAAAATCCCGAGTTAACAGTTCAATTTCAATTAAATAAATTGGATTTAATTTTAATAAAGCAGGAAATAGTTAAAATGATGGAATCTCTGAAGACCTGGAATTTCATTAAAAACGTAAATTACTGCACCAGATGCGATTTGTCTGTTGATAAATTAGAATGTATTAAGGAAAATTAGAATAATATGAACTCTGTTTTACAAATAAGAGATATTGGTATAATTGAAAATGAATTAAAAAATAATTATTTAGGAGTTTTATCATATTCAATCGAGGAGGATAAAATAAACCAGGTCCCCGTCACATATCTTTATCTCGACAAAAATATTTATATTTTATTTAAAGAGGATGATGAGAGGATCGGTACTATTAAATATGATGCTCCTGTTTTTTTTACTATTATTAAAAACGAAACATCAAATGCTGTAAACAAACTTTCGTTACTTTACAAATCATCAGTGATAACAATAAGTGGCTCTATTAAAATAGTTGATGAACAAAAAACTATAGAAGAAATCCGAAATGGATACAAAATAAAATACAACTATGATAATATAATTGAGTTAACAAAAATCAGCATGATAGATACACAGGAATTTAAAGCAGTTGAATATTCCGGAGAATAATTGAAATATTTCGGCATAGTTCTTCTCCTATTATTGATTTTATGGGAGGGGTGTGGAGGAGTACCGAAATTTGTTTTACCTTATGAATTTCGCACAATCGAGAAAAAAGCGGATTTTATAAAATATTATTCTACCTGGGTAAAAGGGAAAAAGTTTTTTCTTGACCCAGGTCATGGAGGGAAGGATAGAAACAACAAGGGGTTCAGGGAGAGTTCCGTAGAAGCCGATATTAATCTCAATGTTGCGCTGGCATTAAGGGATTTACTTGTACTGGCAGGAGGTGAGGTTTTACTATCCCGAAATAAAGATACTACGGTGGAACTAAAAGACCGGTCTCTTTTGGCAAATAAAAGCGGAGCGAATATATTTATTAGTATTCATCACAATGCCGCAGGGGAAAAAGAAGATATTTGGACTAATTATACTTCTACTTATTATCATGCCAATGAAAATGATTATGAATATGAACCATGTCAGAGAGATCTTGCGAGGTATATACAACGTGATTTATCATATTCAATGAGGAATTCAGGGGGAACTTCTTCTTTTGACGGCACTTATTCCGATTACAATATTTATCCCGGGCAGGGATTTTCAGTTTTAAGATTGACAAAAATTCCCGCAGTTTTAGTGGAATGCGGATTTACTACTAGTGAATATGAGTCAGATCTTATTACAATAAAAGAGTTTAATAATGTAGAAGCATGGGGGATCTTCAGGGGATTGTGCAGATACTTCAAAAACGGAATCCCTGAAATAAAATACATTAATACCAAGGACACAGTAACAAAAGATAGTCTCAATATTAGTTTTTCTTTGCAAGATTCCTCGGGAATAAATTTAAATACGTTAAGTGTATTTGTCGATGCTCTTAATTACAGGAATTATAATCTGAATGGGAAAGGAGGTTTATTAATAATACAGATTCCTTCTTTACATACTGGGAATCATACAATTAGAATAATAGCTGCGAATAAAAATGGTAATTATGCCTTCCCTTTTTATTATTCTATTTTTATACCTAATAATATGGACAAGTGATGCTAAATTACATTTGGGTCGCATTGTTATTTTTAGGCATAGGGGCAGCAGTTTCTACTGATATCATTAATAAAAATGATAACAAGTATAGGAATAATACCCCCCTTACTGTTACAATTCAATTTGATTCAGTCTCGATTAAAAACCCTGGGAAATGCAATACAGCCAAAATTATTATTAGTAAAGAAAGCTATAATAAATTTTATGATGATAAGACAGATCATGACCTAAGTTTTGTTGCAACTTTGATCTGTTTAGATAAAAACAATAAATATTCTATTCATTTAATAATCGATAAAAATATTCCACTGACATTACAAGAAATTGCTTCGGCATCAGGAGATAAAAATGATATATCGGGAACTCTTGTTTTAGGGAAATATCTGAATAATACTTCTGCTGAGGCCGGATTGGTTTTAGAAAATGTGAATTTTCTAAAACTAAAGGATATAACAAATGCTGCTCTGGATTATGCCGGGATCGCAGTAAATATTGCTTTGGGTTTAATAGGAGTGATGGCCCTTTGGTTAGGGGTTATGAAAGTTGCAGAATCAGCTGGATTAATTACTAAAATTGCGTCCGGACTGAAACCATTCACAAGAAGATTATTCCCAGATGTACCGGTAGATCACCCTGCAATGGGGGCTATGATAATGAATATGTCTGCCAATATGCTGGGATTAGGAAATGCCGCCACTCCATTCGGATTAAAAGCAATGGAAGAATTGGATACTTTAAATCCGGAAAAAGGGACAGCGACAAATTCTATGATAACTTTCCTTGCAATCAATACTGCTGGAATGACTCTTATTCCTGCAAGTGCGATTGCAATCAGAGCTGCTTCCGGAAGTTCAGATCCGGCAATAATAATTGGTACTTCACTATTCGGTTCTTTCTGTGCAACCATTGCTGGGATTTTATCAGCCAAACTACTTCAGAATATTTCTCTGGGATATAAGCAATGGTATAAGAATAATGCAAAACTGCTTATAAGTATTATATTAATAGTTACTATTACTATTTCATCTCTTCTGATTCCCTGGACGAAAAATATCGGAAATATTTTCATTGGTCTAAAATTAGGTTTAATAAAAGATATCATCCAGGTCTTTTCGATAATTGCTATACCATTATTGATTGTGTTCTTTATAGGTTATGGTGTTTTTAGAAAAGTAAAAGTTTATGAGCAGTTCGTAGAAGGAGCAAAGGAAGGATTTAATATTGCTATCAGAATTCTGCCTTATTTAGTAGCTATGCTCGTAGCCATAGGAATCTTCCGGGCAGGTGGGGCGATGCAGTGGTTAATAACTGCACTAACTCCTCTAACAAATCTAATCGGGATGCCGGCTGAGGCACTGCCTATGGCCCTTATGCGTCCATTATCAGGTAGCGGGTCGTTAGGTGTTATGTCGGAAATTATTCGGGTTCATGGTCCCGATTCTTTTATTGGTATACTTGTTTCAACTTTTTATGGTAGTACCGAAACCACTTTTTATGTTTTGGCAGTATATTTTGGAGCAGTTAATATAAAAAACACACGGCATGCTGTTCCGGTTGGATTAATTGCCGATATTTGCGGTATTTTAGGTGCATTATTTATTGTCAAATTATTGTTTAGTTGAGAAATGGAAGTATTTATAACCAGAGAAATACCTCAAATAGCTGAAACACTTTTGAAGAAAAAAAAGATAAGGGTGTCTATTTTTCACGGTAATAATCCAATATCAAAAAATTCTTTTATAAAAAGAGTTAGAAATGCGGATGGGATAATATCTCTTTTATCTGACCGTATTGATAAGGAAATAATAGATGCAATGCCCAGGTGTAAGGTGATTGCCAATTATGCAGTTGGTTATAATAATATAGACATAAAATATGCCTCCGGAAAAGGGATTGTGATTACAAACACTCCTGATGTTTTAACAGAATCGACTGCTGAAATTGCATTAGCTTTAACATTGGCATGTTCAAGACGTCTACCTGAAGGGGAGGAAATTATGCGAAAGAATAAGTTTAAAGGATGGTCACCTAAATTACTACTTGGTATTGAACTAACAGGAAAATATTTCGGAATTATCGGAGCAGGAAGAATTGGAACAGCTGTTGCAATCAGGGCAAAATCCTTTGGAATGAAGATTCTTTATTGCTCCAATCATAAAAATGAATACTTAGAATTAGTAACTGGTGCAAAAAAAGTTCTCCTTCCTGGGTTACTAAAAAAATCAGATATTGTCTCTCTCCATTTACCATTGACTTCTGATTCATTTCATCTTTTAAATAAAAAAAGATTGGGTTTATTAAAGACATCTGCCATTCTGATTAACACTTCCCGCGGGGAAATTGTTGATGAATCCGAGTTAATCCGTCTTTTAGAAAATAAAAAGATATTTGCGGCGGGTTTTGACGTCTATGAAAATGAACCGGCAATTAATCCCAAACTTGCAGGTTTAAAAAATACAGTTCTGCTGCCTCACTTGGGAAGCGGCACAATTGAAGCAAGAAATCGTATGGCAGAACTTGCGGTAAATAATATTATTGCTGTCCTTTCCGGGAAAAAGGCAATTAACCCGGTTTATGTCTGAATCTTGTGAGACATAATGTCAGTTGACACTAAAAAACATTATAACTACTTTTAAAGACAAATTTGAGGTTACAAGCTTATGAAAATCGGTATACCAAAAGAAAACAACTTAAAGGAAAGAAGAGTTGGTCTTGCTCCGGCCGGAGTTGATTCATTAGTAAGAGCAGGTCATAGCGTCCTTGTTGAAAGTGGTGCCGGAGATGGAAGCCATTTTATAGATGATGATTATATAAAGACCGGGGCTACTATTGTTTATAGTCCGGAAGAAGTATATATGCGATCTGAAATGATAGTCAAGGTAGCACCAGTGGATAATAATGAAAATGAACTTTTGCAGGATAATCAAATCCTGTTTTCTTCACTTCATCTAGCTGTTGGTAAAAAAAGTATGATTGAAAATATGTTGAAGAAAAACATAACAGCTATCGGGTATGAACTTATCGAAAATTCTACCGGATTACCGGTACTCCATTCAATGAGTGAAATTGCGGGGCCTATCTCTATTCAGGTTGCTGAAAAATATCTTGAGAGCAATAAGAAAGGAGGCCGTGGTATCCTTTTAGGAGGCATAACTGGCGTTGCACCTGCCGCAGTTGTTATATTAGGTGCAGGGGTTGTTGGAACTAATGCAGCAAGAGCTGCGTTGGGCAGAGGTGCTTCGGTAATTGTTATAGATAAAGATTTAAACCGGTTAAGAAAAATCGATTCCACTTTCCAAAAGAAAATAACTACCGTTATGGCAAATCCTTATACAATATCCAGGGGAGTTCAATTTGCTGATGTCCTTATAGGGGCAGTACTGATCAAAGGTGAGAAAACGCCTCATTTAGTTACTGAAGATATGGTTAGTCAAATGAAAAAAGGAGCAGTTATAGTAGATGTATCTATCGACCAGGGGGGCTGCATTGAAACAAGCAGAATTACTTCCCTAGCTGATCCCATTTTTATTTTTAAAGATGTTATTCATTATTGTGTCCCCAATATGCCTGCCTTGGTTTCAAGAACTGCGAGTTATGGACTTACCAATGCATCACTGCCCTATATCCATAATATTGCAGATAATGGACTTTCAAATGCATTAATAGGAGACGAGGGTTTTGCAAAAGGTGTGTGCACTTATAATGGTTCTTGTTCCAACGAGGCAATTGCCAATATATTTGATATTGAATATCGTAAATTAAGAGTCTTCTTAACAAATTAAGAATAATAATAATAAATATGACAACAGAAATTCCCCGATTGGAAAACTATTCTTCCATAATACAAAATTATAGGTCGAAAATTGTTTCGCCGGATGAGGCTGTTAAATGTATAAAATCTAATGATAATATTATTATTCACTCTAATTGTGCTTTCCCATCAACTATTGTAGAAGCATTAGTAAAAAGAAAGGACGAACTAACTGGTGTTGAGATTTTTCATGCTTTAACGGTTGGTGATCTTCCTTATCTTCACGCGGGAATGGAGGGACATTTTAAACATAATGCCTATTTTATCGGTAAGAATAGCAGGGAAGCTGTTCAGAATGGCAAAGCTGGTTTTATTCCTATATATCTTTCAGAAATTCCACTTTTATTTAATAATGGAGATTTAAACCTTGACGCTGCATTAATTCATGTATCTCCTCCAGACGAACATGGATTCTGTAGTTATGGTGTAGAAGTGGGGCTAATTAAAACAGGCGCTGAATCTGCGAAAATTAGAATTGCCCAGATAAATAAAAATATGCCCCGGACTCTAGGTGACAGCTTCATACATATAAGTAAAATAGACTATCTTGTTGAGGTTGATGAGGAGATAAAAGAACTGCCACAGGCTAATGAAGATATCAGTCCGGATATGAAAGACGTATATTCAAAAATTGGGGAATATATTGCAGATCTTATAGAAGATGGTTCAACTTTACAACTTGGCATTGGTGCAATCCCAGATGCTGTTCTTGGAAATCTATACAATAAAAAGGCACTAGGAATTCATTCTGAAATGTTTTCCGATGGAGTAATTGATTTAGTAGAAAAGGGTGTTATTACAAATGAAATGAAAACACTTCATCCCGGGAAAATAATTGCTGGATTTGTTTTGGGTACCAGAAAATTATATGATTTCATTGATAATAATCCACAGATTGAATTTCACAGGCAGGAATATGTTAATGATCCGTATATTATTGCTAAAAACCACAAAATGGTTGCTATTAATTCAGCAATTGAGGTTGATTTAACTGGGCAGGTATGTAGTGATTCTATAGGTACAAAATTATTCAGCGGATTTGGTGGTCAGGTTGATTTTATAAGAGGATCCGCACGTTCGGAAGGTGGTAAACCTATTATAGCCCTTCCTTCATCTGCAAAGAATAATTCTATTTCAAAAATCGTCCCTTTTCTGAAACAGGGGGCTGGTGTTGTAACCAGCAGGGCCGATGTACATTATGTGGTTACAGAATATGGCGTTGCTCAATTATTTGGAAAGACTATTAAAGAAAGAGTAAAAGAACTTATTAACATTGCGCACCCAAATTTCAGAGATGATTTGATGAGGTATGCACATGAGAATAAATATATTTGATTTATGATCGCTGTTATTGGTGATATTCATGGATGCTATCATACTTTAAAAGAATTAGTAGAAAGAATAAAATACAAATATTCTGTAAGCGAAATTTATTGCGTAGGCGATCTGATTGATAGGGGAAATTTTAGTTACGAAGTTCTTGAATTTATTATGGATCAGGGCTTAATCTCTACGTCTGGAAATCACGAATTCATGTTCTATAATTACATAACCGATCCGGATAATGAAATAGGGCATCTATGGATTTATAACGGAAATGAAGTTACGATGGCTTCTTACCTAGGCAAGAAAGATAAGATGACTGAACATCTGAATTATATTAATAGTTTACCCCTGTATATAAATCTTTCGGATTGTTTTATTTCTCACGCCGGTGTATCCTCATACCTGAATAAAAAATTATCTGATGACCCATTGCTTAATTTGGAAAATTTCAACAAAATAACAAATAAGTATCTCCATAACGAACATGGGATTATCTGGACCAGGGATCAACTTTTGAACTTAGGTAAACTGCAGGTGGTCGGGCATACAAGACAAAACAAAATAAATCACATTCAATTCAATAATGTCGTATATATAGATACTTCTGTTTATGCTGGAAATAAATTAAGCTGTATATTTGTTGAAGAGGGAAAAATGATAGATTCTTTGTCTGTGCAGACATTTCCAAGGGATATTGGAAAATAGTTCCCATAGTTATTGAAATTATTTTATAAGATACCTCATTATTGGTCTGGTTCTGCTTCTTCTAGCCACTTCTTTAAAGCCTGCACCTATAAATGAAGAGGGTATTCCTGTCCATGCAAAAGCAGCCGGGATATTATCCGCATATGGTTCCACAGGATAGGCTTCAACAATTTTAGCTCCCTGTTGTTTACAAAACTTTAATGCATTTTTAATGAGTTCTGTTGATAATCCTTGCTGTCTGAATTTTTTTGCTATGAAAAGGCAGCTGATTGACCAGACCTTTTCACCGTCAATTCGACTTAATACTTTGGAATTTTCCAGACGGATATAAATTTCTCTTGGGGCTACTGCACACCACCCTGCTGGTTCATTATCAACATATGCTAAAATGCCGGGTTTATGATTCTGGTAAACCAGATTCTTTAGCAGTTTTTTATTCCCTTCACCGGAATTTTCTTTAAATTCTTTTGGGCTTAATCTCCAGGTCATGCACCAGCATCCACCACACGCACCTCTAGTCCCAAAAAGTTTTTCAAGATCATTCCATTTTGATTTATCGACAGGGGAAAATTCGATCTTACTCATAGTCCATCCATAAAGTAGACAATTTATTGCTTTATACTTTTAATTCTTGGAAAACTCTTTAATATTGTCTGTGGAATTTCAATTGTCTTATTATCATTTAGGAATTGAAGCATTTCACATGCATTAGCGATGGCATTCCCGTGGGGGTGGTTATTGAAAATAATATAAATAATTCTTACCAGATTTTTAACATCAATAATCTTATTCTTTATTTCCAAAAGTTCTCCCGGAGAATAAAGGTAATTATATCTTTCACTCTGCTCATCATATGATTGTTTTTTATGGATATCCTGGAAAGAATCAAACCATGCTTTGGCATTTCTTCCATGAAGTCGCAGATAAAGAATATCATTTGTAACGACTAGGTTAAATGAAATTGATTTTGATATCTGAGGCTGATCTATGATACAAAAAGATAAATCTGCTGCCTTGAAATAATCAAATACCTGAGATTTATTCCATGAATTATGTCTAACTTCAATAATGATAGGAAAATTCTGGAAAATCTCTTTTAGCCTACTAATATAATTTATTGCTCCTTCGTTAAATCCGAAGGAATATGGAAATTGAATAAGAAGTCCCCCCAGTTTACCACCTTTTGATAAAATATTGAGGTTTTCCTTCACTAATCTAGAATTTTCTACAGAAATTATTTTTTTATGTGTAAAATCCTGATGAAGTTTGATAGTAAACTTAAACTCCATTTTGTCAAATGTTTTTTTTAACCAGCCCTCAACTGTTTTAGGAGATAGATAGGTGTAATAGGTAGCATTAACTTCGACTGAATTGAAATAATTTGAATAGTAATTAAGCCAATCGAAATTCAAAGTTTGTCCCTTCGGATAGAAAGATGGAACCCAATCTTTGTAGCTCCAACCAGCAGTTCCAATATAAAAATTAGCCATATTAGTTATTTTTTATATAAACACTAATTATATTTATGAAAATTTACAAAAAATAAATTTAATTATTTTATTGGTTTACAATAAAAAGCCAAAATTTCTGAGTGTCAATCTTTACAAGTTGGGAATGCATTGATTTTAGCTGGTTTTCTGATTACTCATTAAGATGTACTTTTTAGGTGACACACTCTATTTTTAAACCAGATTGCGTCTTAAAAGATCTTATTAGTATAAAATCCTTATTAAA
>Ga0182027_10001622_pt1 | contig 37304 bp, 35 predicted proteins | sample 712E1DmetaG_FD_121300 | JGI IMG/M metagenome (GOLD analysis project Ga0182027, IMG submission 121300) | Permafrost microbial communities from Stordalen Mire, Sweden - 712E1D metaG (Illumina Assembly) | ecosystem: Environmental > Terrestrial > Soil > Wetlands > Permafrost | place: Sweden...
CTGGATACAGACTGGCACCTGGGGGTACTGGGGGGACGTGGCGTCGTCGGCTGACGGCACGAAACTCGTCGCACTGGGTGACCACATCTACACCTGCCCGTGATTCGAACCTGTGTTTCACGGATGCGCCATCGTCGGGATCGCCGGTTGGTCGTTGCGACCCTTGGGAGCATGGGCAAAACGCAGGGGTCTTTGAGCGTCCGGCCCCCCCGACTCGCATCTGCGCGAGCTAGCCCGGCGTTGCTCTACTCTGTGGACTGGCGGATCCAGTCGAGGTACGGCGCGCTCCCGGCGGCCAGGGGCAGGGCGATGATCTCGGGGACCTGGTAGGGATGAAGGGTGGCGATGCGGTCGCGGAGCGCAGGGAATAGGTCGAGCCGGGTTTTCATCAGACACAACACCTCGGCTTCGTCGCACCGCTTGCCTTCCCATCGATAGATGGAGCGCAGGCCAGGCAGGATGTTTGCGCAGGCGACCAATTTCTCGTCGACCAATGTGTTTGCGATGCGGCCTGCCACGTCCGTGTCAGGTGCGGTCATCAAAACGACGACGAAGTCAGCGGGGCAGGGCGCGGCTGGAGCGGGGCTTGCCATGGCTTCATTCTAGCCTCGCTTTCTTGCGGTGGAGCTTGGTTGGCGTTAGGGCTTGAAATGGGAGCGATCTTTCTATATAGGAGGCCGAGCGGGAACGCGGGTGCGGCAGGACTCTTTCACGCCGGGGCGGCGACCGATCAGGCACAGACAAGCGAAGATGAAGGACAACATGGCCGAGACTCAGGAAAGCGTCATCCGGGAGATCTGCGGACGGTTCGGCAACGACCGGACGCGACTGATGGACATCCTGCTCGATGCGCATCGACGGCTGGGCAGTGTGTCGGGCGAAGGGGTGGATGCCATCGCGCAGGCGGTGTCGCTGCCGCGGGTGGAAGTCGAGAGCACGCTCTCGTTCTACGCGTTCTTCTCGCCCAAGCCGCGCGGAAGGTTCGTCATCCGTCTGTGCAACGACATCATCGACCAGATGCACGGAGCGGAGCGCGTGGGACGGGCCTTTCGCGAGGAGTTGGGGATCGATTTCGGCCAGAGTACCGCCGACGGCCTCTTCACCCTTGAACACACGCCTTGCATCGGTATGTGCGACCAGGCCCCGGCTGCGCTGATCAACGACAAGGTTGTCACCAATCTGTCGAGCGACCGGGCGCGCGAGTTGGTCGAGGGGCTGCGTGCGAGCGGCGACGTCGAGCACCTGAAGCTCACCTTGGGCAACGGCAACAACAGTCATCCCTTGGTGCGTGCCGTGGTCAGGAACAACCTGCGCGAGCGCGGCCCGGTGATCTTCGCACCCTTGGCCCGCGGGGTGGCCTTGCGCAAGGCCCTGGCGGAAAGCGCCACCGAGGTCATCAAGAGCGTCAAGGTTTCGCGCCTGCGCGGGCGCGGGGGCGCGGGCTTTCCCACCGGCATGAAGTGGGAGTTCGCGCGCGCGGCGGCGGGCGAGAACAAGATCGTGGTGTGCAACGCCGACGAAGGCGAGCCCGGCACTTTCAAGGATCGTGTGATCCTTACCGAGGCCGCCGACCTGGTCTTCGAAGGCATGACCATCGCCGGCTACGGCGTGGGCGCGGCCAGCGGGATCGTCTACTTGCGCGGCGAATATGCCTATCTGCTCGCCTTCTTGGAAAGCCTGCTCAAAGAACGCCGCGAGGCGGGCCTGCTCGGTCGCAACATCCTGGGCAAGCATGGGTTCGATTTCGACATCCGCATCCAGTTGGGCGCGGGCGCTTACATCTGCGGCGAGGAGACCGCGCTGCTCACCTCATGCGAAGGCAAGCGTGGCGATCCCAAGAACCGGCCGCCGTTCCCGGCCCAGTCTGGCTATCGGGGTTGGCCCACGGTCATCAACAACGTGGAAACTTTCTGCTGCGTGGCCCGCATCCTGGAAAACGGGCCGGGCTGGTTCAGCTCGATCGGCACCAACGATAGCACGGGCACCAAGCTGTACAGCGTCTCTGGCGACTGTGACCGGCCGGGCGTATACGAGCTGCCCTTTGGTGTCAAGGTCATCGACCTGCTCAACATGGCGGGGGCACAAGACACGGCGGCGGTGCAGGTGGGCGGCGCCTCGGGGCAGATGATCGGCCCGAAGGACTTCGGGCGCACCCTGCGTTTCGATGACCTGGCCACCGGAGGTGCGGTGATGATCTTCAATCGGCAGCGCGACGTTCTGCGGGTGGCCGAGGCCTTCATGGACTTCTTCGTCGAAGAAAGCTGCGGCTATTGCACGCCCTGCCGGGTGGGCAATCGCCTGCTGCGCGAGCGCCTCGGGCAGGTGGCTGACGGCAAGGGAAGTCCCGAGGATCTCGCGTATCTGCAGAAACTGGGCGAGACCGTGAAGGCCACCAGCCGTTGCGGCCTGGGGCAAACCTCGCCCCAGCCGGTGCTGACCACCCTGCGATCCTTCCGGTCCGAGTACGAGCGACGGGTGCAAACACGCCCAGCAGATCTGTTGCCCACCTTCGACGGCGCCGCTGCGGTGGCGGTGGCCGAGTCGCTGGCGCAGCGCCGGTCGATTTATTTCGGGAAGTGAAAGGGACACCATGAGCGGCGAAATCACCTTCACCATCGACGGCGTGCAAGTGCGCGGCCAGGCCGGCCAGAGCATCCTGCAGGCCGCGGCAATGGCGAGTATTTACATTCCTCACCTGTGCGCCAAACGCGGCTTGACTCCTTGGGGAAGCTGCCGCGTGTGTACCGTTCTGGTCAGCGGCCGGCCGCAGGCGGCGTGCATTCAGCCCATCGCAGAGGGCATTATCGTCGAGAACGACACCGAGGGCCTGCGCGCCATGCGGCGCGAGCTGGTCGAGATGCTGTTCGTCGAGGGCAACCATTTCTGTCCCTTCTGCGAGAAGAGCGGCAACTGTGAGCTGCAAGCCATGGGCTACCGCCTGGGCATGCTGGCGCCGCAGTACCCCTACTTCTTCCCGGTGCGCGACGTGGATGCCAGCCACCCTGACCTGTTCTTGGATCGCAACCGCTGCATCCTGTGCGCCCGCTGCGTGCGGGCTTCGCAAGAGCTGGACGGAAAGAATGTGTACGGCTTCGTGGGTCGTGGCGCGGACAAGCGCGTGGCTGCCAACGCAGCCAACGGCCTAGCTGGCACCAACGCGGCGGTCACTGACATGGCCAGCGAGGCATGTCCGGTGGGCTCTCTGATGAAGAAGCGGGTGGGTTACGCCATTCCGATTGGACAGCGTGCGTACGACAGCAAGCCCATCGGGTCAGACGTCGAGAGCGGCGCCGCGTCGGCGCAGGCAGGAGGCGCGCGATGACCGCCAAGCCCAAGATTGCCACGATTTCCCTGGCGGGCTGCTTCGGCTGCCACATGTCTTTGCTCGACATCGATGAGCGCATCTTGAAGCTGATCGAGTTGGTGGACTTCGACAAGTCGCCAATCAACGACATCAAGGAATTCACTGGCCGCTGCGCTGTGGGAATCATCGAGGGTGGCTGCTGCAACGAAGAGAACGTGCACGTGCTGCAGAAGTACCGGCAGCATTGCGACACCTTGCTGGTCATCGGCGAGTGCGCGACCATGGGCGGCCTGCCGGCCATGCGCAACGGCATCCCGTTGCAGGAGTGCCTGGCCGAGGCGTATCTGCACGGGCCCACGGTCCACAATCCCAGCCAGAAGATCCCCAACGATCCTGAGATTCCTCTGCTGCTCGACAAGGTGTATCCCTGTCACGAGGTGGTGAAGATCGACTACTTCCTGCCCGGCTGCCCGCCCTCGGCGGACACCCTGTGGGAATCGTTGGTGGCCTTGCTGACCGGCAAGCCGGTGAAATTGCCCTACGGGCTCATCAAGTACGATTGAACCGTACCAAGGAGTGTGACGTGAGCGTCATCAAACGAGTGGTCATCGAGCCGGTTACCCGCGTCGAGGGTCATGGGAAAGTCACCATCCTGCTCGATGAGAGCGGCAAGGTCGTGCAGGCCCGCCTGCACGTGGTGGAGTTTCGCGGCTTCGAGCGGTTCATCCAGGGCCGGCTCTTCTGGGAAGTCCCGGTTCTCGTGCAACGCCTGTGTGGCATCTGTCCGGTCAGCCACCACCTGGCTGCGGCCAAGGCCATGGACATCATAGTGGGCGGCGAGAAGCTGACGCCCACCGCGGAAAAGCTGCGCCGCCTGATGCACTACGGGCAGATGTACCAGTCGCACGCGTTGCATTTCTTCCATTTGGCGTCGCCCGACCTGCTTTTCGGGTTCGACGCCGATCCCGCCATCCGCAACGTCATCGGCGTGGCGGCCAAGTATCCCGAGCTGGCCGTGCAAGCCGTGATGATGCGCAAGTACGGCCAGGAGATCATCAAGGCCACGGCGGGCAAGAAGATCCACGGAACTGGCGCCATCCCGGGCGGGGTGAACAAGAATCTGAGCCCGGCCGAGCGCGATGTCCTGCTCAAGGACGTGGACCAGCAGATGACCTGGGCCAAGTCCGCGGTGAAGATCGCGCGCGAGTACACCACCGCACACCTGAAGGAATTGCTGCCCTTTGGCTCGTTCGAATCCAACCACCTTTCCCTGGTGCGCGCCGACGGTGCCATGGACTTGTATCACGGCAACCTGCGCGCGGTGGACGCCCAGGGCAAGAAGATCTTCGACCAGATCGATTATCGGAAATACGTGGACTTCATCGCCGAGGACGTGCGCGACTGGTCGTACATGAAGTTCCCCTTCATCAAGAAGCTGGGGCCAGAGTCGGGCTGGTACCGGGTGGGCCCGCTCGCCCGTCTGAACACGGCGGATTTCATCGACACCCCGGCCGCCGAAACGGCGCGCAAGGAATTTCGCGCGGTCACTGGCGGCAAGACCAACAACGTCACCATGGCCTATCACTGGGCGCGCATGGTCGAGCTGCTGCACTCTATCGAGAAGATCCAGGCCCTGCTCAATGACAAGGACTTGCAGGGAAGCGATCTGGTGGTCAAGGGCGAACGCCGCGAGGAGGGTGTGGGGGTCATCGAGGCCCCGCGCGGGACCCTCTTCCACCACTACCGCGTCGACAAGAACGACCAGGTGGTCATGGGCAACCTGATTGTCTCCACGACCCACAACAACGAGCCGATGAACCGCGCTGTGAGCAAGGTGGCGCAGGATCACCTGTCGGGCGTGGAGATCACTGAGGGACTGCTCAATCGTATCGAGGTGGCCATCCGGGCCTACGATCCCTGCCTCTCCTGCGCGACCCATGCTCTCGGGCAGATGGCGCTGGACGTGAGCGTGGTGGACGTCGAGGGCAAGATGCTCGCTCAGAAGAGTCGGGGATGAACCACGTCGGGCCACACATCCTGGTCTACGGCTACGGCAACCCTGGCCGCGGCGATGATGGACTGGGACCGGCGCTGGTGGCTGCGCTGGAGCCGCTTGCCGCGGCGGGATTGACCTGCGAGTCGGACTATCAGCTTGCGGTCGAGGACGCGGCTACTTTGGCCGAGTATGACGTGGTGGTCTTTGTCGACGCCGCCGCCAGTGGGCCGGCGCCGTTCTGGTTCGACCACGTGCAAGCCAGTCGTGAGCTGAGCTTTTCCAGCCACAGCGCCACGCCCGGCCAAGTGGTGGGCCTGGCGCGCGAGATGTTCGGTGCGCAGGTGAAAGCCTACGCCTTGGGCATCCGGGGCTACCGCTTCGGCGAGCTGGGCGATTCACTGTCCGAGCCGGCTCGCGCGAACCTGGCGCTTGCGCTGGCCTTCGCCCGGCGAGCGGTGTGCGAGCAGCATTTCGATGAATACACGAGGCAGTTCGGTGCCGATTCTGGTCGCGGCTGTGTCTGCGATCCCCAGCCAGAGGCCTGAGCGATGAAAAACGGAAAGTACCTGATCCTTTGTGTCGACGACGACAATGACATCCTTGAGGCCCTGCGCCTTCGGCTGAACAAGGCCGGCTATCTGACCGAGACGGCGCTCTCGGCAGAGGAGGGGCTGAAGAAATTCAAGGAAACCCAGCCTGACCTGATCATCGCCGACCTCATGATGGAGGAGATCGATTCGGGCACCGGCCTGGTCAAGGAGCTGAAGCTGGCGGGCAACCGCGCGCCCGTGCTCCTGCTCAGCTCGCTCGGCGATTCGTTGAGCATATCGGCCAGCACGCGCGAGTTGGGACTGGACGCGGTTTTCCAGAAGCCGGTCAACTTCGACGCCATGTTGAAGACGATCCGGGCGAAGTTGGGCCAGACTGGGTGATCTAGCCAGCATCCGTTGACCGTGGATCGAAGTTAGCTATTTCACCACAGTCTCGCCTCCGGGCCAGCGGCCCGGGGGCGAGACTGTGGTGAAATAGCATTCTCCTACGACAGACCCAGCAGGAGTCGTACCTCGTCCGCCAAAGCCAAACTGGCAGTGAGCCCGGGGGACTCTATGCCGAAGAGGTTGACCAAACCAGGGACGCCGTGAACCGCCTGACCTTGGATGACGAAATCTGCATCAGGGGCGCCGGCCGGGACGATCTTGGGCCGAACACCAGTGTAACCGGGGCTCAAGTCGCCGTCAGCCAGCGCCGGATAGTAGCGGCGGATGGTGCGATAGAACGCATCGACGCGGCTTTCGTCGAAGCTGTAGTCCACGCTGTCCACCCAGGTCACGTCAGGCCCGAAACGGGCCTGGCCGCCCAGATCCAGCGTGTAGTGCACACCCAGGCCTCCAGGAACGGGCACCGGGTAGACCAAGCGGGAGAAAGGGGCGCGGCCGCGCAAAGAAGCGTAGTGGCCCTTGGCGAAATGGGCAGTGGGAATGGCCGCGGCGGGCACGCCTTGGATTGAGCGCGCGACTGAAGGTGCCCATGGGCCAGCCGCATTCACCACCATGGATGCGAGCAGCGTCGCAGCGCCACTGCCGCTCGTGGAAAGAACGATACCGTGCTCGGCCACGCGTCCGCCGAGCAGCGCCGTGCCCAGGGCAAACTGCGCGCCCGCGGCCTCTGCGTCCCGGCGCAGGGCCCGCATCAGCTCGTCACTGCTCAGGATGCCGGTGGAGGGTGAATGGAGCGCGCGCACGGCCGCGAGCGCGGGTTCCAGCACGTGCAGCTCGGCGGCGTCAACCCAGCTCAGGTCGTCGACCCCGTTCAGCTCGGCCTGAGCGCGCAGCTTGACCAGCAACGGAACTTCTTCGTCCCGCGTGGCCACCAAGAGCTTGCCCACGCGCCGGTGCGCGATCTTGTTCGCCTCGCAGTATTGGTAAAGCGCGTGTCGTCCTGCCACGCATAGCCGCGCCTTGCTCGACCCAGGCGTGTAGTAGATCCCGGCGTGGATCACCTCAGAGTTGCGTGAACTGGTGTGGCGGCCGATGCCAAGCTCTTTTTCGATCACCACGACTTCCCGGCCCGACCGGGCCAGGACCCGCGCTGCGGCCAGGCCCACCACACCTGCACCGATGACCGCGACTTCTACACAATCCATTGATAACCCTACGTCTCGTCTTGTCCCGCCGACTTGGAGATGGGCAGGGTCAAGAAGAAACAGGTCCCTTGGCCGGGCGTGCTCTGCACCCCTACCTGACCACCGTGGGCCTCGGCTATGCGGCGGACGATGGAAAGGCCGAGGCCGGTGCCGGCCTCCGAGCCTTTGTGGTTGGACAAACGCACAAATTCCTGGAACAAGCGCGTCTGGGCTTCGAGCGGGATCCCAGGTCCATCGTCCTGGACCTCGACCCGCAAGGTGGCGGCTTGGGAGCGCACCCGAACTACGATGGTACGGCCGTCACCGGAATACTTGATGGCGTTGGTAACGTAGTTGACCAGCGCTTCGCGCAGAAGGCGCGCGATACCGCGTACCGCCGGCAGGTCGTCAGGCAGCTCGGCGGTGAGAGACTGATGGCGCTGTTGTGCCAAATCGGCGTACTCCTCCACCACCTCCCGCACGACGGCCGGAAGATCTACGGGCACCATCAAACTCGCAAGGGGCTCGGTTTCGAGATCGGCCATGACCTGCAGCCCGCGCAGAAGGTCGAGCGCCCCGCGCAAGCGGTGGTCCGCACGCTCGACCCACTGGCGCTGTTGGGCCGTGAGCGGGCCGCCCAGCTCGCTCGACAAATTGTCGAGCAAGGTAGTCACTGCCCCGACCGGGCCGCGCAAATCGTGCAGCACCACATGCAAGAATGAACGACGCAGGTCAGCCAGACGCTCCGTTCGTAGAACGGCGTCGCGTAAACGACGCTCGCTCTCGCGCAGTCGAGCGGCGAGGCCGGTAGCCAGGTACGTGGTCGCGGCCATCAGCAAGCCGTAGAGGAAGAGCAGCGTCCACACCACGCGGAAATCGTCCTCGGGCCCGCCAAACACCGCGCCCAGGGGACGATGCCGGGGTAGCCAGCCGAACCATTCCCCGAGCACCAGGGCGGCCAGCATGAGGTATCCAGCCGCCGCGTGCGCAAACGCTGCCCGTCGCGACAGCATCACCGAGGCAAAAATGGCGTGCAGGATGTAGAAGGCCAGAAAGGGCGACTGGCTGCCGCCCACCTGCCAGATGGTGAAGGTCAGCACCAGGTAGTCGAGCAGGATGGTGGCGCTGGCGGTCCAGATCAGGGGACGGGTCGCGGTGGCGGCACGCTCGGGCCGGCGATAGGGCCGAACCGCAAAGAAAACCACTGAATTGCACAGGGCGAGAAAGACGGCGGTGCCAGCCAGAGCGCCGAGGTTGAGCCCCTCGATGCCCACCACGTGGATGGCGAAGAGAACGCCGGTCAGGATGCCGGCTGCCGCCAGGAAGCGCAACCGGGAAAAGAAATAGAGCCGCTCGCCCAGCAACAGGCTGTGTGAAAGCAGGGCATCGCCACCATTCGCGCTGGTGGCGGCGCCGGCGGCTAGGATCTGATTCTCTGACGACACTACCGAAGACTACCACTGTCGAAGGTAGTTAGCTTTCTTACCACAGAGGTCACAGAGCCGGAGAGGAAAGGGCAGGGTGGGGTTCTACGCGATCCGAATCCCTTCTTTCTATCCGATCTCTGTGGCCTCTGTGCTCTCTGTGGTGAAGAAGCTAGCCTTCCGGCTTGTGAATGGTCGCGGTCAGTTTAGGTGAATGGCCTCCCCAACGATCTCGACGTCGTCGGATGCGTCGATGCGCACGGCCCCTTTGCGGGCACACAGCTCAATCGCACCCGCCGAGATGCGGAGCTTGCCAGGAAGCTCGACCTGGGTGTCGACTTGCAACAGCCGAATAACCGGGCCTTGTTCATTGCGAGTGATGTGCAACAGGGGCTGGCCATTCTCGGCATTGACCTGCAGGGTTTCGTCGGGCTTCACCTCAAGGATCTGCGCGATCTGCTTGGGCGCCTCGGGGCGCCGGCTGAAGCCGTCGACCACGCCAATCACGATGGGGTCGAGCTGGTTGGGCAGTTTCAATACTAGCACGCAGTCCGAAATCCGCACGCGCAGGCCGCTCAAACTGGCGACCCAGCTTTCATGCACGCATCCGCGCACATCTTCGCAACGCACGTGGATCCGCCCGGTCAGGGTGGGGTGCCGTTCCTCGGTGCAGGTGGCGACCACGTGACCATCGGGCCACGCCGGCTTGGGCGCGGTGGCGAGCAGATCGTCGAAGACAGACGCCTTGCCTTCGGGCAAGGAAGTGGTTTCGCTTGTCGCGGTTCCGGCAACCAGTGGTTCGTGTTTGGAATGGGTTGACGACATGGCAAGAGCCTCGGTTGGCGCCGGCGCTAGCTGCTGCTCCCATCTGAGGCAGCCCCAGCAGCGAGCAGCCGATCGTGAATAGTCGGCGGCGACTGGTAGCGAATCGGGGTGTCGCGGTTGATGCGAGCGGCGATGGGGATGTTCTTGTGAATGCCGGGAATGAAGACACGCCTGCATCCCCTGGTCTTGGCACAGTAGACGGTGGTGAATTTCTTCTCGGCCGGGAAGATGACTAGGTTGGTGAGTAGGGGCGGCAGCGCGGCCCGCTCGCCTTCGACCTCGATTTCGATCGACGGCGCGGGCGGGACGGTGAAGGTGATAATAGGCTCTTCAGGATGCATGCCGTTCAGGGTGATGGGTTGCCCGGGAAGGGGCGTGCCCACGACCATGCCCAGCGACGCCTCTTGCATGTAGCCGGCTGCCAGGTCGTGATCTTGCTCCAGCCTGCGGCGAAGGTGGGCAGGAATGAAACCTCGCTGCACCTCGGGCAGGGTCGAGTCGTCGGGTGGAGAAAACCAGGCGTCGATACCCATGAACAAGTACCTCGGAAAGGTCAGGCCGACCGTCCCCTCGAAGCACCAGGGCAGAGGCTGCCGATACCAGAGCTCTGGCTTGCGCACAATCAGCCGCTCGGCGGTGAGCATGTCTGCGGGATCTTCCAGGTTGGGCAGCTCGACCCCATCGATGGGATCAGGCGAGACCAGATAGCCCTTTCCCACGGGATTGCGCGGATACAGGCCGGGGTGATCGAACTGCATGCCGAGCGCGACCGTCCGCATGTAGTCTTGCTCAAGCTGGGCCGGAATGGGAACCCGATTGTCGAGGCCGCCATAGGCGTTCTGATAGACAAGTGGTATCTCGACAAATGGCTCCGGCTGGCTTGGGCGTGGACCGCCGCAGCTCCACTCAACCAGCCGCTTGCCGAAAACCGCGATTCGTTTGGCGGTGCGGCCAATCTGCGCCGAGACGAACATCGAGGGCGTGGGCCGCCCAGCCGGCGCAAAGGCAGATCCTCGTATGACGACGTCGGAACACTGCTTGTCCAGCCAATAGTCAGAACCCGGGGGAAAGCGCGGTTCCAGCGTCTCATCGGACCAGAAGTCAAAGAGCAGCGGCTCCGGCCGGCTGAGCACTGCAGCCGAGCCCTTGATTTCATAGGTCAGCTTGACCAGGGCATAGGCAAACGCTGGCCCCAGCGGCGACCGTGGATCCAGACCCACCACCGCGTCGTACTGCGGACGCGCCGGCACACGGGTCATAGTGGCATACCCCAGTTTCCACTCGTTGATCCCACGCTAAGTGTCGATTGGTCACTGGTGGTCCCGTCCCGCCTGTCGCTGTGACCGAGGCCGAGTTGCACGGGCCCCGCCTGGTACTCACGCTCAGCCTTCAAGCGATCCGTCGGCGAGGTCTTCCACGAGAGTCTCATTCCAGCATACCCCGATCCGAGATCCACGCGCACGCATTTACCGTCGCCAGTAAGAGCGACCTTGGCCATTCCAGCAAGGCTTGAGAAGATGTTTTTCAGGGCCCATTCCTTGATGTTGGCTGCTCCCACCAGCTCCTTGACCAGGCCGCCGTATCCGTCTTTGAAGAAAGGGAGGAGGCCTATCAGCTTGGCGAGGACCTTGGCGGCATAGCCGATAGCGCCTGCTACGACGTCAGACGGGCTGAGTCCAACGCCCACCGTGTTGAGCCAGGAAGAGACCGGAAACCCGATAGGCAACGACGCAGGTGACCCGCAGCACGACATCGGAAGAGGAAGGTGGGGACCAAATATCTCAGTGCAACCGATTGGAGAGCCGTTGGCTTTGACCTTGGAGGAAGCAAACATCATCCTTCTCCCGGAAAAGGCGGTGTAGAGCAGAGACATGGGGCTGGCAGGGATGGCAATGTGCGGGATCATGTGGCCGCAGTCGTGGTCGCCCAGTACGATGAATTTCGATTGGTGAAATACCGTGGTGGTGAGCCTGTTCTGCTGCAGCACAAGCCCGGGCGGCCACATCATGGGCGTGGGCAACTCGAAGCATAGGCCATCATGCATGGTTGTTGAGGCGGGCAAGGGAAGGCAGGTGTCGTTCGTCAAACAGACCTTGACTCTCATGCAAGACCCTCCTGCTGACCGTGTCGTTTTCACATCATTCTGCCCCCGAATACCACCTGGGCTCCGTGCGCAGTCGAAACTCGCGCTCATCGCCGGGTTGAAATTGGAAATTGAAGGCCAGCCGATAGACGACGTAGAAGCGCCAACGATCAGGCAGCAGCACCAGGGTGTGTGGCATCAGGCTGCGACAGCCAATTCGCCCATTGATTGCGTGGTCCGCCAAGACGCCAAAGCTCGGCATGGACATTTCCAGTAGCGGAGTCCCTGCCAAGAGGTTTTCAAGCCGAAGGATGGGCGCCCTCGAAGGCAGGGGAATCACCCAGTCGGGATGGGCGCGGTAGTTGACTACAGATGGCAGTTCTCGCTTGATTTGGTCAAGCGGCGGCGGGGGCGGCGGCGCGGGCTTCTCTCTTGCTTGGCGAAATGCCCAAATGGGCACGTCGATAGGAACCGTGGCCCAGCACACAGGCAGCGGCGCGTCTTCCCAGCGGGCAATCGGCGCGCGCGGATCCTCCAGGTTGGGCAGGCGGCGCAGATATCCGGCCGGGAGCGTGGGATAGCCACGCGGCGCCCTCAGCAAGGCCCCCAACTCGCGCGCTATGCGCTCCGCATCGAACCCCATGCCATTCTTGTTGCAGGTGTCGGACAGATCGAAGACTGACTCCCGGTCCAGGTTGATGGGAACCGTCCCACCAAAGGCGCGAGAATAGGTTAGGGGCATTTTGATGAACGGGGTCGGTCGCGAGACGGCCTTGCGGTTGGGCGCCCAGGATCGGTCGCCGAAGACGAAAATCTCGCGGCGCACCTTGCCCACGGTCAAGGCCACGGTCAGCGCGGACACCGGGCGTTCGCGCGGGGCGTAGGCATGCCCGAGCAGGATGACCTCGATCGAAGGATCGGTGCGCGGCTGCAGGTCAGCCGGGAGATCCCCGAGAGGCGTCTTCTCATCCTGCGCGAGCAGGGGAAAGGGCTCCTGTGTCTCGAGGTCGACCCGTCCGTGGCTGTCGAATCGGAAGGTGGCCTTGGCGGTCAGCAGACCTATCCGTTGCGTCGAGCCTTCGAAGTCGGAGGTCGTGACCGTTGCGGGAACCGCTGTCTGATTGACCAGTCGCACTGACTGGTTTTCGGCAACGACGCAGAATAGTTGCGTGGATCTTGCAGGAACTACAACGAGAACGCCGAACTACCCAATCTTGCCGACGATGTAGTCATGCAGCTGATCGATGAGGCTTTGCTTCTCGGAGATAATCGCCTTGACCACATCGCCGATGGAGATCAGGCCGACGAAGCGTGAACCCTCAAAAACCGGCAGGTGGCGCACGTGCTTCGCGGTCATCAGGACCATGCAGTCTTCCAGGGTATTGGTGGGCTGGACCGTGTGCATGCACTCCGCCGGGGTCATGATCTCTTCCACCGGGGTTTCGCGTGAATGCTTGCCCTGCAGCGGAATCTTCCGAGCGTAGTCACGTTCGGACAGTATTCCTCGCACCGCCCCGGTTTCCTCGAGCACCATCACCGCGCCGATCTCCATTTTGCTCATCAGCTTGAGGGCGTCGAACACCATCGCCCTGGGGTGGATGGAGCAAATCGCCTGGTCTTTGGCGTCCAGAATGTCCCTAACTATCTTCATGACGCTTTCTCCCTTGTCCCGCGCCCACCTATCAACCGTAGCATATCCTGGCTTGAAGTACGGCGGGGGATTGACCTCGCCCCAACCAATCGGCGATAACTCGACCTCGCAGTGATCATTGTACAGAAATTCGGCGGCACATCCGTCGGCACGGTTGATCGCATTAGGAACGTCGCGCGTCGTTGCCTGGCCACGCAACGCCAGGGCCATCGGGTGGCGGTCATTGTCTCGGCCATGTCGGGTGAAACCAACCGGCTGCTGGCCCTCGCGCAGCAGATGCATGTCGAGCCCGACGAGCGTGAGCTGGACGTCATCGCCTCCACCGGCGAGCAAGTGTCGGTCGGTCTGCTGGCCCTGGCCATCCACGCCGAAGGTGGCAAGGCCGTGTCGCTGCTCGGTCACCAGATCCGTGTGCTGACCGACAGCGCTTTTGCCCGGGCGCGCATCCGGGACGTCGAAGGACAGGCCATCGAAGAAGTCTTTGCCCAGAACAAGATCGCGGTGATTGCCGGTTTTCAGGGCGTGGACGACGCGGGCAACATCACGACTCTCGGCCGAGGCGGCTCGGACACCTCGGCGGTGGCCGTGGCAGCAGCGCTCAAGGCCGACGTCTGTGAGATCTACACGGATGTCGACGGCGTGTACACCGCGGACCCCAACCTGGTGCCGGGAGCGCGCAAGATCGAACGCATCAGCTACGAGGAGATGCTGGAACTGGCGTCGCTTGGCGCCAAGGTCCTGCAGATCCGGTCGGTCGAGTTCGGGATGAAGTACGCCGTCCCGATTCACGTCCGATCGAGCTTCAACGACAACGAAGGGACGTGGGTCGTGTCCGAAGAAAAAGCGATGGAAGCAGTTTTGGTGTCCGGTGTGACCGCCACCCGGGATGAGACCAAGATCACCATGGTCGGCATTTCCGATGCCACCGGTATTCATTCCAAGGTGTTCAGGCCCCTGGCCGACGCGGGCGTGGGCGTGGACACCATCGTCCAGGCCCTCTCCGCCGAAGGTCGCACTGACCTGACCTTCACCGTGTCCAAGGGCGACAGCAAGCGGGCGCGCGAGCTTCTAGTCAAGCACTGTGCCGATTTCTGTCCGCCTGACCGCATCCGCACGGTCGAGAACCTGTCCAAGGTGTCGATCGTGGGTGTGGGAATGCGCTCGCACGCTGGCGTGGCGCTCAAGATGTTCGAAGCGCTGGCCAAGGAGAACATCTACATCCACCTGATCTCGACCTCGGAGATAAAGATCTCTTGCGTCATCGACGGTAAGTACAGCGAGCTTGCCATCCGCGCCCTGCATGATGCCTTCGAGTTGGGTGGCAAAGCCTAGTCCTGCGCGGCGAGATCTCGCGTCTCGTGTAGGGGCGACCTGCGGTCGCCCCGGGGAGCGTGCACGTCCTGCTCCAATTCGGGGACGACCGCAGGTCACCCCTACGCGCGTATGCACCGCTACAGGCTAGCTCGCGCCAATTGCGGTAGTATGGCTCTGTTGTCGCCTGACGTTCCCGACATCAGCGAGGAGCTTCTGCTTGGACGGACGCTCATCGAGCAGGGTCACCTGGGCACGGCCCAGCGCGTGCTGGTGATCCTATGCCAACAGCACCCTGACAATGCAGAGGCTTTTCGTGGACTGAGCGACGTGTTGTATCGCAAGGGCGACGAAGCTCGCGCGCGGATCATCGGCGACTATGCCAAGGATCTGAGCGAACCGGACGCAGCCCTTCGCAGGACACCCTTGCCCGACGCTCGCCCGGTCGAGCCGAGAGGTCGGGAGATCTCGGCTGCGCGGCAGCCAGGACGGGGACCACCACCTTTGCCAGTCACGTCGCGAGCCGAAGCGGTCACCCCGCGAGCCGACCTGGTCACGCCACAGGTCGAGCCCGTCACGCCGCAACCCGAACTCGTCACGCCGCAGGTCGTGCTTGTCAGCGCGGCTGCGGGGCTGATGACCATGGCGTCCCCTGGCGATCCCGCTGGGCTTGCCAGAACCCAGGACAAGGGCGCTGTCGCCCAGGCTTCGGCCCGGCCGGCCGCGAAGTTCGGGAAGTGGAAGTACCTGGCGGCCGTCGCAGCACTCTTGGCCGGTCTTGGACTCTTGGGCTATCGGGTCTACAAGCCGTCGCTGCGTCGTGGTTTCTCGCCGCGCGAGGAACTGGAGAGTGCGCTGTCGTCTGGATCGTTCGATCGCCTAGTGCGAGTTCGTGATCGGGCGCGCAAGGCTCTGGCTGGCCCGGCCCCCGAGGCGGACGCCTTGGTGCACCTGGCGCTGGCCGATGCGTTCTTGACCTTGGACTATGGGGAGGCCGGGGCCAGGAGCGCGGATGAGGCGCTGCAACGGTTGCGACCAGGCGACCAGCCGAACCTGCAGCGTCTGGCCCTGGTCGAGGCCGTGCGGGCGCTGCTCGCCCTGGCTGCCGGAGATCGCGACACGGCCAAGCAGCACGTGGATGTCGGGCTGGCCTGGGCTGCCGGCAAGCCGCCGCCGGCGCTGCTGCTTGCTTCCGCGCGGGTTCGCGGGTTGGCCGGTGACACGACCGGGGCTGGCAAGGACTTGGACTCGGCTCTGCAATCGGCCCCCGAATTTGCTCCCGTTGTTGCCGACTGGGCCGCGCAGCGACTCGACAGCGGAGATGCCATCGCCGCGCGTCGTGTGACACATGCATTCCTTGCCAAGAACAAGGCGGCAGCGCGCGTGCACTTGGTAGCCGCCGACGCTGAGCGTGCCCTGGGAGAACGTGGCTGGACCAAGCACATCGAGTCGGCGTGCCACGGCGAGGGCCGGGTTTCGCGTGCCGTGCGCGCGGCCTGCTCGCTTGCGGCGGCCTTGGATGCGCGACTTGACGGCGAACGGTCTGCGGCCGCGGCCAAGGCGCGGGCCGCGGGTCAAGTTTCCGAGGATCCGCGCGTGCTGGCCGATTCCGCGCTCGTGCTGGCCTCGCTGGGCGAGATTGATGCCGCTGACGAGGTGTTGGCGCGCGCACGCAAGCTGGCCGACGAGAAGGCTGTGCCTTTCGCCTGGGCCGATCTGGCAGTCCGTCTCGGGCGCGGCCAGACGGACGCGACGGCGCCTCCGGCTGAGCGGCCCGCCCTTCCCGAGCGCCATCTGGTGGCCTTGCGGGCTCTCTATCTGAGGGGCGGGGGTGCGGCCATGGCCGCAGCCGTCAAGAGCGTGCCCGCGGTCCTGAGCGAGCTTGATCCTGACCTGCGCACGTACATGGAACTGGGCCGCGAGGGTGGCGTGTCCCGAAGCGATCGGGCCACCCTGGAACGACGGGCCGAACGTGGCAGTCCGGTCGCGGCTTTCGTCCTCGGGGTCCTGGCAGCGCGAGAGGACGACCACAAACAGGCGGCAAAGCGGTTGGAAAAGGCCTTGGCGGGCCACGGCGATGCATGCCGTGCGGCGCTTCTCTACCTGTCTGCGCTGCAGGCGCAGGACGAGCCTCCGCAGCCCAACCGCGCTGCCCTACGTGCCTTGCACGCCCGCAACGCGCAGTGCCCGATTCCAGAAGTCTGGTATTGACCGGGCACAGCGGCCAAGCTAAATCCGCCAATTCAATGTCCACCTACGACACATCCGACATCCGCAAGGGACTCAAGGTCATGATGGACGGTTCGCCGTACACTGTGGTCGAGTTCCAGTTCATCAAGCCGGGCAAGGGCGCGGCCTTCACGCGCACCAAGTTCAAGAACTTGCTCTCGGGCGCAGTCATCGAACGCAACGTTCGATCTGGCGAGAAGATGGAATCGGCCAACGTCGAGACCAAGACCATGCAGTACCTTTACAAGGAAGCCGACAGCTTCGTCTTCATGGACACCAGCACCTACGACCAGGTGCAGATCCCGTCCGAGACCATCGGGGAGGACGCCCTGCTCATGCCCGAGCAGATCGTGGTGGAGGTGCTGTTTTTCAACGAGCGCGCGGTGGGCGTGACCTTGCCCAATTTCATCGAACAGAAGATCCTGGCGACTGAGCCTGGATTCCGCGGCGACACCGCCACGGGTGTGACCAAACCGGCAAAGATCTCCACCGGCGCAACTATCGCGGTTCCTCTGTTCATCAACGCAGGCGATACCATCAAGATCGATACGCGATCTGGCGAGTACCTGGAGCGCGTGGGTCGAGCCTGAGGCTAGCTTCTTCACCACAGAGAGCACAGAGGACACAGAGCCGGAAAGGGAAGGGTTGGGTCCTGCTCAGTCCAGATTCCTTCTTCTCATCCGACCTCTGTGATCTCTGTGCCCTCTGTGGTGAAATAGCTAACTTCCTTTCCGACGGTGGTGGTGCTGCACGGTGAACCTGGCCAGCAAGAAAGCAGCGCTCGAAGCGCGCGTGGCCATACGGCGCGCCGTCCGCTCCTGGTTTGAGGGGCAAGGGTTTCTCGAAGTTGAGACGCCGGCGCGGGTTCCCTCGCCCGGCCAGGAAGTTCATCTGGAGGCCATCCCCGCGGGCGAGGCCCGGTATCTCATCACCTCGCCCGAGTACCACATGAAGCGATTGGTGGCGGCCGGCCTGCCGCGCATCGTACAGATTTGTCGCTGCTGGCGCGGCGGCGAACGCGGTAGCCACCACGAGCCCGAGTTCACCATGATGGAGTGGTACCGGGCCGGCGCCAGCCTGGCCGAGATCGCGTGCGACTGCGAGGCGCTCGTCGAGGTGGCGGCGCGCGCTGTCGGCCATTGGCCGGCGCTCGACGTGCCGGCCAGCCGGGGGCGCGAAGGAAGGCCCGAGAAGCTTGGCGTGCAGGCGCCGTTCGAGCGCCTCACGGTGCGCGAGGCGCTTTCTCGCTTTGCCGGGATTGGGTTGTGCGGCGACGAGAGCGTGGATGAGCTGCGCAGCCTGGCGGCCCGCGCTGGCTGCAATCTGGGCACCGCCGTACACTGGGATGACATCTTTTTCCAGATCTTCCTCGACCACGTCGAGCCGCACCTGGGCCGGTACCGTCCGACCTTGGTTTTCGATTGGCCGCTGCCTTTGGCTGCGTTGGCCCGACGCAAGCCAGACGACCCCGTGACTGTGGAGCGCTTCGAGCTCTACGCCGGCGGGCTGGAGCTGGCCAACGCCTTTGGCGAGCTATGCGATCCAGTCGAGCAACGGGCGCGTTTTGTCGAGGAGGCGGAGCAGCGCCGCCAGCGGGGCAGGGTGGTCTATCCCATCGACGAAAAGTTGCTGGCAGCCTTGGGCGACATGCCGCCCACCTGCGGTGTGGCCATGGGTTTTGACCGCCTGGTCATGCTGGTCACCGGCGCCGAAAGCATCCGCGACGTCATGGCCTTCGCGGCTGATGAAGTGTGACGGTACGTAGCGGAGCTGACTCATAAAGATCTGGTATCCGCGCTACCCTTGCCCAAAAATCGCATCCAACTCGCCCGGAGGTACTGCATGTTCGATTTGAGAAATCCTAGTTCGTCCCGATTGCGAAATGCGAATCGCGCTGCCGTGGCCGGCTTGGCGACGCTCGTGTTGACCTTGGCAGGCGGCCGCGTTTTCGCCCAGGACCCGGCGCCTGAGCAGCCCTCGACTGGGCCGGCCGAAGCGTCCGAACCCAAGCCTGCGGCTCCTGCCGAAGCGTCCGAGCCCAAGCCTGCGGCTCCAGCCGAGGCACCTAACCCAGAGCCCGCGCCACCACCGCCCCCGGCTGCCACCGCCCCTCCCGCGGCGCCGCCGGTCCCGAGGGTGGAATGGAAGGTGCAGAGCAAGGGCGGCTTCATCATGACCTCGGGGAACTCGCAGGCCACCAACGTCACTGTTGGCGTGAATGGTTCGCGCAAGGAAGGCAACAACAAGTTGGAGCTGGAAGGGGTCGTGGCCTACGGCCGCTCTAAGAATTTGGTGGCCACGGCCGACAGCACAGGCGCCATCCAGTCTGTCGACCGGCAAGAGGTGACTAGTACCAATAACTGGGCCACCAAAGGCCGCTACGATCGCTTTCTCACCGAGAACAACGTCGCCTATGCCAGCACCCAGTGGGCTGGGGACAAGATCGCCGGCAAGACGCTTTTCGGCGGCGGACAGGTCGGCTACAGCCGCCAGTTGCGCAAGGACAAGTGGAACCTGGTATTGGCCGAGCTCGGCTACGACTTCTCGTACGAGCGTTATGTGCAACAGACGGGCAAGATCATCGACCCGGTCACCATTCACTCGGCGCGCATATTGGTTGGCGAAACACTTTCGCTTACTTCTGCGACCGGCCTAACCGCGAGCGTGGAAGCCCTGTTCAACCTCAACCACGAGACCAAAGCGCTGAACGCCAGCGACGGTTCGACCGGCGTCGATGCCTTTCACGACACGCGCATCAATGGCAAGGTGGGGATCAGCACGAACCTCTTCAAGAAGCTAAGCCTCGGTGTCAGTTTCACTATCAAGTACGACCAGAACCCGGCGCCTCGGCCGGTTCCGTCGGTGGTTGTAGCGCCAGTCGGCACGACTATCCCCGCCGGCACGATCATCAGCTATCCCGCCTCCTACTTCTCCTGGGAGTTCGCCGAGAAGGTCGACACGCTCACCGAGGTAACGCTCCTCTACTCGTTCTTTTAATTATCATGAGTGACAAGAACAAAGAATCGCACCGCTGGAAGTTTTTTCGTGCGGGCGACGTGGACCAGGTCGTGCTCGCCCAGGGGGCCGACCTTGAACACCTGAGCGAACTCGACCAGAAGTTGTGGATTGCGCTCTCCTGTCCCACCCAGGGCCTGGAGTTCGACAGCCGCACCTTGGAATGCATCGACACGGATCACGACGGGCACGTCCGGCCGCCCGAGATCTTGGCCGCGGTGGATTGGGCCAAGCAGGTTTTTCGCGATTTGGATGACCTTTTCACCGAGGGCAATTCTGTTCCGCTTACCTCCATCAAGGAGGAAACCCAACTCGGCCGCGATCTACTGGCGGCGTCCCGGCGCCTGCTCACCAAACTGGGCCGGCCCGACGCTGGAGCTGTCTCGGCAGAGGATGTGGCCGGCGCTGCCGAAATCCTGGCTGCCAGCCGATTCAACGGCGACGGAATCGTGCCGGCTGACAGCGCCGATGACGAGCCCACCCGCCGGGCCATCGAGGACATCATCGCGGCTATGGGCCCTAAGCCTGACCGGAGCGGCAAGCCGGGCGTGGATCAGGAAACCATCGACAAGTTTTTCGAAGCGGCCGCCGCCACTGTCGCGTGGCTTGGCCAAGCCAACCAGGACGCTGCCATTCGGCCACTGGGGAGCGCCACAAGCGAGGCGGCGGAGGCCGTGGCCGCAGTCCGAGCCAAGGTCGACGACTACTTCGCCCGCTGCCGCCTGGCAGCCTTTGACAGACGCGCCGTCGCAGCGCTCAGTCCTGCCGAGGAAGACCTGACTGCTCTGGCGGGCAAGAGCCTGACCAACGAGGCGACCGAGATCGCGCAGCTCCCGCTTGCTGCCATCGGAGCCGAGCGTCCCCTGTCGCTCCACGACGGGCTGAATCCGGCCTGGGCGTCCAAGCTGGCGGCCTTGGTTGCTGCCGCTGTCCGGCCCATGCTGGGCGCCGACAAGACTGCGCTCACTGAATCGGACTGGATTACCATCAAGCAAAGGCTGGCGCCCTTTGCGACCTGGCAAGCCGCTACGCCGTCAGCCGCTCTGGCGGGTTTGGGCGACGCTCGCGTGCGCGAGCTGCATGCCGGGACTTTCCGGCAGGACCTCGGCGCGCTGGTGGTCAAGGACGCGGCACTGGAGGACCAGAGCAGTCAGATCGACTTGGTGGAGAAGATGATCCTCTTCCGCCGCGATCTGGTCCGCCTGGTGCGCAACTTTGTGAACTTCTCCGAGTTCTACGGCCAGCGCCGCGCCATCTTTCAGGTCGGCACGCTCTACCTTGACGGCCGTAGCTGCAGTCTGTGCTTGCCGGTTGAAGATGCCGGCAAGCACGCCGCGGTCGCGGGGTTGGCCCGGGCCTACCTGGTGTACTGCGACTGCACCCGCAAGGCGGGCGAGAAGCGCAGCATCGTTGCAGCGGTCACGGGCGGAAGCACGGACAACTTGATGGTGGGTCGCAACGGCGTGTTCTACGACCACAAGGGCAGCGACTGGGATGCTGCGGTTACGCGCATCATCGAGAATCCCATCAACATCCGGCAGGCCGCCTGGGCGCCGTACAAGCGATTCGTGCGCATGATTGAAGAGCAGGTGGCAAAACGCGCCTCGGCCGCCGATGAGGAAGCGCGGCAGAAGACGCAAGCAGCGGCGACGCAAACCGTGCACGCCGACAAGACCAAGGCCGAAGACACGGCAGCAAAGACGCCCGAGCCCAAGAGGATCGACGTGGGCACAGTGGCTGCCATCGGCGTGGCCGTTGCGGGCATGGCGACCTTCCTGTCCAGCATCCTGGCCACCTTTTTGGGATTGGGCATGTGGATGCCGGTGGGCGCGCTTGGCCTGCTGCTGGCTATTTCCGGCCCGTCCATGCTCATCGCCTGGCTCAAGCTGCGCCAGCGCAACGTGGGTCCTATCCTGGATGCGAACGGCTGGTCGGTGAACGCCCTGGCCAAGATCAACATTCCCTTTGGCTCCGCCTTGACCAAGGTGGCGGCGCTGCCGCGGGGAGCGCGGCGCCAGTTGCGCGACCCGTTTGCGCAGAAGCGATCACCCTGGCGGCTCTACCTGACGCTGCTCGTGCTGCTGGGCCTGGTCGTGCTTTGGTGGTTGGGTCATCTCGACCGGTATCTGCCTGGCAAGTTCAGGTCCGATGCGGTGTTCGGGCGCGAGGTTCCGGCGAAGACGGTGCCGGCGGTTAGATAGGGAGCAACGGCCACGGGCCACGGCCACGGCCAAGTCTACGTCTACGACCTCCTGCGGCTATTGCGGGGCCTTGCTGCCGGCTTAGCTTGACCCCGGATCCCCCCTCTGCTAAGCGTTTCCCTTCGTGACTCAATACCTTGTCTCGTTGGCCCAGGCATCATCATCAGGCTCGTCGTCTCCGGGCGGTGCGCTTGGCGGCATGCTGATTCCCATGCTGCTGATCTTCGGCGTCATGTATCTTCTGGTGATTCGCCCGCAGTCCAAGAAGGCGAAAGAACACCAGAAGATGCTGTCCGAGCTGCAAAAGGGGGACGATGTCGCTACCACCGGTGGGCTAATCGGGCGCATCACGGGAATCAAGGACGACGTGGTCACGTTGCAGGTCCAGGAGGGCGTCCGTCTCCGCGTCCTGCGCAGTGCAGTCACGGGTCGTCACAAATTCAGCGAAACTCCCAAGTCGGACGACAAGGCCTCCTAGCGCAGCAAGGATCATTTCATGGAACGATCGTGGTGGTGGAAGGCCGTCCTTTACGGATGTGCCATCATTCTTGCCGGTCTCTACTTGGTGCCCACGGTGGTGCCTGAGGAGAAGCGTCCGGCTTTCTTCAAGGACCACTTCACCAAGCGCATCCAGCTTGGCCTGGACTTGCAAGGTGGCCTGCACCTCGTCTACGAGGTGAATATCGACAAGGCTGTGTCGGGCAAGGTGGACCGTCTGTCGAACGACATCGAGGACGCCGTCAAGAAGAAGACGGCGGATGTCACCGTGGCGCGGGAAGGGCGCGACGACATGCTTATTTCTTTCAAGAATCCAGCAGGCCTGGCCGGCGTGGACGCGGAACTGCTCAAACCCTACCGCCACGATCTCGACGAGATCAGTCGTGATGCCGCGGCGGGCACGGTTCGGCTTCGCTACGACCCCGACCGCGTAGCTGAGGTGGAGGACTTGGCGTTGCGCCAGGCCATCGAGACCATCCGCGGTCGCGTGGACAAGTTCGGTGTGGCCGAGCCCACCATCATCAAGAAGGGCACGGACATCGTGGTCGAGCTGCCTGGCCTGAAACAGTCCGATTTCGAGCGCATCAAGAGCATCATCGGTCGCACCGCCCAGCTTGAGTTCAAGATCGTCGACGATGGCACGGAGTACATGAAGAAGCTGGGTGCCAGCTTGCCCAAGGAAGGCCCCATCAAGGCTGAGCCCGAAACCTGGACCGAGAAGCACTCGGGCCAGCAACATGAAGACGTGTTTCTGCGCAGCAAGGACCGTCAGGGGCTGGAGAAGTTTATCGCCGGATTGTCGGGCGATTTGGCGGTGCCCCCGGATCGCGAGCTGGCTCTCGAGGAGATCAGTCCACGCGAGAGCGGCGAGGCGGCGCCGGAGAAGTTCTATCGCACCTACCTGCTCAAGAAGCGCGCTGGGGTGACCGGCGAGTACTTGGCCATGGCCGACGCAACCTGGGACGAGATGGGCCGGCCCGAGGTCTCGTTCACCATGAACCGACAGGGCTCGGACATGATGGAGAAGCTGACTGGCGAGAACGTAGGCCGCAAGATGGCCATCGTGCTCGACGACAAGATCACCAGCGCCCCGGTCATCGAGTCCAAGATCGGTGAGCGCGGCCGCATCACCATGGGCGGATACGGGGATCCCTTCAAGCTGCAGCAAGAGGTGAAGGACCTGGTGGCGGTGTTGCGCTCGGGTGCTCTACCCGCGCCGCTCAAGAAGTCGTTTGAAACCCAGGTGGGCGCCACCATGGGTCAGGACTCCATCGACAAGGCCAAGTTCTCGATGCTCATCGGGGCGGTGGCGGTAGTGCTCTTCATGCTCATCTACTACCGGATGGCCGGATTGATCGCGAATCTAGCCATGGTGCTCAACATGTTGTTCATGGTGGCGATCTTGGCTGCCTTCGAGGCCTCGCTGACTTTGCCCGGTATTGCGGGCTTGGTGCTCACCATCGGCATGGCGGTGGACTCCAACATAATCATCTACGAGCGCATACGAGAGGAGTTACGCCAAGGCAAGTCGCCGCGCACGGCGGTCGATGCTGGCTTCCAGCGTGCGTTCTGGACCGTGTTCGACGCGCACGTGACCAACTTCGTCGCCGGCATCGTTCTGTACTCGTACGGCTCCGGACCCATCCGCGGCTTTGCCGTCACCCTACTGGTGGGCATCGTTTCTAACCTGCTCACCTCGGTTTGGATCTCGCGCTGGATGTTCGATCTCATCGTGGGTCGCCGCGGGTCGGTTCCCGTGACCCTTTCCATTTAGCAGGCAGGAGAATTACCGATGGCGGCGAATCAGAAGTTCTTCGAGGTCATCAAGCCCGGCATTGATCTCGATTTCATCGGCACGCAGAAGTACTGGATTGGGACGTCCATAACCCTACTGCTTGTCACCTTCCTCATGCTCCCCATCAACGCCTACGTCATCAAGGGTCGTGGGCACGCGCTGAACTGGGGCGTCGACTTTCGCGGCGGCACCGAGATCGTGGTCGACTTCTCCAAGCCCGTCGAGGCGGGCGCGATACGCGCGGCGCTGGAGGCCAAGGGATTCGAGAACCCGGACGTGGTCAAGTACGGCAGCGCGATGGAGCGCGGATCGAACAACGCCTACATGATTCGCTTGGGTGCAGTGTCCGTCATGTCGCCCGAGCAGGCCAAGAAGGTGGAGGTGGCGCTGGCACGGGTGGGCGACGCTATTCTAAAGAAGTTCGAGTTCTCTGAGGGCGGCGACAAGGTCTATATACGCTTCGACAAGGCCCTGGATCCGGCGACGCTGGCCGCTGCGCTCAAGGCGGCTGGCACCAACACCACCGACAAGGGAGTGCAGCAATTCGGCCCGCCCCAGGACCACACCTACGAAGCCACCCTGGTCGGCATGGAATCCGAGGTGCGCGCCGCGCTCGACGCCAAGCTGGGCGCGGGTGCGGTGACCAGCATCCCGCAGGTGTCTTCGGTGGGCGCCAAGGCCGGCAAGGAGCTTCAGCTCGACGGAATCCGGGCGCTTATGGGTGCGATCCTGCTCATCGTCGTCTACATCGCCTTCCGCTTCGACTTCCGCTACGGCCCTGGCACCATCGTGGCCCTCTTGCACGACGCCCTCCTCACGGTGGGCGCCTTCGCTATCACCTACAAGGAGTTCTCGCTCACCACCCTGGCGGCGATCTTGACCATCATCGGTTACTCGATGAGCGACACCATCGTGGTGTTTGACCGTATCCGCGAGAACGCCAGCCGCTATCGCGATCGCGCTTTTGATCGCGTGGTCAACCATGCCATCAACGAAACCCTGTCGCGTACCATCTTGACCAGCGCCACTGTGTTCTTCGTGACCCTGGCCATGAACATTTTCGGCTCCGGCGTGATCCGGGACTTCGCCTTCGCCATGAACGTGGGCGTCATTGTGGGCACGTATTCGTCGATCTTCATCGCCAGCCCCATCCTCATCTGGTTGAATGAGAAGTATGTGGCGGCGCAGAAGCGACAGGCAGCTCGGCCCGCGCGCCGGCCAGTCCGGCGTGACGAAGAAGAACCGGTCGAGACCTGATGGGACCGGGGCGATGCCCGCCGGCTGGTCGCCGACCCTCACCTGGCGAGTCCGTCCGGGCGATGACGCTTCGGTAGCGCGCTTGCGCGATGAGCTGCACCTGCGTCGCTTGACCGCCGCAGTGTTGGCGACGCGTGACCTGTGCGAGCCAGAGGCGGCGGCCCGCTTCTTGGCACCTCGGCTGGCTGATCTGCGACCGCCTGATGGGATCGCGGATCTGGATCGCACGCTCGACCGGCTGATGCCAGCGGTGACCGCGGGCGAACGCATCGGCGTGTTTGGAGACTATGACGTGGACGGGGTGACCACCGCGGCCGTGCTCACCAACATGCTGCGTGCCTTCGGGGCGCAGGTGGTGGCGCGGGTGGCGCACCGTTCGTCGGGCTACGGCCTATCGCCGGCTGATGCCACGCGCTTTCTCGACGAGGGCTGCACGCTGGTGGTGACTGGCGACTGCGGCACCACCGACGCGGAGGCGGTCGGGCTTTGTCGCGCCCGCGGCGTGGACGTGATCGTCATCGATCACCACCACGTCCCCTCGGGCCCGTCAGCCGCCTACGCGCTGCTAAACCCCCATCGCAGCGACGACAAGTTCGCCTTCAAGGGCCTCGCCTCGTGCGGGGTGGCGTTCTACTTGGCGGCAGCCTTGCGCACGCGTTTGCGCGGGCAGGGGCACCCGGCGGCCGAGACCTATGATCCACGCGAAGTCTTGGACTTGGTGGCGCTGGGCACGGTCGCGGACATGGTCCCCTTGCGCGACGAGAATCGCATCCTGGCATCGATCGGTCTTCGCGATCTGGCGGAATTCCGACGTCCTGGGCTGCGCGCCCTGTCCGAGATTGCGGGTGTCGAGCACGGCTCGGTGATCCCGTCCGATGTGAGCTACCGTCTGGCTCCGCGCCTGAATGCGGCTGGCCGGCTCGGTGACGCACAGGTGGCCCTGGATCTATTGCTGGCCTCCGACGCAGCCGAGGCCCGCAGGTTGGCCAACGAGCTCGATGACATGAATCGGCAGCGGCAGAGGATCCAGGACCAGATATGGACCGAGGCAGTGCGCGCGGCGGAGGAGTTCCCCAACGATGCCGCCCTAGTTCTGGGCGCCGAGGGCTGGCACCAGGGCGTGGTCGGCATTGTGGCGGCCAAGTTGGTCGATAGATTCCACAAGCCGGTGGTGGTGGTCGGTTTCAAGGAAGGCAGCGGCCGGGGCTCCGCGCGTACCACGGGAGGGCTCGATCTGTACGAATCTCTGGCGGCGTGCCAGCAACATCTCACCGTGTTCGGAGGACATGCAGTGGCCGCCGGCTTGGGATTGTCGGCCGCGCAGATGGAGGCATTTCGGGCCTCATTTGTCGCCCAGGCCCAGCGCCATTTCGACGGCCGCCCGGAAGACTCCGCGCTGGAAGTGGATGCAGTGGCTGACCTGGCTGACCTGGACCTCCACCAGGTCGAGGAACTGGAGCGGCTGGCGCCGTTCGGCGTGGGCAACCGCGAGCCGCTCTTCGCCTTGCCCGGCGTGGTGGCGCGCTCCACCCGGGTGGTGGGCACGTCGCACTTGCAGATCACGCTCGCTTGCGGCGCGGCCGTCAGCCATGCGATAGCTTTTGGCATGGCAGACCGCGATCCAGGCGATGGGGCGCAGATTGACATCATCGGCACAGCCGAGGTCGATAGCTTCAGGGGAAACCGGCGGCCGCGCGTACGGGTCAAGCAGATCTTGCGGAGGACGTCGTGAGCGGGCAGCGCGAGGGCGAGGAAGAGCCGCGCCGGGGTTTGTTTGCAACCATGCCGCGCGGGACCATCACGCGCGTCTTCATCCTGTTGGTTCTTCTGGCAGGGGTGGTTCTGCTTCAGCGCAAGGCCAGCGCCATAGCGGGTTGTATGAATGAGACCTTCATGCTGCCCCAGCCGCGCGCCGTCGGCGCGGCAGCGGGCGACGCATCCGTGCGGGGTCCCATCCGCGTGCACGTGCAGGTGCCAGAAGCCGCGACGCGATGACTTCGGTTGGTTCACCCTTGGTTTGGGGTTTGTTCGCCCTGATCGTGGTCGTGGCTCTGGCCATTGACCTGGGCATGTTCAACCGTGAGGCCCGCCCGGTGCGCATGCGCGACGCCGCCATCTGGGTGGTGGTCTGGTGCAGTCTGGGCCTGGCCTTCAACCTCTTCGTTTGGCGACGCTTTGGCGTGCACAAGGGGCTGGAGTTCTTGCAGGGCTGGCTGCTGGAGCTGGCGTTGTCGGCTGACAACGTGTTCGTGTTCCTGGTCATCCTGTCGTATTTCAAGGTCAGTCGGGACGTGCAGCACAAGGTCCTGTTCTGGGGAATTGTGGGCGCGGTGATTTCCCGCGGGGCCTTTATCGGCGCAGGGGCTGCGACCATTCACGCGTTTCATTGGGTGCTCTACCTGCTCGGGGCATTCCTGATCTTCACTTCGATAAAGATCCTGGCCCAGGAAGACAAGCCGGTTGATCCCTCGCGCAACCTGGTCCTGCGCCTGTTTCGTCGCCTGGTGCCCATCACGCCCGAGTATTCGGGCGCAAGTTTCTTCACGCGACATGACGGACGCCTGATGGCCACACCGCTGCTGGCCGTGCTGGTGGTGGTGGAGGCGGCTGATGTGATGTTCGCCGTGGATTCCATTCCGGCAATCTTCGGCGTGACCACCGATGTGTTCATCGTGTTCACCTCGAACATCTTTGCCGTGCTGGGCCTACGCTCGCTCTACTTTCTGGTGGCGGGACTGGCGCAGAAGCTTGTCTACTTGAAATACGCCATCGCGGGCATCTTGGCCTTCATTGGTGTCAAGATCATGGCCCAGCCGTTCTTTCAGATCCCCGTGCTGATTTCGCTGACCGTGGTGGTGGGCCTGCTCGCTGTCGCAACCGCGGTCTCGCTGCTCTTCGGGCCGAAGCGAGCGTGAGAAGTTAGCTGTTTCGCACAGAGGCCACAGAGGCCACAGAGCGGCCTGACGGCCGCAACCAAAAACCTCAGTAATGTCCGAGTGTTCCGCGAAAATCTTCGCGGCTTGCGAAGAAGTTCGACGTTAGTAGTACAGAGGTCAGAGAGCCGGAAAGGGAAGGGTTGGTTTGGTTCGATCCGAACCCCTTCTTCTCATCCGATCTCTGTGTTCTCAGTGCTCTCTGTGAGAACAAGCTAGCTATCTGCGCGCAGAAGCGAGCGCACGCCTAGTACCACGTCCAGCTTGCGGATGTCGGCTACGGCTTTCTGCATGGCGGACTCGCGGACTTCGTGGGTCAGGATGACCAGCTCGGCCTCTTTGCCGGTGGCTTCCTTCTGTTTGACGCCCGCGATGCTGACCTGGCACTCGCCAAATATCTGGGCGATGGTCGCCAGCACGCCGGGCCGGTCTTTGACCTCCAGGCGCAGGTAGAACCTACTCACCACCTCGCCCATGGGGACCACGTGTTTCTTGCGCGCGCCGAAGTTCATGCGCGCGCTCACCCCGCCCTGGGGATAATGCATGGCCAGGTCGATGATGTCGCCCAGGATGGCCGATGCGGTGGGCAGTGCGCCGGCGCCGCGGCCGTAGAACATGACGTCACCCACGTAGTTGCCGTGCGCGAACACAGCATTGAAGGAATCGCTGACCGCGGCGAGCGGGTGGTCGCGTCGGATCATCATCGGGTGCACGCGCAGCTCGACGCTCTTCTCGTCGTGCTCGATGCCTATGGCCAGAAGCTTGATGACATAGCCGTATTCCTTGGCCAACTCGATGTCGCGTGCGGTGACGCCGCGGATACCCTCGGTGAAGATCTCGCGGTAGTCGACTGCGGTGTTGAAGGCCAAGGCGGCCAGGATAGCCAGCTTGTAGGTGGCGTCGTGGCCGTCCACGTCCGCAGTAGGGTCAGCCTCGGCATAGCCCAGTTCTTGTGCTTCCCGTAGCGCCGCAGCGAACTCAGCCCCTTCGCGATGCATCTTGGTCAAGATGAAGTTGGTGGTTCCGTTGACGATGCCATACAGGCGTTCGAAGCGGTTGACGGCCAGCGACTGGCCCAAGGCGTGGATGACAGGAATGCCTCCGCACGCCGAGGCCTCGAAGTGCAGAGTGACGTTATGCTTGCGGGCCAAAGCGAGTAGCTCGGGCCCCTTCTTGGCGAGGAGCTCCTTGTTGGCAGTGACCACATGCTTGCCCGCGGCCAGCGCCGCCTCCACCAGGGAGCAGGCCGCCTTGACGCCGCCAATGACCTCGACCACGACGCGGATCTCGGGGTCGTCCAGTACTTCTTGCGCGTTCTCCGCCAGCAGCTCGGCAGGCAAGCCAGTGGCCTTGCGCTTGGCTGGGTCGATGTCCACCGCTTTGCGCAGCTCGACCGCCACGCCGGTCTTGCGACGCAGGTTGTCTGCCTCGTCGATGAGCAGTTTCACCACACCGCCCCCCACGGTGCCACAGCCGATGACCCCCACTCCAAACTTGCCGGTCGCCATAACTGATTCTCCTAGGTTGTTGCCGCGCTTTGGCGTTCGCCGGTATCGGGGCGACGCCCGCGGCTAACACCTAGCGCCCTTTCCGTCGGAGTTCAACGGTCGCCAGGGGGCCGAATACTCGCGCCCGCGGCCAGCAACCGGCTCCATGCGCAATGCGGCGTGTCTGCCAGCAATTGCACGGAAAACGCTCCCGTGGTAAGAAGCCTCTTCACCTAAAAGGGCACACCCCAAAGTCGTGGGCGGGCCATCGAGCCCGCCTTTTTTTTGTCCGACGAGACCGCACAACACTACCGCAAAGAATGCGCACCGAACCCCATGTGCTCTGGCAGCTAGTCGAACCCCCGATTCAGGGGGCGGGGCTGGATCTCATCGAGCTGCAGTGGAATCGCGAAGGCGAAGGGTGGGTTCTGCGCGTATTCATCGACCGACCCGAGCCACCTCACCTGCCAGGCGCGAGTGAACCACCAGCGGACGTTCTGCCTCGTCTCGCGGTAAGCCACCAGGACTGCGAGCGCGTCAGCCGGGATCTGTCGGCGGCCTTGGACGTGGCTGACGTGATTCATCACACCTACAAGCTCGAGGTCAGCTCGCCGGGCCTCGACCGTCCGCTGCGCCGTGAGCAGGACTTCCGGCGCTTTGCCGGCCAGCAGGTGAAGATTCGTTGTACCGAACCCAGCGAGGGGCGGCGGAATTTCTCCGGCGTGCTTCGCGGCGCGCAGAACGGCCAGGTCGAGGTCGATTGTGAGGGCAGGGTGTATCAACTGCCCATCGCGACCATCGCGCGAGCCAACCTGGTTCCGGACTGGGCCGCGGAGTTTCGCCGGCAAGCGGCCGGTGGCGAAGGCGGGACGCAGCCGCCCGAGCCAGAGCGGAAGGGGGCGTGGGGAGATTCCCATGGCGGCAGCAAGACGGGGCGGGAAGAGAACATTGGGCCGCATGCGCCACACAGGAGTGTGTCATGAGTGAAGGGACCAGCCTGAGTCAGGTCATAGATCAGGTTTCCAAGGACAAGAACATCGAGCGCAAGATCCTGGTGGAAGCGCTCGAGTCGGCGATCCTGACCGCGGCCAAGCGCGCCTTTGGCGAAGAGCGCGAGATGGAGGCCAAGTTCAACGACGCCACCGGACGCGTCGACCTGTTCCAGATCATCATGGTGGCCGACCCGGTGTCGAATCCGGCCAAGGAAATCTCACTAGATGAGGCCAAGCAGTTCAACCTGCAGGCAGACGCGGGCGACGAGCTGCTGTTTCAGATCTTCTTCGACGAGAAAGACCAGGTGCGGGCCGAGGAACAGGACGCCAAGTATGGGGCCCTGCTCAAGCTCAACCGGGCCTGGAAGACTTTCGGGCGCTTCGCTGCACAGACCGCCAAGCAGGTTATCCTGCAGCGGGTGCGCGAGGCCGAACGCGACAACGTGTTCAACCAGTACCGCGACAAGAAGGGCGAGCTGATCTCGGGCATCGTGCGGCGCTTCGAACGCGGCAATATTGTCGTGGATCTGAGCGGCGCCGAGGCGGTGCTGCCGGTGCGCGAGCAGGTGCCGCGCGAGTCGTTTCGGGCGGGTGACCGCATCGTGGCCTATGTGGTTGACATCGACAAGTCGGCGCGCGGCCCGCAAATCATCATTTCCCGTGGTCACAAGGGCCTGCTGGAGAAGCTCTTCGAGATGGAGGTCCCGGAAATCTATGACAAGATCGTGCGGGTTGAGGCCTCGGCACGCGAGCCAGGCGCCCGCTCTAAGATCGCGGTCAGCTCGCGCGATCGCGACGTGGATCCGGTGGGCGCCTGCGTGGGCATGAAGGGCTCGCGCGTGCAGGCGGTGGTGCAGGAATTGCGGGGCGAAAAGATCGACATCGTGCCTTACGACAACGACCCGGCCCGCTTCGTGTGCAACGCCATCGCGCCGGCCCAGGTTTCGCGCGTGATGATCGATGCCGCCAACCACACCATGGAGCTGGTAGTGCCCGACGACAAGCTCTCGTTGGCCATCGGCAAGAAGGGCCAGAACGTGCGCCTGGCCTCGCAGCTCACCAACTGGCGCATCGACATCCACTCGGAAGCCAAGATGCGCGAGGCCGAGGAGCGGGCGCGCGCCTCGCTCACCGCCATCGAGGGGGCAACCCCCGAGATCCTGGAGGCGCTGCTGCAGGCGGGTTGGGGCTCGGCCGAGGCCGTGGCCAGGGCCAGCCTGGATGAGCTCCGCGCCTTGCCCGGGGTGGGCAGTCCCGAGGCGGCTGCTAGTCTGAGCGCCGCGGCAGGCCGGGCTGCCGTAATTGAAGAGCAACGGCGTGCCGAGGAAAAGGCGCGAGTTCAGCCCGCGGCGGAACCCACGCCGGCAGTTGTGGCGTCGGGGGAGACGAGGTAGCGGAAGCGGAATACCATGGGGCGCATTCCCGAAAGAACCTGCATCGGTTGTCGGTGTGTCGTCCCGGCCAGCGAGTTGATTCGCCTGGCGGCGCCCGACGGCCGCGTGGCGGTCGCGACCCGGCGAGGCGGTGCTGCGATGCCGCGGCAGGGACGCGGGGCCTGGCTGCATCCCAGACTGGAATGCATGACCGCGGCGGTCAAGCGGCGGGCTTTCGCACGGGCTTTCCCAGGGAGGGTGGATGCTCCGGACCCGGTTCAGCTTCTCGGCGACGTGCGCGTTGCGCTCGGGGCTGCGTCCCACGAGCAGGGTGAATCACCATGATGAGCGGATATGAACGCAGAGATTCGGGCTCAGAGCCTTCTGGCACGGTCGTGTCCGCGGCGAAGATCCGCGTCTACGAGCTGGCCAAAGAGTTTGGCATGGCCCCCAAGGATCTGGTGGCCAAGGTTCGCACTCTTGGCGTCGAGGTGGCCAACCATATGTCGAACCTGGACGGCGCCGATGCCGACCGGGTCCGGCGCGCCATTGAGCGCGAACGTCAGGAAAGTCTGGTCGAAGAACGCCTGAGCGACACAGTGATCCGGCGGCGTTCGCGCGCGGCGGGGGCCGCCCGTCCGGGACCGGCGCCGGCTGTGGCTGTCCCTGCGCCTCCACCGCCGTCCCTGGGGGAGACAACACCTTCTGCGCTACCCCCGGAGAAGCCACCCGTGGCTGCGCCGACATCTGCGCCCGGCGAGCCGCAAGCGACGGCGTCCGTGGCAGAGGCCCACGCCCCTAGCGAGGCGACGGCAGAGGCGATGCCAGCCGAGGCGGAAGAGCCCGCGGGTGCCACCCCGGCCGAGGCCGCACCTGAGGAGGAGACTGAGCCTACCTTGCTGTCGAGCGAGGCCAGGCTGGTGACGCCGCCCCCGGTGCCGGTGAAGATTCCGCAGCCGGTGGTGACCGGCTCAGCCGCCACCGGACAATTCATCCAGCTGCCCGGTTTGGTGTCCCGCGAGGCCGGGGTTCCCAAGATCGAGATCAAGGACCGGGATGAGGAATTGCGCCGCATGGGACGGGGGAGCCTCATTTCGCGTGGCCCGGGTGGCCGTGACTGGCGCACGCCGGGCGCCCCGGGGCAGCGGCCGGGAGGACCACCCCGCAAGAAGGTCGCGCTCGCCGGCAAGAAGCTCAAGCAGACGCTCATCACGACGCCGGCGGAGCACAAGCGCGTGATCCGCATGGGCGAGAGCATTGGGGTGTCTGACTTGGCCCAGAAAATGGGGGTCAAGGGCAATGAGGTGGTCAAGAAGCTTTGGGCGCTCGGTATGATGGGCGTGAACATCAACCAGAACATCGAGCTCGACGCCGCCAGCCTGATTGCCACCGAGTTCGGCTATCAGGTGGAGTCCACCGCCTTCAACGAAGAAGAGGTCATCGCCGAGGGCCAGGTGGACGACAATCCGGAAGACCTGCAGCCGCGTGCCCCGGTGGTCACGGTCATGGGCCATGTGGACCATGGCAAGACATCTTTGCTCGACGCCATTCGCAAGGCCAATGTCGCGGGCGGCGAGGCCGGCGGCATCACCCAGCATATCGGGGCGTATCGCGTTCACACCTCGCAGGGCGACGTCGTGTTCTTGGATACGCCCGGCCACGAGGCATTCACCGCAATGCGAGCGCGCGGCGCCCAGATGACGGACATCGTGGTCATCGTGGTCGCGGCCGAAGAAGGCCCGATGCCGCAAACCATCGAGGCCATCAAGCACGCGCAGGCTGCCGAGGTGCCCATCCTGGTGGCCATCAACAAGATCGACAAGCCGGGTGCCAACCCGGCCAATGTTCGTACCCGCCTGATGGAGCAGGGCCTGGTTGCGGAGGAGATGGGCGGCGAGACCATCTATGTCGAAGTGTCAGCGAAGACCAAGCAGGGCATCGACCGGCTGCTGGAGATGCTGGCCTTGCAGGCCGAGGTGCTGGAGCTGAAGGCCAATCCCAAGAAAGCGGCCAAGGGTCACGTGGTGGAGGCGCGCCTGGATCGAGGCCGCGGCGCCATCGCGACCGTGCTGGTAAAAGAAGGTACTTTGCGCGTGGGCGACCTGGTGGTGGCCGGCGAGGCATATGGAAAGCTTCGCGCGATGTTGGGCGACAAGGGCCAGAACATCAGCGAGGCGCCGCCTTCCACGCCGGTCGAGCTGCTCGGCCTGGACGGGGTTCCCGAGGCGGGTGAGATTTTCAACGTCGTCGCCGATGAGAAATCGGCCAAGGCGCTGGTCGAACACCGGCGCGAGCAGCGCAAACGCAAGGAAGCTGGCAGCGCCACGCGCGTGTCGCTGGAGAATATTCTCGACAAGATCAAGGAGGGCGAGGCCAAAGAAGTACGCATCGTGCTCAAAGCCGATGTGCAAGGATCGGTGGAGGCCATTTCCAATGCCTTGCGGAACTTGTCGACGCCGACGGTGGGCGTGAACGTGATCGCAGCCGCGGTGGGCGGCATCACCGAGTCGGATGTCACCCTGGCCAAGGCGTCCGCGGCCATCGTGGTCGGATTCAACGTGCGCCCTGCGGGCAAGTCGCGTGCCCTGGCGGATCAGGAAGGCGTGGACATCAAGCTCTACCAGATCATCTACGACGCCATCGACGACGTGAAAAAGGCCATGCTGGGCATGCTTTCGCCGGTGACCAAAGAGAGGTCCTTGGCCGGGCCGAGGTGCGCCAGGTGTTCCATATCACCAAGGCGGGTACGGTGGCCGGTTGCACGGTGGTTGAGGGCAAGGTCACACGCCGATCGCACGTGCGATTGATTCGCGACTCGGTGGTGGTTCACACCGGTCGGTTGAGCTCGCTACGCCGATTCAAGGACGATGCCAGTGAGGTCACGCATGGCTACGAGTGTGGCATTGGCCTCGAGAACTACGGCGATATCAAGGAGGGCGACGTCATCGAGGCATTCGAGGTGGAGTCCATCGCGGCGGTCTTGGACCAGCCCACCGTCCCAGCGGCCCCGCGAAAGTAGCAGAGGTCTCTCCCCACGGCATGACCGTTGGTATCGCCCGCATCACCCTCTTCGTTCCCGAGAGCCATTCGCTAAAGGAGAAGCGCATGGTTCTGCGGCGGGTGAAGGATCGCGTGCGCAACAAGTTCAATGTCGCCGTCGCCGAGGTGGACGAGCACGATGTATGGCAGCGTGCGGTGGTGGGCCTGGCGTTGGTGGGCAACGAGCGCCGCTTCGTGGAATCGGCACTGGACGAGGTGGTGCGCTTCGTGCGTACTCTGGCGGAGGCCACCAACGTGGAGCGTGAGCTGCTGACCTTCAGCCAAGCCCTGGCGGAAAACGACCTGGGATGGAAGGGCTAGGGTGAGTCAACGCACGGAAAAAGTCGCGGGCGAGATCCGCGAGATTCTCGGTGAGATGCTGGTGCGTGGGGCGATCAAAGATCCACGGGTGCGCAACGCAGATCTCATCACCATCACGTATGTTCGCATCACCGGAGATCTGCGCCAGGCACGCGTGTTCTTCACCGTGCACGGCGCTGACGACGCGGGCTTGGAGAAGGTCCGCGCGGGCCTGCAAAGTGCGGCCGGGTTCATGCGCCGGCAGGTGGGCGAGCGCCTGAGGCTCAAGGCGACGCCTGGGCTGGACTTCGAGGTCGACCGGGTGTTGGACCAGGAGGAGCGCATCGAGGAGCTTCTGCGAGAGGTGGCCAAGAAAGAGTGAGCGTTCTGGTCGTCGACAAGCCGGTCGGCCCGACATCCTTTGCGGTGCTGCGACGGGTGCGGCGCGCGCTCATGCGCGCCAGGGGTGGTGTAGAGCGCGCGCCCAAGCTCGGCCACGGCGGGACGCTCGACCCCATGGCGTCAGGTGTGCTGCCGGTGTGCGTGGGCGAGGCCACCAAGGTCATTCCTTTCTTGCTCGATGCTGACAAGGAATACCTGGCGGCCGTGCGTTTTGGCGTGGAAACCGACACCCTGGACGCCACCGGGCAGGTGCTGTCCGAGACATCGATTGGCGACCTAGACGCATTTCGGTTGGAGGCGGCCCTGGTGAGCTTTCGCGGCGAAATCGAGCAGGTCCCCCCGATGTTCTCGGCGCTCAAGCACAAGGGAAGGCCGCTCTATCGCTACGCTCGCGCCGGGCAGACGGTGGCGCGGGCGCCCCGGCGGGTGAAGGTGCACGAGCTCTCGCTGCTGGCGTTCGAGCCGCCTGATCGCGCGCGTCTGCGCATCCGCTGCTCGAAGGGGACGTACATTCGTTCGCTGGCCGCGGACTTGGGCCGGCAACTGGGCGTGGGGGCGCACCTGACCGAGCTGCGCCGGACGGCCTCGGGCCCCTTTGCTCTGGCGCAAGCCCTGTCCCTTGACGATATCGACGCCCGCGTGAACGAAAGACACGCCTTGCCCTTCGTCTCACTGCGTGATTCGCTGGCCCACTTGCCAGCCGTGACCGTCGGTGACGCGCTGGCGGTGTGCCTGGCCCGCGGCCAGCGCATGGGTTGGGATGAGATCGCCCCTGCCACCATCGAGAGTGGTCCTCTATGCGTCCTGCTTCCGCCGGATGTCGTGGTCGCCGTGGTGGATCGGGGGGCGGAGGGGGCCGTGCGCATCTTGCGGGTGTTCAACGTCGGTTGACTCTCGGCGCGCAATGTAGGAGATTAGTCCCAGAGAAAAAAAAAGAGAGAGTCACAGAAAAGAGCGTGATTGCATGGCGCTAGCCGCAGTAAAGAAAGCAGAAGTTGTCAAGAAGTACGCCCGGGGTCCGGCTGACACCGGATCCCCCGAAGTCCAGATAGCCCTTTTGTCTGAGC
>Ga0182027_10001623_pt1 | contig 37302 bp, 35 predicted proteins | sample 712E1DmetaG_FD_121300 | JGI IMG/M metagenome (GOLD analysis project Ga0182027, IMG submission 121300) | Permafrost microbial communities from Stordalen Mire, Sweden - 712E1D metaG (Illumina Assembly) | ecosystem: Environmental > Terrestrial > Soil > Wetlands > Permafrost | place: Sweden...
GGCGCTGGAGAGCGCCGGCCGGCCATTGGGCGAATACCAGGCCAGCAGGGAGCAGGTTTCCCGAGCCAGCGCATTGCCCGAACAGGGCGGCTGGACTGCGGCCAGTTGATTGAGATGGTCTAGCCCGGACATTTCATAGCTTGGTAGGGCGAAGCTGCTGCTTCGCCCTAATTCAGGGCGGCGCGGCAGCGCCGCCCTACCGTACAGGGTGTGGCATGTTCCCACAGGGACATGAAATATGCGGGCTAGGACCTCCGGGCGCAATAGCCGCCCGCACACGATAACGGGTTCATTCATCCCGATCCGATGCCAGAAGCGGGGCTTTTTGTCTATCGAAAACAAATGCGTGTAAGGAGCAGGCTGCTGCGCCGCCCCCGAATTCAGGGCAGAGCAGCAGCTCTGCCCTACCAAGAAGGCGAACATTTTTGCCCTGCACCGCCGGGATCAATCCGGGAAATTTATGCTCGACAAAATGGAACCCAGGCAATAGTCTCGAAATGTAGCAACCGGAAAGGCAACAAAAATGGCGCAAGACATCTACGATAAGGCAAAGGAATCCCGTGAATAACAGAATGCAAATTCTATTCACTCGCGTGGACGGAGCCTGGTGCGCGGCCTGGTGCGCGCTGGCCTTGCTGGCGGGCATGCATCAAGCGGTGGCGCAAACTGCGCAGTTTTTTCGGATTTCCGGGCCGGCGGCGACAACCATTACCGCGTGCAGCCCGGATGGCACGCTGGTGTGGAGCAACGCACAGGCAGGCGTGTACTATACCCTCCAGACCGTTGGAACGCTGCCCGGGGGAACCAATTGGGTGGATTATGCCCTGCTTTTCGCCACCAATGCCGTCAATACCAACCAGCAACTGCTCATTGCATTCGCTCCGCCTTCCGGCTTGGTGTGGATACCGCCGGGGACCTTTGTGATGGGCAGCCCGGCCGGTGAAGCGGAGCGAAATTCTGATGAAGTGCAGCACACGGTGACATTGACGCATGGATTTTACATGGGCAAGTATGCCGTGACGCAGGGACAATATCTTGCCGTGGTGGGGAACAATCCGAGTCATTTCGTTCCGGCGAACGGCTATACTCAAGACCTGAACCGTCCGGTGGAGGAGGTGAGCTGGAACGACGCCACGAACTATTGCGGTTTGCTCACGCGATCCGACCGGGCGGGGGGGCGGATACCGTCCAGTTGGGGGTATCGGCTGCCGACGGAAGCGGAGCGGGAATATGCGTGTCGGGCGGGGACGACGACGGCGTTTCATTTTGGGAGCGCCATTCATGGGGGGATGGCCAACTTCTACGATTATTACGAGTATGACGCGGCGATTGGGGATATCCACGTTGTCAATCCGAGTGTTCCGTGGTTGGTCCGGACGACGACGGTGGGCAGCTATGCGCCGAATGCGTTTGGGCTGTATGACATGCATGGGAATGTATGGGAGTGGTGTCAGGATTGGTATGGTGCATATCCGACAGGAAGCGTGACAGATCCACAGGGGCCGGTGTCAGGCTCGTTCCGCGTGTTTCGCGGCGGCAGTTGGGACGGCGTCGGCTGGGGCTGCCGGTCGGCGTACCGCTACGACTCCGACCCCGGCTACTGGTTCCACGATGTCGGGTTCCGGGTTGTGCTTGCCCTAGCCCGGATAGTTCATATCCTGGTAGGGCGAAGCTGCTGCTTCGCCCTAATTTGGGCGGCGCAGCAGCGCCGCCCTACCGTTCAGGGTGTGGCATATTCCCGCAGGAATATGAAATATGCGGGCTAGGTCAGCCTTGAGCAGGAACAGCCTGAGCGTAGCAGTCGAGGCGGAGCGAAGGATGAGCGGAGCCTGACTGCGGAGCGGGTGCGGGGATGTTGTGGAGCGCCGATTTCTAATCGGCTTAAGGTCAGCCAAGCGGAAACAAGCATAGAAAGTGAACACCGAAACACCAAGCCCGGATAAACGGTCCTCTTCGGTTGCGGCCCCAAAGCCGAGTGCAACTCGGCGCTCCGGAACTGGAAGCGCCATCGGCGCGACATCTTTGTAGAAGCAAACCGAAAGAGATTTTCAAGCTCCGTCAGGAGCGGCATCTTCTATCGCCAAAGATGCCGCCCCTGCGGGGCTTGAGGGTTTTGATTTCGGGGTTCTACAAAGATATCGCGCCTACGGCGCTTGGCCGTGGACGCCAACATGCTGGTTTGAAATTCGAGATTAAGATTAGGATTAAGATTAAGAGATTAAGATTAGGATTAAGATTAAGATTGAGAAAAGACATGTTTCGACGGCCATGAAATGCCTTGACCTGACGCTGCCCGCCCCGTCCGCCAATCTGGCGTGCGATGAGGCGCTGCTGGACGCTTGCGACGCCAGCCCGGACGCGGAAATCCTCCGTTTCTGGGAGCCGCGCCATTATTTCGTCGTGCTCGGTTACGCCAACCGGGCGGAGTTGGAGGTCAATCTGGCCGCGTGCCGGGCGGAGAATGTGGGCGTCTATCGCCGGTGCAGCGGCGGCGGCACTGTTTTGCAAGGGCCGGGTTGCCTGAACTATTCGCTCATCCTGAACATCGCTGGCGACCCGGCGTTGCGCAACATCGCCTCGGCAGGCCGTCACATCATGGAGCGGCAAAGGCGGGCGCTGGCGGGCGTTTTGGGGCGGACGGTGAACGTGGCCGGAATCACCGATTTGTCGTTGGAGGGCAGAAAATTCTCCGGCAACGCGCAACGGCGCAAGCGCCGGGCGCTGCTGTTTCACGGCGTCTTTCTGTTGCGCTTCGATCTTTCGATGATGGAGAAGTTCCTGCCCATGCCTTCGCGCCAGCCCAATTACCGGCTGGACCGTCCGCACGGCCAATTCCTCACCAACATCGATGTGTCCGCTGCCGTCATCAAAGGCGCGTTGCGGGAAGCCTGGGTGGCGGCGGAATGGTGCGAGAGCCTGCCGGCCATCCCCCCGGGGCTGGCGCAAAAATACGCGGGGGACGAGTGGAACAGGAAGTTCTAGCGCCGCGGCAACGAACAGTTGAGGAATGTGCCCGGCGGGACGCCGGCCACGGCGGGCGGAGACGCCCTTGCTCCCAAAGAGTTGTCAATGGCGTGCCCAGTTTCCATTGTCTCCACGCTGGCCGGACAAAAGAAAAGGGCGGAACCCGTTGGATCCCGCCCTGACATTTCAGCGAAACTGGGTTCGCGAAAAGTTGGTTCGCGAAAATTATCGCGAGTACTGGCGACTGCGTCCGCCGCCGCCGCCGCCGCCGCCATAACCGCCACGTCCGCCGCCGCCGCCGCCGCCGCCGGAACGCTCTTCGCGCGGGCGGGCTTCGTTGACCGTAAGGTCACGGCCCTGGACGTTTTTGCCGTTGACCTGCGCGATGGCGGCCTGGGCGCCTTCGGGGGTCGCCATGGTCACAAACGCGAAGCCGCGCGGACGGTTGGTGGAACGATCCATCACCAGGTTGACTTCCGAGACGGGGCCGCAGGCCGCGAAAAGGTCCTGCAGGTCGTTTTCGGTGGTGTCAAAGGAAAGGTTCCCGACATATAGTTTGGTATTCATACTTCTGCTTATTTTTCAGATAGATTAAGATTACTGCGTTATCCAGAACGGTTCCCGACGATCGGGTCTCAATCACCACTGAACAAAGTTCACTTGGAGAATTCCCATGGCGGATTCGAACAATCATCTAATCTGCCCGTAAAGATGACACATCGGCCGCCGAATGCAAGCAGAATAATTGACTTTCCATGCCGAATTCGCGCAACCCTCTCCGCGCCAACGACTTGCGCATGCAGAAATGTCCGTCTTTTTGACGATAGGGCGAGACTTTGTCAAGCCGTGGTTGACAGAGGTCAGAGGTCAGAGGTCAGATTGAGTCACGGCTCGACAGAGTCCCGCCCCGCCATCCAGGAGTGGCGCACCAAGAACCGCGCCTCACTTCACTTCGGCCGCCAGCTTCCGGAGGCGCGCGGACACGTTCAGCATAGCCCGGCCTTGGTGGTAGCTTTCCGTCCACATGTCGGCCTTCACCTTGCTGGCCGGGGCGCCGTCGGCCTGGACGGTCGGCCACCAGCCGCCGTCTTTGTGGTCAATTTGGTACTTGGTAATCCAGTCCCACTCCTTGACGAACGCATCCCAGTACTTGGTGGTCTCCTTGCCGTTGCGCTCGTGTTGCAGGAGCAGGGCGTTGAGCATTTCGGCCTCGACCCACCAAATCTTCTCCGTGCGCAGGTTGCCGGTGACAACGCCTTGGGGGTTGATTGCGCCCGAGTCGTAGAGGCCGCCGAGCTGGTTGTCCCAGCCGTATTGCAGGGCGTGGTCCACCAGATGGCGGGCGGCGGTCCAGGCCTGGGGGTCGTCCTGGCCCAGGGCATCGGCCGCTTCAACCATGAGGAAGCCGGATTCCACGTCGTGGCCGAAGGAGTCGGGGCTGGTGGTTCGCTGCCAATCGGCCGAGAAGAACTGAATCAGGTAGCCCGGCTCGGTAAAGACCTTGTCGCGGCAGATTCCCAGCATTTCCTGAACGCGCGTTTTGAGAAGCGGGTCGGGCCAGACCTGATAAAGGGCGGTCAAGGCTTCGAGGAGGTGGATGCTGGTGTTCATTGTCTTCTGGCCGGTGGCGCCGCCGACCGCGCTGGCGCCGCCGCGGGTTACGGGTTTGCCGTCCGGCCCGATGTTCTCGATGTAACCCTTGTTGACGCTGTCGTGAGAATGTTCCTCAAGCCACAGGAAGGCCTTCTTGGCGAGGTCGAGTGTGGCCGGGTCGTGGGTGGCCTTGAAACTGGCGGCCAGGGAGTAGATGCCGAAGGAGTGGCCGTACATCTGTTTGGTGGTGGAGATGGGCTGGCCGTTGGGGCCGACCTGCCAATAGAAGCCGCCGCCGGTGTTGTCCCAGAGTTTGTCCGCAAGGCAGGCGGCGCCGCGGCGGGTCATGGCCAGGTACAAAGTGGACTGGGCGGGGAAGCGGATGGCGGCCTCGGCGCTGGTCCAGGTGAGCCGGCTCTGATAGACGATGCTCTTGTTGGGGCTGTTGCTGCGGGTCCAGTCCAGCGCGTAGTTCTCGTAGAAACCGCCGCCCTGTTCGTCCACCGTGACGGGGAAGAACTTTTGGAGAATCTCCTTCTGCAGGTTGGCCTCAGCTTCGGCGGCGATGCGAAGGTAGGTCTCCTTTGTGGGGAGGGTGGAAGGAGCGTCGGCCGCCAGGCAGGCGGCGGCGCAGGATGCCAGAATGGCCGCCACGGCGGGGAGAAGGCAATTGACAATCATTGGTTTGCTCATGGGAATTTCCTTTTTGACGCGCCGCCTCTCCATGGAAGCCGCGCGGGTCAGAGAGAATTGGTTCTCGGTGACACACATTCTGGCTGGATGTTGCCGGACAGCGGGAAGAGTGTCAACCGGCAAAATTCCGGCGTCATTTGAGGGGGCGCAGGACAGATTTCTTCGCCTTCCCGGTAGAGCAGAGCTGCTGCTCTGCCCTGAATACTTGGGCGGCGCAGCAGCGCCGCCCTACCGAAGACATGAAGAATTCTGTCCTGCGCCCCATTTGAGGGGGCGGTTTCCGGTTCCTAATCTTGATCCTGATCTGAATCTCTTTCGGGCTTGGAGGTTTGAGATTAAGATTAAGATTAGGATTAAGACTAGGCTCACCAAAAAAAGTGAAATGCATCCTGCGGACTTGACAGATGCCGGGAGAGCGTGCAAATTCAAAGGACGTTACGCAATACGCAAAAACTTATGCCCAACTCGAAAATCTCCCCCAAGGTGCTGGCGGAACTCAATCGCCAGCTCAATCAGGAATTGAACGCCGCCCAGGAATATCTGGCCTTGTCGCTCTGGTGCGACCTGCGGAATCTGGCGGGCTTCACCCGTTTCTTCGCCAAACAGTCCGGGGAAGAGCGCGAACACGGAGCCAAGATCATGAAGCACTTGCGGGACCGCGGCGTGGCGCCCGAGCTGGCGGCCGTTCCCGTCCCGAAGCAGGCCTACAAGTCGCTGCTCGAGGTCGCCCTCCAAGCGCAAGCGATGGAACAAGGCAATACCAAGGGCATCCACGCGGTGTACGAAGCCGCCCTGCTGGCCAAGGATTATCCGGCTCAGGTCCTCATGCACTGGTTTATCAACGAGCAAGTCGAAGAGGAGGCGTGGGCGGAGCAGATGGTGGACCGCGTGCAAGCCGCCACTTGCGCCGGCAGTCTTTCGGATGTGGATCGTCACATCGAAAGATACCTGGCGGATGACAAGAAGGCCGACTGACAACTCAAACCGGGGCCGGCGCGGGGGTGCCGTAACCGGGCAGCTTGGGCGGCAGCGGTTTGGGGGCGTCGGACAGGGGCGTTGCGGCGATGGCGCCGGAAGGCGGGCCCACCTTGGGCGCGGGCGGGGGCGGGGTGAAAGTGCCGGTGGCCACAATCTGCTTGACTTGTTCGCCGTCCAGCGTCTCAAATTCCAGCAGCGCGTTGGCGATAATTTCCAGCTTGTCGCGATTGGACTCGATGGCGCTCTTGGCCCTTTGATACGCCTCGTTGATGATGCGCTTGACTTCGGTGTCAATTTCCTGGGCGGTAAATTCGCTGTAATCCTGGCGCTGCACCATGTCGCGGCCAATGAACACCCGGTCGGAGTCATGCCCGTATTGCACCATGCCCAGTTTGTCGCTCATGCCCCACTGGCAAACCATCGAGTGGGCCACGGAGGTCGCCTGCTGGATGTCCCCCGCCGCCCCGCTGGAAATATCGCCGGAGGTGAATTCCTCGGCAATGCGTCCGGCCATCATGACGGCGATCAGATCGAGCATTTGCTTGCGGCGATGCGCCAGAACGTCGTCCTCGGGCAGCGACATCGTGGAGCCGAGGGTTTGGCCGCGGGGAATAATGGTGACTTTATGGAGCGGATAAGTATGCTCGAGCAAGACACTGACCAGCGCGTGGCCGGCCTCGTGCCAGGCGGTGCATTTCTTGTCCTCTTCGGTCATCGCCATGCTGCGGCGCTCGCGGCCCATCCGCACTTTGATGCGGGCTTCCTCCAGTTCCGGCGTGCTGATGGTTTTCTTGTTCATCCGGGCGGCCAGCAGCGCGGCTTCATTGAGGAGGTTGGCCAGGTCGGCGCCCGAATAGCCGGGCGTGCCGCGCGCGATGACGGCCAGATTGGCCGAGGCATCCAGTTTCACGTTGCGGGCGTGGACTTTTAGAATCGCTTCGCGCCCGCGCACGTCGGGAAGGTTGACCGTGATTTGACGGTCAAAACGGCCCGGGCGCAACAGCGCCGGGTCCAGCACGTCGGGGCGGTTGGTGGCGGCGATGATGATGATGCCGTCCTGCGTGTCAAAACCGTCCATCTCGACCAGCAAGGCGTTGAGGGTTTGTTCCCGTTCGTCGTTGCCGCCGCCCCAGCCATGTCCCCGGCTGCGGCCCACGGCGTCAATTTCATCAATAAAAATCAAACAGGGCACGTTCTTGCGCGCCTGCTCGAACATGTCGCGCACCCGGCTGGCGCCGACGCCGACGAACATCTCCACAAAATCCGAGCCGCTGATGCTGAAGAACGAGGCGTCCGCTTCCCCCGCGATGGCCTTGGCCAGCAGCGTCTTGCCCGTGCCGGGAGCGCCCACCATCAGAATCCCCTTGGGAATGCGTCCGCCGAGCTTCTGAAATTTTTTCGGGTCCTTGAGGAACTCGACCAGTTCGGAGACCTCCTCCTTGGCTTCCTCGACGCCGGCGACGTCCTTGAAGGTGATCTTGTTGCGCTCCTTGTTCAACATGCGGGCGCGGCTTTTGCCGAAGCTCAAGGCGCCTTTGCCGGCCATCTTGATCTGGCGGATGATGAAGAAGTAGATGACGCCCAGAATGAGGGCGATGGGGAGCAACTGATAGAGCAGGCCCATCCACAAATTACTGCGCGGGACGGCTTCGAATTGGCCCGATTCGAGCAGCTTGGTGCGGAGGGCGTCGGTAAGGTCGGTCTCCAGGATGAATTTCTTGGAAATCTTGGTCTGGCCGGGGGGATCGTAGTAACTGCCCGTGATCTTCTTCAGGTCGGGAGATTCCAGCCCGTAATAAATTTTTCCGGTGCCGGCCACGATATTGGTCTTGTCCAGTTGCTCCTTGAGCTGGGTCCAGTAGGTGAATGTCGTCGGCTGCTGCTCCGTGCTCTTGTTAATCACGAAGAAGACGAGGACCATGGAAATAATCCCGATCCAGAGCAGCACGGTGCGCTGGGGGATCCCGAGGTCCCCGTTGCGCTTGCCGTTCCGGTCCGGCTCATTTTGGCGGTTTATATCAGACATGTTAATGCTGTGTACTAGGTTAAGTCTATCATGAGCCGGCCCACACTGCAACCCCGGCTTATTGTGCAACGCCTCGCGCTCTGAAGGTAGGGCGAGACTCTGTCGAGCCGTGACTCGATTGCGGATTGCGGATTGCGGATTGCGGATTGGCCTTGACGGTAGGGCGAGACTCTGTCGAGCCGTGACTTTTCCCCCGCCGATCGAATTTCGGCTCGACGGAGTCTCGCCCTACCGGGTTGAAATCGCGTTTCGGCTCGACGGAGTCTCGCCCTACCGGGTTGGATTTCACACAACGCGCTGCCACCTCCAATCCAACCGGCGGACCGTCGTGCTGTCCAGCTTGAAACCTTCACCGATCCGCAGTCCTTCCACCCAGAAGATTTCGCCCTGGCCGGTGGCCGCAACCACCCGGCGGCGGCGCTCGGACCGGGGCACTTTGAGATTGGTGAATATGTCCTGAAGTTTCGCCGGGGCGGCGGCGCCGATCAGATGAAAACGGTCGCCCGGCTGCCAGTGGCGCAGACACACCTCCGCGCCAACCTTGCCGGCATCGAAATGCTCCGTGTTGGGCTGCCGGGCGCAATTCATCCCCTTGCTATCGGCCAGTTCCCAGGAAACCTTAACCCGGTCGAAATCGGCGGCGCGACGGCGGCGGTTCAAATGGAGGCGCAGAAAGCCGGTCTGGAAGCCCAGTTTCTCCACTTTCTGGAGCCGCAACAGCCCGTTGGCCTCCAGGATAAGGCAATGGCCGGGACGGGCGGGCACAGGCTGATTTGGCTTGGTTCTCAAGCTCTCCACCAGTTCAAAATCCACCGGCTGCGCCAGTTGATGGAGTTGTTCCTGGATGACTTGCCGTTGGACCGCGACGGGCAGGGCCGCCAGCGGCTTGCGACGCGCGCGGGCCAGCCATTGTAAAGCCAGTTCCCCGACCAAATCCGCCTCCGCCCGCGCCAGTTCCATCTCGCGCAGGACGCACCGGTCCAGCGCGGGCTGATACTTGGCCCGCAACAAGGGCAGCAATTCATGCCGCACGCGGTTGCGCAGGATGTCCAAACTGGCATTGGTCGCGTCCTCCGAATACGGCACCCCCTCCGCGCGCGCAAAGGCCGCGAGGTCCGATTTCGACTGTCCGAGCAAGGGGCGGACAAAGGTGATGCCCGGGTCCGAGGGCGAGCCGGCCCACTTCATTCCGGCCAGCCCCGCGCTGCCCGCGCCGCGCAGGACGCGCAGGAAGAACAACTCCACCTGGTCATCGGCGTGGTGAGCCGTGGCTACGGTTGCAATGCCGCGTTGCCGGGCGGCGCGGGCCAGAAAGGCATGGCGCATAAGGCGCGCGGCCATTTCCACGGACCAACCGCGCCGCCGGGCCATCGTGTTGACAGAACCCGTTCCCACCGCCACCGGGCATCCCAGCGCGCGGGCCTGGCGGCGGACCAGTTGTTCGTCCGCGTCGCTGGCCTTGCCGCGCAACTGATGATTAAAGTGGGCCACCGTGAGATGCCAGCGGTGCGCGGCGGCCAAGCGATGGAGCAACGCCAGCAGCGCCATGGAATCCAGCCCGCCGGAGACGGCGACCAGAATCTTCTGGCCGTCGCGGAAGAGCTTTTTCGCGCGAATCACCGTTTCGATTTGTTGTGTCAGATTCACGGATGGGAAGGGATGTAGCGTCGAGCCTCTGGCTCGACCGGCTCCCCGGCTTCCTTCCGAACAAGCCCGCTTCGGAAGGCATGGAGAATCGGAAGGGTTGATTGAGAATTGGTCATTGAAAATTGGTCATTGGCAAATGAGTCGCGCCTCGCCACAGGCTCAATTGCCATTGACAAATTTTCAATGACAAATTCTCAATTGCCAATTCTCAATTGCGCTTGGGTCGCAGCGCAAGTTGTTCCTGCGCGATCCCTTAGCCCGCATATTTCATATCGCTGTCGGACCATGCCACACCCTGAACGGTGGGGCGTCCCGATTCCGAATCGGGAGCCGCCCTGAATTTGGGCGAAGCAGCAGCTTCGCCCTACCAGACTATGAAATATCCGGGTTAACGGCGCGCCCAGTGGCCGCCGTATCGGATGTAGCCGTGGGGACCAGGACCCCAGTAGCCGCCCACCCAATAGAAACCCGGAGCCGGCGGCACCGCATAGTATCCAGCCGACCAATACCATCCGTTGTTCCACACCCACTCGCCGCCCGTCCATACATAGCCGGGTCCAGGCTGAAGCGGTATCTCTTCAATAGGCGGCGGCGGCGGCGCTTGGACCACGGCCACGGCGGTCGCGGTGGGGCTGATCGTGCCGGGCGTGTTGACCATGAAATCTATGACCTTCTGCGACACGCCGGCCTGATGCAGATCAATGATGTCCGTGGCAAGCAGATGGTAAACGGTATGGGAATTGACGATCTGGGCGATGATGGTGTCGTCGCTGACCTGCGCCCTGGCCATCGCCTTCACGTCCGCCAGGCTCAACGGGTTGCCGGCGACCGCCCGCTGGTAAGTGACGGCGGATTGCTGTCGAAGGCGCATCTCCTGCTGTTGATCGGCGGAATGGCCGATCAAGCCGCCCAGCAACACGCCGGCCCCGGCGCCAATCGCCGCGCCGGCCCCCGGATTGTGGGCCGCGGCGCCAATGAGCGCCCCGGTGGCCGCGCCAAACGCGCCTCCGGCCAGCATGCCGGTGCCGGTATTGTCCGGCGTGCCGTTCGGGTTGTAACAGCCCGTCAGCGCCAGCGCCGCCAGGGCCGCCGCCAAAGTGGTGGTTCCTCTGTTCATAAAAGTCAAAGTTCTTGTTTTCATATCAATAACAATGTTAACCGAAATCGTTGCTTTTCCAACCAAAATCAGTTCTGTTCAGGTAGGCACAGCGCGCCGCGCTGTCCGCGCCGCGTCCAGCGGCGCAACCGATCGCCGCCCGGACGCCTCGGCGAGGCGTCCCTACCTGACTTGCGCCCTCACTACACATACGGATTAGACGCCAGGACCTTGCAGGATATTTAATCCACGGCAATGGAACGGGCGGTGTAGCGTCGGGCCTCCGGCCCGATGGGGGAGCGATGGCCGGCGACGCGCCGGCCGAAACCGGTTGCTTCCGCCGGGCCAGTGGCCCGGCGGGACGAGTCGCCCGTGCCAGGCCTCTCCAGGGGTCTGGAGCCGTTAGGCCGTTAGGACCCGCATAAACAAAGGGTTTTTTTAGGGCCGACCCGTAAGGTGACCCGTTAGGACCCGTTAGGAGCCGTTAAGTCGTGTGCGGAATGGCGGCTTGATGGGCAAAAATTGCCGGGGGGATGCCCTCCCGCGCGGTTGGCAGCACGCGGCTAAGAAATACCCGGTTAGCTGCGCCAGCAATGACCTATTATGCGATTATGCGGGACTGACCCCTGACACGCAGAGAATTCTTCCATCTGGGCGATATTTTGGCAGTTGACGCGGGCGCGCTTTGGGGGCAATTATTCGCTTATGGTGACGACGGACATTTTACAGGGTGATTGCCGCGAAGTGCTGCACGACTTCGATCGGGGATCCTTTGATCTCATCGTGACATCCCCGCCTTACGCCGATCAGCGGAACAAGACTTACGGCGGCAATTAAAGCGGAAAAATATGTCGAATGGTTCCTGGCCCGGAGTGAGCAGTTTTTGCTGGCGCGGCAACGGGGTCACATCTTAACATTTAACATTTGATGCGACCCATTTTGCAAAACTATATAATTCAAATGTTAAATGTTAAGATGTGACCCTATCGCGCGCCGTAATCGAGTGCGTTGCTGGAATACGGGGAAAAGTAGCCATATTGAAAATCCCATGCCCGCACCTCGGAGCATGACAGACATATAAAGAGCGCCGCATTTGCTCAATGGCGCGGCAACGGGGTCACATCTTAACATTTAACATTTGATGCGACCCATTTTGCAAAACTATATAATTCAAATGTTAAATGTTAAGATGTGACCCTATCGCGCGCCGCTATCGCGCGCCGTAATCGAGTGCGTTGCTGGAATACGGGGAAAAGTAGCCATATTGAAAATCCCATGCCCGCACCTCGGAGCATGACAGACATATAAAGAGCGCCGCATTTGCTCAAGGCAAAAGGGTTGTCAACTCCGCGTGATCTAGTCAAAACCATGCTGGACGCTTATCTGTCGTCTCAGGAAGAAAGCCTGCTTGGCAGATTCTTGGAGGGGTTGGCGGTCTTTACGGCGGAAAAGGCTCAGGGAGCAAAGGGAAAATCCAGCACAACAGGCTTGGACATCGAAATGGACAAGGCTGGCATTCGTTATCTTGTTGCCGTCAAATCTGGCCCGTCGTTGGGAAACTCTGATCAAATTGAAAAGATGAAGGATAATTTTAAGACGGCGGCAAAAGTTTATCGCCAAAACAAAGACGCCCTGCCCGTGCGTTGCGTCAATGGGTGCTGTTACGGAAAACAGGCAACGAAAAGTGAGGATCATGGCGACTATTTAAAGCTCTGCGGGCAACGGTTTTGGCAGTTCATTTCCGATGACGCGGAATTTTACATCAAAATCGTTGAACCGATTGGGCACAAAGCCAAAGAGCGCAACTCGGAGTTTCTGGCGCAATACGAGCTTGTCGTTGACGCCTTCACGGACCTATTCCGAAAGCACTTTTGCGGCCCGGACAACCTCATTCTTTGGGACGCCCTGGTAAAGCATTCCAGCCAAGCCCCAGCCAGCCAGGCACCTGCAAACTAAAGCAATACGACCAAATCAGGAGCAGGGGCAGGAAGGATGTTGAATCAAACGGATTTTCCGGCATATTGTTCGCGTGAACAACCGCATATCAATTGACGCGAAGGTTTGCCATGGACAGGGCTGTGTGGCGGGAACCCGCATTCCCGTTCACCAGATCGTCCGGATGTTCGCTCATGGGGACGGCATCGAGCAGCTTCTTTCGGCCTACCCTTCGCTCACGCGGGCGGACATTCTTGCTTGTCTGGATTATGCCGCGTCCCTGGCCGGGGAGCAGGTCACGCCCTTGGATGACGTGGCGGTCGCCCGATGAAAATCTTGGTGGACGAGAACATTCCCAACGTTACGGCCTTCTAAAATGTGTGGCAAGCGCCGAAAAATGGCCCGGAGCATATTTCTTCATGGGACTGCGAAGGGAATGGCGCAACGCAACTTCCAATTCTTCGTTGGATCCGTCCTGCTCCACCAGTTCATAAACGCGGAGCGCCTCCCGGACGACTTCGCTTTGAGAAAGGTAGCCGCCCCCCTTCATTTTTTCGCCAATGAACTTCTCTTGGTGCCCGGTGATCGAAATTCGCATGATGGGAAATTACGCCGGAGAGTTTTCCTTGTCAAAGGGGACCGGTTCCGGTGCAGAGGGTGCCGCTTCCCTGGCCGGGGAGCAGTCCGCGCCGGTTCCAGCATGAGAGGCGCTTTGGCGGATCGCGGCCCGGACGCCTCGGCGAGGCGTCCCTACCTGAATATTTATCAAATTCGGAGAAAAAAGCGAAAACAGGCTTGCTTCCGCCGCAGGCGGACGCTTATATTGCGCTTCTAAATTTTATGGCTGACATTGCGAACAAATATCCGGATAACGTGGCCGGCAAGTACTACGTTGATAACCAGTGCATTGACTGCGACCTCTGCCGCGAAACCGCGCCGAACAATTTCAAGCGCAACGACGACGGCGGCTTTTCCTTCGTCTGCAAACAACCCGGCTCGCCGGAGGAGGAAGCCCAGTGCAAGGAGGCCCAGGAGGGCTGCCCCGTCGAAGCCATCGGCGACAACGGCTGACCGGGAGCGGGGCCGGGGCAGAAATGGCGGGGTAGCATCCCGATTCCATCGGGACCTGTGCCGGCCGGCGACTCGCCGGCCGGAACCGGGAGCGACGAACGGCAGTCGGGACGCAGCGTTTTTGGCAGAAGTTGCATGAGACCTTCCGCCGGGCCAGTGGCCCGCCGGGACGGGTCCCGATGGAATCGGGATGCCACCCAAAAACTATTATGGCAACGATACCGAAGAACCAGGAAATTCCCGGACAGGTGATATTCACCGAGGGCAACGGCGAACTGCCCAAGCTGGACATCCACACGGCGTGGAGCCGGGCGGAATTATACCTGCACGGCGCGCAGATCACCCATTTCCAAATCAACGATCAGCCGCCCGTGCTCTTCACCAGCCGCTTGAGCCGCTTTAAGGAAGGCACGCCCATCCGCGGCGGCATCCCCGTGATTTTTCCCTGGTTCGGCCCGCGCGAAGGCGAAGCGGCCCACGGCTTCGCGAGAACCCAGCTCTGGGAGTTGCGCGAAATTTCCCAGTTGAGCGACGGCGGCCTCATGCTGCGCCTGAGCCTGCCCGACTCCCCCGCCGCCGCCCTGTTCCCCAAGTTCACCGCCGAATACCGCGTCACGCTCGCGCAGACCCTCTCCGTCGAACTGATCGTCACCAACGACTCGCCGGACCGCGATTTCACTTTTGAAAATTGCCTCCACGCCTATTTCCAGGTCGGCGACATCACCGCCGTTTCCGTGACCGGACTCAAGGGGGCCGATTACCTGGACCGGGTGGGCGGAGTCTCGCGCAAGACGGAGCGGGCCGAGCATGTGAAGATCTCGGGGGAAACAGACTCCGTTTATCTCAACGCGCCGCAGGCGGTGGAGATTCACGACTCGAAGCTGCAGCGGCGCATCCGGATCGAAAAATCCGGCTCCCTTTCCACGGTGGTTTGGAATCCGTGGGCGGACAGGTCCCAGCAGATACCCGATTTCGGCAATGAGGAATACAAGGAAATGATCTGCGTCGAACCGGGCAACGTGGGCGAAAACAAGATCACCCTCCCCGCGGGGAAAGCCGCCAGCCTCAAAGTCGAGTTGAGCACCCTGGCGCTCTGAGGCCCCGCGCAAGAACAAATTCCGATCATGAGGCGCAATTCAAACCGGGTGGAGGCGCCGCTCCCGAATCGCATGGTTGAAGGGGCGCAAGTTTTCTTCGCCTTCCCGGTAGGGCAGAGCTGCCGCACTGCCTTGAATTCGTGGGCGGCGCAGCAGCGCCGCCCTACCGAAGACACGAATGCGCCCCTCTTGCCAGCCGGCCAGACCCCATGATTGCGAAAGGCGCTCACATGCGCTATTGTGCAACGAGAAGGTATGAAGAAAACATGGCCCGTGCTTTTTGCTTTGCTGCTGCCAGCCGCACTGGCGGCGCAAGCCCAGTTTAGTTACACCACAAATGCGGACGCCATTAGCATTACCCTCACCGGCTACACTGGGACGGATACGCATTTGGCCATACCTCCCGCCATCGCCGGCCTGAATGTCACCGCTATCGGGTCCAATGTGTTCTCCGGCGATACCAACCTGGCGAGCGTCGCGATCCCCGGCACCGTCGCCAGCATCGGGGACTATGCGTTCTTTGGCTGCACCAGCCTGGCCGGCGTCACCATTCCGGCCAGCGTCACCAGCATTGGAGTGGCGGCGTTCGCGGGTTGCGCCGTCCTGGCAAACGCCGCGATTCCCGAAGGCGTCGCCAGCCTCGGGCAGGGGGCGTTCTACGGATGCGTCACCCTGTCCAGCGTCACGATTCCCGGCAGTGTCACCAATATCGGGATGTATGCCTTCCAACATTGCGACCATCTGACAAACGCCACCCTGGCCAACGGCATGCCGGGCATAGGGGCGTATGCTTTCTATAGATGCGACGGCCTGATCAGCGTTTCCATCCCCGCCAGCGTTGGCAGCATTGGGGACTCTGCGTTCTATGGCTGCCCCAATCTGGCTGGCGTCGCCATTCCCGGCAGCGTCGCCGGCATCGGGGATAATGCCTTTTCCGGATGCACCAGCCTGGGCAGCGTGACGATTTCCAACGGCGTCGCGAGCATCGGGCAGGGGGCGTTTCTTGGCTGCCCCAGCCTGTCCAGCGTGACGATTCCCGGCAGCGTGGCCGGCATCGGGGCGTCTGCCTTCTACCAGTGCGCCGGCCTGACAAACGCCACGATCTCCAACGGCGTGGCCGCCATCGGGCCGGCGGCGTTCGGGGAGTGCCCCAACCTGGCCACTGTGACAATTCCCGGCAGCGTCACCAGCATCGGAAGCAATGCTTTCGTGAACACGGGTCTGACCAGCGTCGCCATTCCCGGCAGCGTGACCAGCATCGGGGATGATGCCTTTTCCGGGTGCGCCAAACTGGCCGGCGTGACGATTTCCAACGGCGTCGCAGGCATCGGGCAGAAGGCATTTTATGGCTGCGCCAGCCTGACCAGCCTCGACATTCCCGTCAGCGTCACCAGCATCGGACTGGAGGCGTTCGGCGAGTGCGCCGCCCTGGCCAGCGTGACGATTCCCGCCAGCGTGACCAACATGGCAATCCAGTTCCAGGGCTGCGCGAATCTCCAGAGCGTCACGATTGACAATGGCGTCACCAGTATCGTAGCCGGCGAATTCAACGGCATGGCCAGCCTGACCAGCGTGACGATTCCCGGCAGCGTGGCCAGCATTGGGGATTATGCCTTTTATGGATGCTCCAATCTGGCCAGTGTCACGATGTCCAATGGCCTCGCCGGCATCGGGCAGGAGGCATTCTACGGATGCGCGAGCCTGACCAGCCTTGTCATTCCCGACAGCGTGACCAGCATGGGACCGGAGGCGTTCGGTGGGTGCGCCGCCCTGGCCAGCGTGGCGATTCCAGGCAGTGTGGCCATTTTCGCAGATGTGTTTCAGGGATGCTTGAATCTCCAGAGCGTTATGATTGACAACGGCGTCACCACTATCGGCGCCGGCGAGTTCAACGGCGTGGCCAGCCTGACCAGCGTGACGATTCCCGGCAGCGTGACCGGCATTGGGGATTATGCTTTTTATGGGTGCTCCAACCTGGCCAGTGTGACAATTCCCGGCAGCGTGACCAGCGTCGGGGCGTTTGCGTTTGGTGACTGCCCCAACCTGGCCAGCGCGGCGATTCCCGGCGGCGTGACCAACATGGCAACCCAATTCCAGGGCTGCGCCAATCTCCAGAGCGTCACCATTGACAACGGCGTCACCAGCATCGGCGCCGGCGAGTTCAACGGCATGGCCAGCCTGACCAGCGTGACGATTCCCGGCAGCGTGACCGGCATTGGGGATTTTGCTTTTTATGGATGCTCCAACTTGGGCCGTGTGACAATTCCCGGCAGCGTGACCAGCATCGGGCAGGAGGCGTTCTTCGGCTGCGCGAGCCTGACCAACCTCATCATCCCCGTCAGCGTCACCAGCATCGGGCCGGGGGCGTTCGGTGCGTGCGCCGCCCTGGCCGGCGCGGCGATTCCGGGCAGCGTGACGAACATGATAAACCAGTTCCAAGGATGCGCGAACCTCCAGAGTGTTACCATTGACAACGGCGTCACCAGTATCGGCGCCGGCGAGTTCAACAACTTCGCCAGCCTGACCAACGTGACGATTCCCGGCAGCGTGACCAGCATTGGGGATTACGCCTTTTACGGGTGCTCCAACCTGCCCACTGTGACAATTCCCGGCAGCGTAACCAACATCGGGGAAGGGGCTTTTGATAACTGCGTCGCATTGACCGCCGTTCTTTTCCAGGGCAACGCGCCCGCTGCCGGTACGGAGGTGTTCCAGGGTGATGCCAGCGCATGGGTCTATTATTTGTCCGGCGCGGCCGGCTGGAGCGCGACCTTTGCCGGTGTGATGACCTCCGTCGTGGCGCCGCCGTCCATCCTCACGCAACCCCGGAGCCTGAGCATAGTTTTGGGAACCAATCTCTCCTTGAGCTTTGGCGTCAGCGGGTCCTTGCCAATGGAGTATCAATGGCAATGGGGCGGGAGCAACCTGCCGGGGGCGACCAACGCCGCGCTGGTCATCCCGGGTTTTCAAACGGCGAACGAAGGCAGTTACCAGGTCGTGATAACCAACCTCTTCGGAGGGGCAACCAGCGCCGTCACCGTCCTGACCGGCGTCGCGGCGCCGTTCATCACCTCCGAACCGGCCAGCCAAAGCGTTATGCTCGGCAGCAACGCGACGTTGCAAGTCACCGCCACCGGCTCGGGCAAGCTGACTTACCAATGGCTGTTGAACGGCCGAAAACTGGCCAACGGCAGCCATGTTTCCGGCGTCACTAGCCCCACCCTGAGCTTGACAAAGTTGACGGCGGCCAGCGCCGGCAGCTACGGGGTGAGCGTCCTCAATTCCCTCGGTTCGGCCGCCAGCGCCGGCGCCACCTTGACCGTCGTGGTGTCGCCGTCCATTACCGGGCAGCCGGCCAGTCAGGGGCCGGCGCCGGCCGGCATTGCGGTCTTCACGGTCAAGGCCGCCGGCACACCCTTGACGTATCAGTGGTTTTTCAACGGCGCTCCCCTATCGGATGGCGGGAGCATCACCGGGTCGGCCGCCAATAAGCTGACTGTGAATATGGTGAATGCCACCAATGTGGGAAGCTACTCGGTCGTGGTCTCCAACTTCGCCGCCTCTGTCAGCAGCAGGGTGGTCCAACTGTCCCTGGGCGTCGAGAAAACCAAACCGTCCGTGGCGATTGGTTCCCCAAAGGCTAACAGCCGCTCGAGTGCTCCGGTCTTGAGCGGCACGGCATCGGACCCAGTCCGTGTGCTCGACGTCGCCTATTGGGTGACGAATGTCAACAACGGCGTGATCACCACCCGCAATGGCCTGGCGGTGCTGTCGGCCGGGTCCGGCTCGTCCTCCAATTGGACCATCCACACGGCGCTGCTGCCCGGCACCAACATTCTGGCCGTGCAAAGCTCCAATTATTCGGGTCTGGCTTCGCCCGTCGGGCGGGCGGTCTTTTTTTACGAGGTGACCACTCCATTCCGGTTGATTGTCAGCCCGGCGGGAATGGGAAAGGTCACGGGCGCCGCCTCCGTCACCGTCAAGGGTGATGCCCTGCCGGCCAATGGCGCGGCGCTCAACATCGGCGAAGGCTACACCCTCACCGCCGGTCCTGCCGCCAACTGGTGGCTGGCCAACTGGCTGACCAACAGCATCAACGCCGGCACGAACACCAAGCTGGCCTTCATCATGGAACCCAATCTGGTCCTGACGGCCAATTTCACCAACCTGGCTGCGGCGGCCGCGCGATATGACGGGATTTTCTACCCGTCCTCCCCGCAGCCGGAGACGGTGGGGAATTCGGGGCTGATCGAGAACCTGCAGCTCAAGAGCAATGGCGTCTATACCGGAAAGTTATACTTGACAGGAACCAATTATCCGCTCGCCGGCTCTTTCAACAAGTCGGGCCAGGCGACCGAGACGATTGCCCGCAGCGCGGCCGCGGGCGGCAAGGTGACCTTGCAATTGAACATCCCGTGGGGGAGCGTTCCCCGCCAAATCACCGGGTGGGTGCGGGGAACCACTTCGGGCGGCTGGCTTTCGACCAATCTGATCCTGTGCGCGGCGGCGACCAACACGAACAACTTCCCCGCCTACACGGTGCTCCTTCCGCAGGACACGAATGTGGCGGGTGCTCCGGCCAGTTACGGTTACGCGCTGATCACCAACACCGGGAGCACGATCACCCTGGGCGGCGCGCTCTCCGACGGCGCTCCGTTCTCGCGCTCGGAGCCGGTCAGCGAGCTGAACCAATTCCCCGTCTATGCCAGCCTCTACGGCGGCCAGGGCCTGCTGCTGGGCCAGTTGAGCCTGGACGCCGCCAGCTTCGGCGCCGTGCCCGCGGGCAACCTGATCTGGATCAAGCCGCCGCAGCAAAGCGGCCTCTACGCCGGCGGATTTGAGACAGGACTTGGCGTGGAAGGTTCGCCCTGGACCAATTCGGCGTCCGCCCTGGCCGCCTTCGCCAACGGGGCGCAACTCACGTTGTCCGGGGGCGCCCTGGCCTCCAACCTCGTCTTCACTGTGCAATTGACATCCTCGGACACATTGCAACTGCTCGGCGGCCCGGCCAATTTTGTCAGCGGCTCCATCAACGGCGCCAACGGACTGCTGACCCTTGACTTCACCGACACCGGCGGGAATGGCATCATCGCCCACGGAACCGTCTTGCAGAACAGCAGTCTGGGCGGCGGCTTCTTTCCCGGCGCGACCAACGCCGGAACGATCCTATTGCAGCCATAGCCCCAACGGGCTACTTCCCGCCGGCGGGGATCCTGTCGCCGATCCTCACCAGCGAGTAAATGATGGCCGCCGGGACTCCCGCCACGAGCGCCAAGACGACAAAGATCCCGGAGCCTTCCCCGCGCTTGCGAATATCCATGAAAATCCATATCGCCAAAAGCACATTGAAGAGGATGCAACCGAGGATCATCAAGCGCACCAGGTCGCCAACTTTATGGATGTCCTGGACGAGCCGCGCCGCCAACGGCTGATCCGCTCCCGCCACCGGGACCGCAGGGCGGGTGGTTTCCGGGCCGGGCGCGGGCATGAGGGTCTGGCGTTCCGGCGGAGCGCCGGGCTGCGGCGCCATCTGCTCGCGCGGCGCCAGCGCGGCCTCGAAGCGGCGCAGGGCCAGTTCCTGGCGGTCGGCCAGCGTGTTGATGCGCTGCTCCAGTCGCTCCAGGCGTTCATCCGGCGCGGCGGGAACGTCCTCGGACGCCCGGGCCGGGGCCGGATTGCCAAAAAGCGCCAGGCAGGAAATCCCGGCCATCAGACACAACTTCCACGATAAGCTTTTCATGTGAAACCTCCGCACATTGAAGACGGGGCGGGAAGGCGCTGCCGGCCTTGGAGCCACCCAAGGGCATTTGGTTGATCCGGGCAGCCTCCCGATCCATCTCGCCAGACATTGTAACGCCAAAGGCGATTGCAGTCAACTAGACATTTTGGCTCCGCGACCGCTTTTGTGGGGTTGCCCGGGTAAAGGGAACTTCCGGGGAGCGCGCGCGTCCCCTCCGGGCCGTCGGCCCTGCAGGGCCAGAGGCCGCACGCGGTGTTTGGCGTCCCGCCAAACACCGGATGGAGGAGAAATGGGAAGCGCGCCGCGACCGGGACGGTCGCGCTCCCCTTTTGTGGGGTTGCCCGGATAAAGGGAACTTCCGGGGAGCGCGCGCGTCCCCTCCCGGCCGTCGGCCCTGCAGGGCCAGAGGCCGCACGCGGTGTTTGGCGTCCCGCCAAACACCGGACGGTGGAGGCATCGGCAGTGCGCCGCGGGACGCGCCGCACCGCGACCGGGACGGTCGCGCTCCCTAATCATTTCTTGGCGTGGGTGAGCGCAATTTGGGGTTGGTTTTTGTTTGCTATTTATCTGGTTGCAATGCCGGATCGGATATAAGCTGGCGTATTGTCCAGGGTGACATGAATCGTTTCTATGAAGATCCTTCTTACCAGTGTGTGCCGTCCGATGGGGCCGAAATACGGGGACGCGGCGTCGGTCGGCTATGAATTGCTTTACCGGCAGGTGACGCGCGCCCAGGGGCTGTTCAGCCCGCGCACCGTCAACATCCATTTTTCCCTCGAATATATCGCGGAGAATCTCGACGCCCCGACGGTGGTGTTGCAATACCCTTCCAAGCGCGAACTCATCGAGGAGTTGAAGAAGGGCTACGACTATGTCGGCATCTCCTTTATCATGGCCGTCATGCACAAGATGAAGGAGACCGTCGCCTTGATCCGCCAATACGCGCCGCAGAGCAAAATCGTCCTCGGCGGCTACGGCACCGTTTTGAAGGACGACGTGCTCAAACCGTACGCGGATCATATCTGCCGCGGGGAGGGCGTGGCGTATTTCCGCCAGCTCCTGGGCGAACCGCCGATCCAGATGCCCTACAAGCATCCGCTCATCGTGAGCTGGCTCAAGGTGTTTGGCTGGAAGGTGTCGGGCACGGGGAAAATTTTCGCCGGGCTGGGCTGCGCCAACGGGTGCGATTTCTGTTGCACGTCGCACTACTTTGGGCGCAAACACATCAAGCTCCTGCCGGAGGGCAAGGATATTTACGCGGTGGTGGAACGCTACATGGCCATGGACCCGAACCTGGTGTTCCTCATCCTGGATGAGGATTTTCTGCTCAATAAGAAGCGGGCGATGGAGTTCCGCGATTGCGTGATTGCCGGGGGCAAGAAGATTTCCATCTTCGCCTTCTCCAGCGTCAAGGCCATCAGCCAGTACACCGTGGCGGAGATTCTGGAAATGGGGATTGACGGTTTCTGGATCGGTTACGAGGGGACGCGCTCCAATTACGCCAAGCAGCAAGGCCGGCCGGTGGCGGAGATTTTCACCGAGTTCCGCGAGCACGGCATCACGATCCTGACTTCGATGATCGTGGGGTTTGATTACCAGAACCGGGAAGTGGTGGCCCAGGAGTTGGACGGGCTGATGCAACTCAAGCCATCCTTGGCGCAGTTTCTCATTTACGGGCCGGTCCCCGGCACGCCCTTCCACGAGCGCATCATCAAGGACAACCTGCTGCAGGATGTTTATACCGACAACAAGGACCTGTTCTACCGGCGCGCGGACGGTTTTCGCACGATGATCAAACATCCGACCCTCTCGGCGGAAGAGATCGAAGCGATCCAGGAATGGTGCTTCAAGGAGGATTTCCAGCGGCTGGGACCGAGCATCTACCGCGTGCTGGAAGCGCGGCTGCTGGGTTTGCAGAAGATGAAGAACTCGCCCAACCCGTTGCTGCGCGCCAAGGCCGATTATTACGCCGGCGAGTTGCGCTACGCCTACCCGGTCTTCCTGGCCGGGCGCCTGCTCGGCCCCAACAAGGCCGTGCGGCGGTGGATTGGCGATTTGGAGCGGCGGATTCACGCCGAACTGGGCAAGCCCGCCCTCGGACAACGGCTCAAGTCCGTCCTCGGCGTCGCGATGGCGGCGTGGACGGGGCTGACGTTGAAACTGAACCTTTTTCAACATCCCAGTTTGATTCGGACCACCTACCGGGTGCCGGAGCGGCGCTGGAACGCGTTTGAAATGTGGGAGGAATTCCGCCGCAAATCCGCTTCGCCGGCTTTTTCCACCCAAGTCGAGTTGCGCCACTCCACCCAGGAAGTCTGGATACGCCTGGAAGGCGTCCTCTCGACCTCCGATGCCGAAAAGCTGGGTGACCGCATTCAGGAATCGCTGGCCCGGTGCAAGAGCAAGCTGGTGCTGGACTTCAAGAAGCTTCATTGGGACAAAACGCAAAACCTGGGACCGCTGCGTGAAAAGCTGGCGGCGTACCGTTCGCGCATCCGCGTTGTGCTGCCCAAAATGTCCCTCGCCCATCCGGAGTTGATTCTGTTGGCCGCCATGTTCCAGGCCGTTGTCACTTATTAACCCGCAAGCCGGGAAGAGGCAGCTACAACGCCGCGAATATTCGTTGCGTGAAGAGTGGTGAGAACGATGGCGGCCATCCGCAGATTGTTACCAAACAACCCTCACGTTACGATACTGGGAAATCACGCGATCTGGAGTCAGAATTATCAAACCATGTTCAGAAGCGGTCGCCACGAGAACGCGATCAAATGGATCGTTGTGAATTTCCTCAAGAGCGGCGGCACTGATGGCAATCCGGGAGGTTACGGGCAGTTCCTCCAACTCGTGCTGCTCCAAAGCACGCCCCCACCAAACCTCCGGTGACACGCGAAGGGATAGCTTGCGACGCGCCGACTTCAGGGCGATCTCCCATGCGCTGGCCGCCGACACGCACAACTGGCTTTCTGGATCGCCGCAGAGTCGGGCCGCTTCCGAACTCAATTGGCGGTCACCGTTGACAAGCCAAATAAGCGCGCATGTGTCCAACAGATAGTTCATCGAAATCGCGCTGGAAATTCATCCTCCGACAGCGCTTCGACCGGGTCATAACGAAGACGCACCCGCAGCGACGGGTCCACCGCAAGCCGGTTGCGCCGCTTCTTTGCTCTCGCCTTGGAAAGTTCCGCCACTGGCCGTCCATTCCGGCAAATCATCACCTTTTCGCCCTTTTGCTCCACCAGAGCCAGGAGTGCCGAAAGCCGGGTCTTGGCTTCGTGCGTATTTACAGTCACCATAATGAACTAACTTGGCTAACTTTTCCAGACACGTCAAGAAGCATTTTTAGTCCGGCAGTCCTCGAAGCTCGTCAATCTCCTCAATCAGTCCCGGCGGCACGCTGGCGATGGCGTCGGCCCGAGTTCCACACAAGCGGATCAAGTCAGCGCGATCTTCTGCGTGAAAAGCTGGCGGCGTATCGTTCGCGAATTCGCGTTGTACTGCCCAAACTGTCCCTGGCCCATCCGGAGCTGATTCTCCTGGCCGCGATGTTCCAAGCCGCCGTCACCCTTTGACCCCGCGAGCCGGAACCGGACTTTGGCAAGAGTCCGGGATGTCATTGGAGGTTATGGCAGAGCGGCAAGGGCGCGCCACAAGTTGTCGAATGCCGCGTCAGTTGATGGCGAGAGATGCTTTGCCGTGAATGGGCCGGATCGGCCGTTCTGTTCCACAACCAACTCTGATTTGTCAAGAGCAGCGTCCCGCGCGGCCGATTTTTCGGTTACGCCCAGCAAAGCATAGCCCAGGATTTGCCGGTTATACAAACTCGCCTCGGAGAGCATTTGCTCCCTGGAATTCGGGTCGAGCGTGTTGGCCGCATACAACTCGTCCCTTTGCTTTAATGCCAGTTCCACTACGGAGCGGACCTGCGGTTTGAGGTCCTGCAACTCGAGCAATCCCGCCAGCCATGTGAGACTCAACACCCTGAAACGCGCGCCAAGAATCACCACAGGATGGCCGTTGATGAGGGTGACGCCGGGCGTATTGGTGAGGTTGACAACAGGATTGCTGGCATTGCCAGTGAGATTGGTGGAATCCACGGCATTAGTGAAGGCATGATAATCAGGGATTCCGATTACAAACGACAATCCCATCTGGCCAGCGCCGGGGTCAGCCGCTTGATGGTATTTGACCAGCATGCGCATTTCATTCGAGTACATCAGAAGGTATTCGGAAACAGCGTTGGTTAACTGATTGGCCAGCATGGCCGAGGCTGCGCGCTTATCCATCCGCCCAAGGTCCGTGAAAGCTCCCGAGAATTTGCTGCTGCTTGTGATGGCCAGGATGGCATCCCAATCGGCGTCAGGTTGAAGCGGCAGCCCGCCTGCGATAACGTAATTGTGCATTGGCAGAGAGTAGGCATTGATGTCCGCCAGTTCCTCAACATTGCGGGGAACGGGCTGTTGCAGAGCATTGGTGACATTGGTTTCGACCCGGGAAACCGCAGGCGGATTAGTCGTTTGTAGGAAGTTGCCGCGGGTTGCGGGGGCATTTGCAGGCGAAGTTTCTCCGCCGCTGGGGCGCAGCGAGTCTGCCGTGGCTTGACGGAATTTGCGCGCCGCGACGTCCATGGGCGACGCGCCGAGATTGTCTTTGACATCGGGGTCGGCTTTGTTGGCCAGAAGCAATTCCGCGACAGCCAGGTGGCCATGCAAGAAAGCCAGGTGCAAAGGCGTTTGGCCGGCGTTGTTGGTGGCATTGACGCCGGCGTTGTGAGCGAGGAGCAATTCGACCAGTTCTTTCGAGCCGTCCGATGCCGCCACATGCAAGGGTGTTGCGCCCCGGAATGCGTTGGTCACTTCGGCGCCGCCGGGATTGTCGCCAGCGGACCAAAGGAAATCCTCCCGGGAAAACGCGGATACATACGGCTCGACGCCAATGGCCTTTGCATTGGCGTCGGCGTGGTGCGCGAGCAGCGAAGCGGCGGTCTCTTTGTGGGAACAGACTACCGCGATAAACAGCGGCGTCTCGCCAAGATTGTCCCTGGCATCCACATCCGCTTTGTTGGCCAGGAGCAGCTCCGTCATGGGCGCATTATTGTGGCCGCTCTTGGCCGCGATATGCAGAGGCGTCTGGCCGTGGTTATCCCTGGCGTTGACGTCCACGCCATGGGCCAGCAGCAATTTGGCTATGGGCACATTGCCGGGAAGCGCGGCAGCATGGAGGAGAGCCTCGCCATTGCCGGTCTTGAGGCTCAGGTCGGCGTTGCTGGCCAGGAGCAATTCCACAACATCCAAGCGGCCAATCCCCGCCGCGAATTGCAAGGGAGTGCCGCCGCCATTGTCCTTCGCGTTGATGTCGGCCTTGTAATCGAGCAGCACCTGGGCGACAGCCTTGTTCGCGGCCAAGCCCAAGGGAGTGTCGCCGCGGATGTTCCGGGCGTCCACGGTGGCATGATGGGCGAGGAGCACTTCCGCAACGACGGCGTCGCCGGCAATGGCCGCCTCGTGTAAAGGTGCAAATCCTTCTTCTCCCTTCGCATCAACGTCCGCCTTATGATCCAGCAGCACTGCCGCCACCCCCTTGTCCGCCGCCAGCCACAAAGGCGTATTCCCGCGATTATTCCTGGCGTTGACATCGGCCTTGTTGGCCAGAAACAACTGCGCCATAGCCAGACAATTGGTCGGCACGAAACCTCCCTTCTCCAAAGGCGACATCCCGGCCGCCAAGTGCAGAGGCGTCTGGCCGTAAGCGTCTTTGCCGGATGCCAAACCGGGATCGGCTTTGAGCAAGGAACGGATCTCATCGAGGTTCCCGGCGGCGGTGGCTGCGAGGATTTCACCTGAGTCAGCCGGGGAGGCAACGCCCCTTGTAGAAACGGTCAGCGCGCTCGATGGCGATGGCTTGGAGTTGGTTTGGGCGCTGGTCAGACCGAGGCCGGCAATCAAAAGAACCACTGGCAACGCCAGCCACTTCCAAGATCGCCGCGCGCGGGCAATGAGTGTCAAGCGTTCCCTCAAATGCGCCTTGCTCTCGGCAATGCCCACCAGAACCCGCTGCGGTCGTTCGCCGCTCAACCCTTCCACGACCTTCAGAATGGTCTCGCCGTAGGACATGCGTTCGCTGGCGCGCATAAGCGCAAGGGCGCAGGCATCGGTGGCCAGTTCGCGGTCGGCCCGCATCCGCCCCCAAGCCAGCCACAAGATGGGATTAAACCAATGCACGGCTTGCAGGAGCGAAACAAGCCAGTTGACCGCCAGGTCGCCGCGCTTGAGATGCGCCAACTCGTGCAGAAAAATGCAACGCAGTTCGGCCCCGGAGAATCGCTTGAAAATGCCTCCCGGCAACAAGAGCCATCGGCGCCATAATCCATAAAGCGCCGGCGTTTCGGTCTCCGCGCTCACAACGAGGCGCACCGGGCGTCTGATGCCAAAGGCCGCGCGGCATTCGTCGAACAAACGCAACACGCCGGCGTCCGCCACCGGTTGACAAGCCGCGAGGCGGGAGCGGAAGCGGGCATTGGTCCATGCCAGCCGCGCCGCGCAAAAGCAAAGGCCGGCCAGCCAAACAAAGGACGCAACCGCCAGCCAGTTCACCTTAAGGGAAGGATGTGAGGGAGCGCGTGGCGCTGGCGGCGGTGGCGCGGCGCCGGCTGCACTGACAGACAAATCAGGGCCATGAATGGCCGGGCCAGGGTTCTCCGGCAAATACCGCTCCGATTGGACTGAGATTGCAGTTTGGACAGAGGGAGCGGAAGGAATCGCCTCCCGAACAGCGGGAGACAGAACCACCGGGGCTTCGGGGGCGGCAGTGTTTGTGGCTTGGACAGCGGCGACGCGCCGGGCCAGGTTGAAGACGCTAAAGGCGCTGGACGGTGTGGTCGGCATAAGCAGGCGGGCAACGAGCAACAGCCACAGGCCGTAGCGCCAGGAGGCGGAAAGCCGCCTGCGCAAGAGGAACTGGGCCAGGGCAATCAGGCCGGCCAGGACTGCCGCCTGCCAGGAGGTTTGCAAAACCCATCGAAAAACGCCGCCGCAGAGATGAACCAGGATGCTCATGCTTATTTCTCCTTGTGATTTAAGATTCGCCGCAGTTCCTGAATGTCTTCACGGGACAAACGGGCCCGTTTGACAAGGTGCAAAATGGCTTCCGAGGGGGCGCGGCCGAGGACGCGGTCGAGGAAGGATTCGCTTTCCCGGCGCACGCATGCCGCCATCGAAATCAGCGGCGTGTAAAGGAATCGCTTGCCGTCGGACTCCTGGCGCAAGGCGCCTTTGTTGACCAGGCGCCGCAGGAGGGTGCGCACGGTGGCCAGCGTCCATTGTTTGCGGCGTTCCACGGCGGCAAAGACCGTGCTGGCGGCGGCAGGCGGGCGGTCCCAGACCACGGCCATCACCTCCCATTCGGCCTCGGTGATGCGAATTGTTTTTTTCATAAATGTGACAATCGTCACAGGCACTATATGTGACGCGTGTCACACTTGGCAAGAACTATTTTTGGATTTTTTTTGGGTTGGAGACGGTCCGTGCTTTCCATTAAGTTGGCGGAAACGATGACAGAGTTTAACGGATTGAAAATATATGTTGCATCTCTACGGCCTTGATCCCAAGTCCTGGAAACGGTGGCGAAGCCTCGCCGGCCAATGCCAGCGAAGTCTCACCGCGCAACAGTTCGCCCCCGGCGATCCCGGCGCGATTCTGAAAGATGTGGACCTGTTGCTGGAGTTCGTTGGCCCCGGCGGCATTGTCACCAAGAGCCGCAACGCCAGCCTGCCCAGGGAAGTGCTCGCGGAACTGAACGCCAAATCGAGTCATCCCGTCCAGTTGGCGTTGAAGCGCGCCAACCTGCGGGATTACCCGAACCTGGCAGGGATTTTTATTCTGCTCCGTGTCATGGACCTGCTGCAAATGAAGGGCAGCCGCCTGGTGGTTTGTCCCGATGCATTGAGGCTCTGGCGGAGTTTGAACTCCGCGGAGCAGTATTTCGCCTTGCTGGAGGCGCTCCTGTTCCAGGCCCAATCAGATGTTTTGGGAGGCGAGAGCACCCGCGAGGATGCTCAGTCCATCGTATTGACCGTGTTTCTTTTGGGCCAACTGAGCGATCGCTGGCGCAATTTTGACCATTATCAGTCGGTTCGCTTTTTCGGACCCCGGGGCGAGCTTCCGCCGTGGCGGCTGTTTGTGCTCCAACAGTTGGGCCTCATCGAGATCCATCCGGCGGATTTCTCCAAGCAGGACCGGGGCAATTGGGGTGGAGACGGCTGGCTCGTCGGTGGCGCGAAACTGACCCCCTGGGGAACGGCGGTCGCTTGGGCGTTGCTGGAGTTCGTGAAAGAATGGGAGGAGGAAAGGGAGGAAGCGGACAGCAAAGGGCAGCCCGAGTCAGAGGAAGAGGCGACTGAAGCCACGCCGCCGCCCGAGTTTTTAAATACGCCTTAGCAAGGCCCATGCCGTGCCGGATGGGGGTGAACACCCCATAGCGCGCGCGCACCTTCTCTGCGAGTATTGCTGCTGTCGTGGTACTGGATGGCGCAGTTGCGGAATAATCCGGGGTGGTTGGCGGCTGGTTTTAAAAGGGGCTATGTCGTTCCCGATAAAACTCCGGCAATCCCCAGTTGGCGCGTCCGGTTTTCAAAAACCAAAATCGCGCGATACATGCCTGGAAAGTGGTTGAAGCTTTGGCTGTCCCATTGAGCGGGCTACAGCCTGATAGTGAGTCCTTGAAATATGCAAGTGATGAATTTGAATCAAAGCGGACAGCCGGTGTTGAACCGTGCTCGGCTGGAAAATCATCTCCAAACGAAGAGCGGGACCGCCTTCGCGCCCATTCCGGCGTGGAAACGGATTCTGGATGTGACGGTGGTTCTCATGGCGATTCCCTTTTTGATACCGGTTGGGATCATTGTCTATGCTTTCATCAAGATCGCTTCTTCCGGCCCGGCTCTCTACCGGCAACAGCGGGTGGGCCGCGGGCGGCGCCAGTTTATGTGCCTGAAGTTTAGAACCATGAAGGTCCACGCCGACACCGGGGTGCATGAGCGGCATTGGGAGCAGTTGATGGCGGCCAACCAGCCGATGCGAAAGTTGGATTGCGCCGGGGATAAACGCCTCATTGCCGGAGGGAAATGGTTAACAGCCTGTTGAAATATCCCGCCGAGCGCCGCGTGAGGGCACGCGGCCTACATGATTTCCTTGTGAAATCACGGGCCATGTAGGCCCGGTGCCCGCACCGGGCGAGTTTTTCAACAGGCTGTTAAGGGCCGCGGGTGTGGATGAATTGCCGCAGTTATTTAATGTCTTGCGCGGCGACATGAGCCTGGTTGGCCCGCGACCCAGCCTGCCGTCCGAATTTGCGCTGTTCACGGAACGCCACAAGCAACGCTGCGACGTGCGGCCTGGGTTGACGGGGTTATGGCAGGTCAGCGGCAAGAATAAAACCACCTTCGAGGAAATGATGGATTTGGACCTGAAGTACATGCGGGAGAAGTCACTGTGGCTGGACCTGAAAATCATGGCATGGACGGTTCCCACCGTCACGAAGCTGGTCTGGGAAACGAAGATGCGGCCCGGGAAAATCCAGCCGGAAACCGGAATGCATGCGGTGGAGCAGCGATAGTCACTGTCAATTCCCAGGCCTTTCTTAGGCATGAGGCTGGGAATCTTTGTTTGGATGAGTTTGCCCTTGGCGCGCTCCCGGCTGGTGTGGACGATTGACCCGCTGAAGGATTATTTCAGCCGCCAGGTGATTCGCGCCTTGTCGAGGTCGTAGGGCGAAATCTCCATTCTCACGCGGTCACCCACGGTGAGGCGCACCCAGCGTTTGCGCATCTTGCCGCAAATGGTGGCGAGCACGACATGTTTGTTGTCCAGTTCGACGCGAAACATCGTGCCGGGCAGCACCACCGCAACCCTGCCCTCGACTTCTATGTGTTGTTCACTCATGGATGGCAGACTGGCAATTGGGACGAACGGAAAAACAGCAAGGCGAAGTCCAGTTCCCACCGAACCCCGGCTTGAAATTCCAAACCGCTTAATAGCGACGACCACCGCTACCGCCACCGCCGGAATAGCCATGACCACCGCCACCGCCACCGCCATAATCACGGCGACCGCCGCCGCGAGCGGGCGCGTGTTCTTCACGCGGCTTGGCAACGCTTACTGCGAGGGCGCGTCCCCCCATATCTTTGCCGTTAAGGGCTTGAATGGCCTTCTGCGCTTCCTCGTCCGTGCTCATGGTCACGAAAGCAAAGCCGCGCGAACGGTTGGTCATGCGATCCATTATCAGGTTGGCATCCGTGACCGTGCCATGCGCGGCGAACGCGTCTCGCACCTCATTTTCAGTGGTTTCCAAGGAAAGGCTTCCGACAAACAGTTTATTGTTCATTTGATCTTTGATTGTCCGACTCACCGTTGCTTTCTACAGACTGTTCCCGAACGCCGGGTCTAAAATCATCACTGAACGCGGTTCACTTGAAGATTCACCATGCCTTGAAAGAGACACGCCATCTTGCGGACAAATGAAGCATGACTGGTTCCGGCGTGATCGCAAGCACTATCGGCAACTGTCTTTCCAACCCGATCCCCGCCTTTGCCGCATGATTCTGCCTCCATTTCATCTTGCATCCTTCTGGCTTTCCCCGTCGGGTCCGAAGCGGATGCGCCCTGCCCTGGGCACAGGACAGATTTCTTCGCCTTCCCGGTAGGGCAGAGCTGCTGCTCTGCCCTGAATTCTTGGGCGGCGCAGCAGCGCCGCCCTACCGAAGACACGAAGAATTCTGTCCTGCGCCCCCCCCTGCCCAACAACCATGCGATTTTGCGAGTCCCCACTACGCGGCCTCTTAAACCAGATGGCGATTTAACTGGTTTAATCGAAGGTTAAGGCGCAGGATCGGCCATGAAGAAAATCAAGTCTCCTCTCCGCATTATTCAACAACCTTTGGCAGCCGGTCAAGTCTGGCTCATGGCGGGAGCTAATCTTCGCGTGGGAATGGTTGGCAAATTGCTGGTGCATTACAGATTGGGAAAGCCCAACGCCGTCCGCGTCCCCACTTCCATCAATCCCATAAAAACCATTGAGAAATATCTGAAAGCGAATAAGGCCGTCCTGGCGTAGTCCCTATTTTTCGACGCTGCGTGCGTCGCTGTGCTCAAGCGACATGAGCGCCGCCTGATTTGTCGTCGGCGCGAGCGGGTGATGGGGTGATCAATATGCAGACCTGAAAGCTGCCTTCCGCTTCGGTTTCAGGGCCGCTCGAAAGTCGTAGCGGCTTTCGGCAGAAAGCCGCTGAATTTCCCCACCCCCCAGCGCCTTGGCGGCAACTTTAGAGCAGCCCTGCTTCGGTTTATGGGCCGACTGGTTTTCTTTGACGTGGTCGTGGTTCGGCCGGCGCTTTTTTCTTGTCGTCTCGATTGGTTTTTTCCCAGCCGGTCGGAAATAAGCGCTTTAGTTCCGTGAGGAACTCCCTTCGATTGGAATCGCTTGTAAAATGGAAAGTTGCCTCGCCTTGGTTGCGTTTCCATTTGTCGTTGCTTGCTGCCGCGACTGCGATTTGGCGATTGATTTGAGGTTGGCACTGCCATGCAAGCCCGCGCATTGCGGAAAGCATGAATAATTCCTCGCTTTGGATGCTGACGCTGAAATGGAAATGTGCGCGTTGGTTCCTCGTGTCCCCTAATCTGACAGGCGCGCGATCTTTTGCAAGCTCAAAATGCGATCTGAAATCCCCGCTTCCGCTGCCTTGATGCCGGGTTGCGGGTCGTCCATGCCGCCCGGGCCGCAAGGGGCGATGAGCCTCGCCATCCGGGCGGCGCGGTTGTCGGTGCGGACATGGAGCGCAAACGGCAGGCGCGCTTTTCCGGGCGCCGTCTTGCCCATGGCAGAGCGGAGCATCCAAGAGGCGCCTATGGGGTGAACACCCCATAGACGGCGTGAGGCACCGGACCGACAGTAAGGTTAATTGAGCACCAATTCTTGATCCGCAACAGCATCCATGAAACGAATCACTGTGCTGCTGGCGGACGACAACAGGGCCGTGCGCAGGGAAATTAGAGAGTTCCTGGAACTTGAAGATGATCTTGAAGTGGTCGGCGAAGCGAAAAACGGCCGTGAGGCTGTCGCCATGGTGAAGAAACTTCATCCCGCATTAGTTCTGATGGACGTTGCCATGCCGCTGCTCAATGGTTTTCAAGCCACGCGCCGGATTCTCAAAGCCGTCCCCGCCACCAAAGTGCTCATGCTTTCGGTGCATAGTGATGAAGTGTATGTCGAAGAGGCGACTAAATGCGGCGCGATGGGCTATCTGATCAAATACACCGCCGTTAACAGTCTGTGCGGCGCGATTCGGGAAGTCCACAAGGGGAACACATTTTTCGGGCCGTCAATTCCCTGCCATCTTCACAAATCGAATCCGAAAACGTAGCTGGATTGGGCTGGTTTGCCGAAGCCGCGCGTGAGATCGCCGGCACGGAGCCGCAATGGAGAAAGGGGGTTCATTGGTGGTTTTTGGGATTGAACAAACGCGCTTGCGCGGATTCTGCGGCACGGCGGGCGCGGTCTGCCTCGGCCTGTTCCCTGCTGATTCGGTCGCCGTCGAGTCCGGCTTGCGGGGCTTCGTCACTGTGAATTCCCAGGCCTTTCACAGGCATGAGGGAGGGAATCTTTGTTTGGATCGGATTTGGGATGAATTTCATCGAGATGAAACCCTGTTTCATCTTCATACCCCAATGGCGTAAAGTCTGCTCATCGCCGCCCTCATCTTTGCAGCCATTCCCGCCAAAAACGGGAACCTGCGATCATGAACAGGCCCGGAATCACCGCTGCCTGATGACGGCCCCGTCCGTTGAGCGCACTTTTTCATTCGATGGAACGTTTAGGGTGAACCGCAGGGCTTGGGCTACGGGCTGGCCGATAGCCGGCGCTTGAGGGAGGTGTAATTGATCATGACTCAGTCTTATCGGGAGAGAAGTTCGCTGACGGGCGACATCGCCGGGACGCGGTCGGAGACGGCTTTGATGGAAACGAGGATTGGGACGGACAGCAGGCCGCCCGGCACACCCCAGAGCCAGATCCAGAAGATCAACGAAACAAAGATAATCACCGGATTCAGCGTGAAGCGGCGTCCCAGCAGGACCGGCGTAATGAAGTTGGCCTCCAACAAGTGCAGCAGCAGATACCATGCGGCCGGAAGAACGGCCTGCCAGAAGGAGTCGAATATGAGGAAACCCACCGTGGCCAGGAGGAGGATTCCGGCGCTCGGCCCGAAGTAGGGAACAAAATTCAGGAGCGCGACGAGCATCCCCCACATCGCGGCGTTGCGCACGCCCATGAGATAAAGGCCCGCGCTGACGCCCACCGCGAGGCCGATGTTAATCAAAGATACCGAGAACAGGTAATGGGAAATGTTCTGCTGAATCTCATGGCTGATTTCCACCGCGCGCTTTTTTTCGCGCAATGTGGGCATCAGGCGGACCAGCTTCTGCAAGAACAAATCGCCGGACGCGAGCAACAGATACAGCAAGACCAGGGTCTCGCCGGTCCCCGCCATGAGAGTCCCGCTCCAGGTAAGGACGGTGCTGGGAACACGGCTGGCTTTCAGCTCCACCGTGGGCGATTTGGCTTGTTCCTCCTCGGTCGCTCCCAGGTTGGTGACCGCTGTGGCCGCCTGGCTGAACCGCGCGAGCCGCGGGAACATCTTCTGGACCCGCTGCCGCAACTCGGTGATATGTTGCGGGGCGTCATTCATCCACGCCAGCGCCGGACGGCCCAATTGGACGAAACCAATCCCGAAGGCGGACACGAAAAGGCAAAGCACGACCGCGGCGGAGAGGGCGGGGGGGATGCGGCAGCACGACGCCCAGCGGATGAGCGGCTTCAACGTCATTGCGGCAAGACAAGCCATGAAGACCGGCAAGACCACCGGACGCGCAAAGTAAAGGAAGGCAATCGTCCCCAGCACAATCGTGACGTTTTGCACCGGCGTCGTTTTGGGCGCCGTTGCAACGATGGCTTCCGGGGACAGCGGTTCGACGCGCAACGACTCCGCGCGCGCCGCGTCATCCCCGGCCTCAATGCGGCGGGGTATCATGGCGGCCTTCATTTACAAACCTGCTCTTTTCAAGGCGCGATTTTATCGCTCGCCCACTGGCGCGCCTGGGTGAAATCGTTCTTCAAGCCGTCCCAGGCTTTTTGGGAACTGGCTTTGACACTGTCCCAAGTGGACTCCGTCGCGCCCCTGGCGTCATCCAGTTGCTTGTTCATCTTGGCCTCCTCGTCGCGCAAGGCCTGGAGTTTGGGTTTGGCGTCCGCCTTGACCGTATCGCTGGACTTCTCGATTTTGGCGGAGAGCGCGTCCAGGTCCTTGTTGAGAGCGTCCACCTGGACCTGCATTTTCGCCACGAAATCGGCCTTTTGCGCGAAGGCGTAGTCCTTCATCTCCTGCGCGTCCGCTTTCGTTTCGGTTTTGACCTTGTCAAGCTGCTGGGCGGTGGAGTTGTCCTCGGACGGCTTGCACCCCGCCGCGAAGGCGGCGATGGCGAAGAAGGCGACGGCTAACAATGTGTTCTTCATAACGGTGTCCTTTATTTTCGTGCTTTTCGAATAATTGCAGATGATACGTTAGCCTGCCGGCCAGCCCCTTGCTATGGGGTGTTCACCCCATACAACCCGAGGCTTTCCATTCCCTGCGCATTGATAGGGCAAGCGATCCTCGTGACGGCAATCCCAAAGGGATTGAAGCACTCAGCCCAGGGTTGCGACTTACCGCGCCGGAGCGCAGCGAAGGCGGGGCAAGGAGCTACCCTGGGTGCGAACAGAGAGAAATCAAAACCCTGAAAGGGTTTTATCTCTCAATAATCCTCTGAGATGCAACCCTTTCAGGGTTGTCAAATATAATACCGCAACCCAGGGTAGGCCCTCTCGGAATCGGGCCAACCCTGGGCTGAATGATCTAATCCCTTTGGGATTGAAGAACAGGCCTTTGCAATATGGGGTGTACACCCTATATACAGATCGGGGCAATGGCGCGATATTCACGGTGGATGGGCGGCTCGCTATTCAAAGAGCAAGCATTCCGAGCCGCCCCGCTGAATCCGGCATGACCACATGAAACAAGAAATAATCCGGTTGTCACAACGGTATGTGACGGCGCTGGGCGAACACCTGGAGCAGGGGCCGCGCGGCAGCTTTTTGCCGGCGTTGCGCCTGGGACGCCGCGCGGTCGCGCTGGGTCTGGAGACGCTGGACCTGGCCCGGATTCACGAGCAGGCGGTGACCGCCCTGGAATTAGCCAGCAAGAGAGACGGGTTCATCGGGCGGGCGCAGATTTTTTTTACCGAAGCCATCACGCCGATTGAGGAAACTCATCTGGCGGCACGGAAGGCCGAAACTCATTTGCATCAATTAACCGAAACGCTCGGACGGCGCACGGGGGAGTTGGCCGCCGCCAACGGCCAGTTGCGGCGGAGCGTCGTCCGGCGCAAGGCCGTGGAAACCGCCCTCAAGAAAAGCGGCGAACGCTACGCCAAGCTGTTGAAGGATTCCCTGCAACTGCAGGAGGGCTTGCGGCAACTGACGCACCAAGTGCTCACGGCGCAGGAAAATGAACGCCATGAGATCAGCCATGAACTTCAGGATGAAATCGCACAGACTCTGCTGGGGATCAACGTCCGGCTGGTCTCCTTGAAACAGGAGTCGCGGAGCAACACCGGCAGGCTCAAGAACGAAATTGCCAACACGCAACAGTTGGTGGCAAAATCGGCCCAATCCGTGCGGCAGGCCGCGCGTAAATTTTTGAACGCATGAAACGCAAATTCTCAATCCGTTATCAGGGCGCATTGCGAAGGTTCCTGAAGCAGGGAGGCCAGGCCGGTTTGGAGTTGGCGCGAGGGCTGGGAAGCCAAGCCCTGGCCGCCGGACTGCAGACGCTCGAACTGGCCCAACTTCACGAGCAAACCCTGGTCCGGGAAGTGTTGCCGGGTTGCCCGGCCGGCCAGCGCGCCGCGCTCATCCGGCAGGCGGGGATTTTCTTTATCGAGGCGATCACGCCCATCGAGACCACCCATCGCGGTTCGCGCGAGGCGGCCGTCCACTTAAACCAAATCGTCGAGATGCTCAGCCAGCGAACGGTGGAGCTGGCCGCCTCGAACGAGGAGTTGCAAGCGGAAATCCTCCAGCGCAAGGCGGCGGAAGCGGCGCTCAAGAAAAGCGAGTGCCATTACAGCCAGTTGTTGGAACAGTCGGACAACATGCAGCAGCAATTGCGGCGGCTGTCCCGCCAGATTCTCTCAGCGCAGGAGGAGGAGCGAAAGGAAATCAGCCGCGAATTGCATGACGTGATCGCGCAGACCTTGACGGGCATCAATGTGCGGCTTGCGGCTTTGAAAAAGGAGGCGGCGGTCAACACCAAGGGCCTGGACCGCAACATCGCCCGCACGCAACGGCTGGTGGAGAAATCGGTGGACATCGTGCATCA
>Ga0182027_10001625_pt1 | contig 37276 bp, 37 predicted proteins | sample 712E1DmetaG_FD_121300 | JGI IMG/M metagenome (GOLD analysis project Ga0182027, IMG submission 121300) | Permafrost microbial communities from Stordalen Mire, Sweden - 712E1D metaG (Illumina Assembly) | ecosystem: Environmental > Terrestrial > Soil > Wetlands > Permafrost | place: Sweden...
AGCGAAGAAGCCCTCTGGGATCAGCTAAGTAGCTAGAGTGTCAAGGTAGCGGGAGTAATTCAGTGGTAGAATGCCAGCTTCCCAAGCTGGACGTCGCGGGTTCGAGTCCCGTCTCCCGCTCCAAAAACCCCTCAGAATCTGCGCGTTAGGCGCCATCCAGCCGTTAGGCGAAATCCCGAGACTACACAAGACTACAAGAGCGGTCTTGCGTGACTTCTGTGCCGGGTTCTTGCGCGGGGCCGTCTTGGAAGGCTGGGTGCTTCCTTCAGGGTTCGTGTCCGCGCTGAAAATCACCTCCGTTACTGTTCGATGTATTTTTGGAGGAGGTCCATGAGGCTGAAGTGCTCCCAGACGTCCTTGAGGGTGTGGTGGAGCAATCCTCGGTGTTTCTTCATGAGGTGCTCGATGGTCGCCCGCGTGCCTGTTCGATCTTGGTCGAAGGCGGGCGTGTAGAGGTCTTTCAGGAAGCTGACCAGTTCTTCGGGGTTGGTTTTGGCGAGTGCGTCGCTTGCGTTTAGGAGCGAGAGGATTGCTGGTACGAGTGAGGCGTCGCGCGGTTCCAGCGTCGGAGCGACCTGTGTCGTTCGCATGGGCTCGCCGTAGAGCGCCGCGTACGCGGCGTTGGTGCTGTTGAAGTCGCGTGGGTACGCACGCTGGATGAGATTGGCGACGGCGCCTCGCAGCGCCGGGGTGCCGAGTTTGAGTTGCGCGCAAGCCCTTCGGACGGTCGCACGATTCGCGAACGCTGCGAACGTCGCTGGCTTCTTGTTGTTGTCGATACGTTCGCGCCTCATTGTTCTTGGTTGAGGTAGAGGAATGATTGTGGTGGGCGGACGCCGTAGTGTTCTTGGATGTGGCGTGGGTTTTTGTACCGTTTGGTTTGCCCGACGGCGATGGCGTACCCGTATTCTCTTCCTGCGAAGTACGCGAGGAATCGTTCTTTGTCGATGCCCGCGGTGGCTTTGGTGCGGTGCCACAGGCCGTTGACCGTGTCCTTGATGATGTGGCGCACCGCGAATTCTCCGAAGACGAGGCCGACTGGGTTGGTGATGTAGACGACGACGATGTCGACGGGTTGGCGGAAGATGCTTCGTCGAAACTCGAAACGTTTGTCTCCCCGGAAGATGGCTTGCGCGTATTCTGGCTTAATCGACAATAACGCGCGGGTCGGCATTGGCGAGGCGGAGTATCGTCGCGAGTTGTTCTTGGGTGATGTGTTCGAATCCTCGTGGTGCTGACTCGATGTCCTTGATGACCTTGTTGTCGATGAGGTCTTTAAGGGTTGGTCGTTTCGGGAAGCTGTAGGCATAGAGGAATCCTGTGATGAAGGGGCGGTTGTTGGGTTTGTAGTTCCAGTGCTCGCGGAGTTCTTTGTCCGTGAAGACGCTGCGCTTGCGGCAGAGCCTGATGAATTGTTCTTCGTCGCTGATGTCGCGGCGGACTTCCTCGATGATGCCGAGTGTCGTGACGACACTGTGGTAGTAGCCCCCTGTTCTGTAGAAGATTATCAGGTCGCCGGGTTCGAGTGCGCGGAAGTATGATCTTCCCACGTAGACTTTGCTGATTGCGTTGCGGTGTGGTTCTTGTTCGACGAAGTCGTTGGGGGATTCGGTTCTGAGGATTGAGTCGGGGAGGAGGCTGGTGTGGTATGCGGGGTAGATAGGGACGAGGAATGCTCTGGCGTGTTGGCTTGCGTATGGGAACGTTCGTTTGGGGTTCGCGGGGTCGTATCGTGGTGTCATGTCCCTGAGGTAGACGAGTTCTTGTCCGTACGCGCTGTTTTTGGTGCCGTGCTTGGTGAAGCCGTAGTCCTCCAGGAGCCTGATGAGGCGCTGTTGTTCGAGGGTTTTGGGGAAGATGGTCACGTAGAGTTCATCGACGCGTTGTTTGATCGCGTTGTCGAAGACGATTTTGAGGAATCGTTCTCCAAGCTTGAAACCGTTTAGCTCTACTTTGAAGGAGCCGATCTTTAGTCGCCGCTTCGGCGGGAACGGCGGGGTGATGTCGCTGTAATTCTCGTTTGCGGTTTCTGGTTTGAGGTAGAGGAACGCGACGACGCTGTCGCGTTCGCTGCAAATGTATGCGGGCTCGTCGCTTTTCCTGTTGAACCACTTGTCGAAGGTGGTGCCGCCGTAGTCGTCCCGGAATGTGTCGAAAAACTGGTCCTTGAGGTTGATGTTTCCGAGGAGCTGTTTTCGGACGGAAAGGACTTTGTAGTCGACGAGTGCCGGGTTCTCCGCCGTGACCTTTTCGAGGTATGCGTCGATTGTGAACGTGCGGTCGCCGATGCCGAGAAGCGCCGCCTTGGTGTGGATGCCGCGGTCTTCGGTGATGAGGAGGTCGACGCGGTCCGCATAGAGTTCCGCGATGAGGAGCGTGTCGTTGCGGTCGTTCTCCGTTTTGTCGTTGGCAGCGATGGCGGCGATTGCGGGGGGTGTTGGTGCGGTCGTCTTGAGTTCGTGGTACGACCGGAGCTTCGCCGCGAACGACGCGCGGACCTTCGCGTCCTTGTGCTTCTGTATCTCCACGACGCTGGCCGGATGGACGCACTTCTGTGATCCGAGTTTGTCGAGCCAGAAGAACAAGGTGCCGATATCCTGGCGGACGACGGTCGCTGCTTCGCGATGGATCAAGATGTTCGTGTCGAGAAGAACGCGCATAGAGTCTCGGGCTGCGCTACGTACAGGACACTCGTGTCCTGAAACCGGCATTGTAGTACACGTGCACGTCCACCGTCTTCCTGCGAGTCCCCTCAGGGTATCAGTCGAGTTCCTGACGAGAGCGGCTCGTCGTTTACGTTTGCTCGTTGGAAGGTGGTTGCGCGGTGTTCGTGCTTGTGTGTCAGGACGCGCGGGCGATTGGGGTTTGGAGTGCGTTGTCGAGGTTTTGTACTGCGGCGAGTTGTCGTTCTAGGCCGACTTTGTTGTAGACGTTGGTGCTGACGTCGACGGTGTGGCCGAGTTGTGCGGCGACGATGGTCCCGTCTGCTCCTTGTGCGTTGAGGAGGGTGACGCTGGTTCGGCGCAACACCTGGTAGTTCACCCACGCCATGCCGAGTTTGGAGATTGTTGGACGGATTTTGTCGTACCAAGCGTTGTTCGCCCAAAGCGGCGTGTTGTTGTTCTCGCTCGGGAATACCCACGCGTCTGGGCTGGTGTTGCGCGCAATCGCGCGCCACGTGTTGAGGTCTTCGACGACGCTCTGTGGTAGGGCGACGGTGCGTACCCCTTTGTGGGTCTTTGGTGTTTGGACGAGGCGGCGGTAGATGCCGCGTGTGATGTGCAACCCGTCCGGTTGCATGTCGCCCCATTTTAGGCCGACGATTTCTCCTGGTCTCATGCCGCAGATCCCGGCGAGCTTGGCGATGAGACGCTCGCGAACGTCGAGGACCGCAATGATCATCGAGAGCTGTGTGACGGTGAGGGCGCGCGTCTCGTGCCGGGCGCCTTTGGGGACGTGGAGGAGTTCTGCAGGGTTGCGTGGGAGCAGGCCGTCGTTCACAGCCATTCGGAAGATTTGTCGTAGGTCCCAGCGTAGGTGTGCGAGGGTGCTGTGCGAGAAGAGGTCTCCTTCCGTTCCTTCCTTCGTCGGCTTGCGGCGCTCCGTGGCCTTGTGGTCGAGGAAATCCTGCAATACGGTTCTGTTGAGCGCAGTGAGTTTTTTGTTGCCGATTTCTTTGAGGATGTGGTGGTCGACCCGGTCCTCCGTCGTCATTGCGGTGCTCGGTTTCCAGCTTCGCCGGTACCACGGGAAGACGACCTGGCGCGCGAATCCTTGGAGTGTGTACTCGACCGCGCCACTGTTCTCGTTGATGGGGCGCACGAGCTTGTCGAGCGCATCTCGGGCCTCGCTTTTGGTCATCTCGCTGCACAGGCCGAGTGTCGGGCTCCTGTGGTGTCCGTTCTCCCAGTAGCTGCCCAGCCACTTCCACGTCCCGCCCGTCTTTCGTTTTCTGATGCTCCCGCGCTGTGCTCTCGCTCCCATAAGTACCTGTGTTTTCAATGAACAACACTACCCTTAACGCTTTGAGAAAGCCAGTCCAAAAGCACAGTTTTCTGGACGAGGACTCGCCGACCCAGGCGGATGCTGGGGAGTGGTTTGACGCCCCTGATTTTTCCTCTGGCGAGTTTGCTTGCGGTTGCCTTGCTACAACGCAAAAAAGTCGCTGTCTCGTCGAGCGTGAGGACTGGTGGAAGGTCGGCCGTGCTCAGCGTCTTTGGTTCGTGGTTCACGGCTGCTCCTCTTTCGGGTTGATGGTGGTGGCGTTGATGCCTGGGGTTTTGTTGTTGAACCCGAACGATACCTGGAGTGGCGTTGGTGGTTGTGTCGCTTTTGGTCGGAAGATGATGAGGCAGCTTGGTGCCGGCGCGCTGTTCTTTGCTTTGCCGAAGCGGAGGCGTCCGCGCAGGAAGCGTATCTCGGCCGCGTGCGAGACGGCGTCGTGGAATCCTGCCGTGTCGGTTCTTGCGAACGTGAGGCAGACGACGGTTGCGCCACGCGTGCTGCTCTCGTAGGCCTTGTGGAGCCAATCGCGCAGTGATGAGTATGGCGGGTTCATCCAGCACACGCTGTCGCCCCAGTCTTGACGCAGGCCATCGTGTTCCTTCGTGAAATAGTGCGAGCACTTCGCGTTCTGCGCTGTCGCGCACACGTCGAGATTGAAGCCGAACTCCTTGTCGAGCATGCGGAAGATCGCGTGGGGTGTTTCCCACTCGTCGGAATCGTGCGAGAACAGGACTGCCGTTCGACGCAATCGCTTGCTGCCACTTCCCCACAGGCAGCACGGACACGGATCAAGCGCGTCGTCGGGCGCAATGTTTGTCGTCGGAGGTCCTGTGGGCGCGGTCGTCATGGGACCTCCAGGGCGTGTCTGGCGTCCCAAGCGTGGTAATCGCAGAGCGCGAGATCGTCGTCGTGGATGGGTCGCGTGCACTCCGGCGCGTGACAGAGAGCCGGGTCTTTTGTTTGTTCTTCGGGGTGGATGCCTCGTTGTGCGGCGTGGTACCAGCAAAAGTCGGTGCCGCCGTCTGTCCACGACGAGCAGTTCGGGTCCTGGCACATCGCGTGTTCGGACCAATACTCTTTGTGGCAATTTGTGCAGCGCCACAGGTCGAACAGGACTTTGGTGGCGAGGCGTCCCGTTCCGCCGCAGGAGGGACAGACTGGCGTGCTCACGACTTCTTCTCCTTGAGTCCGTCGAGGAGGATGAAGACGTCGATGAGGAGGACGCGCGCTAACTGCTCATTTGGGATGTCTTTGAGGATGACCTTCTTTGCCGTCGGGAGCGCCTTGGGCATGATGGCGGTGATGTTGTGCGCAATCCCTGCAGCGAGGTTCTTGCGGATGTTGTTGATGACGGTGTCTGCGGTGGTCTCGACTTCGATGGCGAGCAAGTCTCCCGGCGCGAGCGGTGGGTGGTTCGCCGCGAATCGCTCAGCATGGTCGTCGAGCACGTGCAGCAAGGGCTGGTGGTCGTCGGTGAGCCTGAGGCTGAGATCGGTTGTTTTTCCGCCGAGTCCTCCAAACGTGCTTTCGATGCGCGCCTCCGTCAGGAGTCGTGCGAGGGTGACGACCAGATATTGGTGTTGTGCGCTGCTTCCTGCGCGCAGGCCGTGCGGTGGTTTCTTGTCGAGTCGCGTGTAACCTGCCCTGGTGAGTTGGAGCGCTATGGCGCTTCCGCCTCTACCTGGCCGCGCGATGATGGCGCTGCGGGTGAGGAGGCCAAGGTGCTCGGCATGTTTCGCAGCCCGGTCGCCCGCCTGGAGGGTAAGGTTTGCAGCGCGGTATGCGACGACTGACGTCGTGATAACAAGTTGTTCGACGGCGTGGAGGAGTGCTTGCTCTGCCGTGCTGAGCGCGACGGGCAGGACGAGTGCTGGCGCGACCAGCAGCACTGGCTCGGGCGCAACTAGTGTGGTGTTCAACGCAATCACTGGTGTCGGTACGGCATTTGGTTGCGCAATGGCCGTTGTTGTGGTGTTGGGCGCAATCAGCGTGGTTGTGGTGTTGGACGGAATTGGCGGGGCTGCTGGCAAAGCCGGACTCGTCGTCATCGTGGTCATCGTTGGCGGCGTCACGCTGTGGTTGCTTGGTGCGAGGCTGTGCGTGCGCGCGAGCGCGCGCTGCCAGGCAGCTTCGTCGACGGTTTTGTCCATCGTCGCTGGGGGGAAGGTGATGACGAATGGCGTTTCGCATTTGCCCGTGCGCACGATGGCCTGGCCCACTTTCAGACGGAGGAGGTGCTCTGCTTGTGCCGCGCTGAGGCCGAGGGTTCGCGCTGCGAGTGATGCGTCCGTGGCGTTCGTGAGTGGAAGGACGACCGTCGTGTACGCGTTCGCTCGTAATGTTTCGTGGATGCCGCCCAGGTGTGCGGTGCTGACCGCGACAGCCGTACCATGCTCACGCAACAAGGGAATGATTGGGAGGAGTACGGGGCCGTCGATGCGGCTCGCGCTGCCAAACGACAGGAGTCCCTCGTCGAGGATGAGGAGTCGGCGCAGCGTGTTGCGGTCTTGTATTGCGGCGCTTTCGCGGTGGACGAGGTGGACGATGAGGGCGGCGAGAAAGTCGTACGTGTCGTTATGGTGCGGCGCGCCAAGGTAGATGCTGCGACTCCCGAGGATGTGGTGTGGGATGCCGTGGCGCGTGTGTGCCATGCCGGGAAACTGCATGACGAGCCGCTGGAGTCGCTGCACGAGGCCGGTGTATGCGTCACGGCGCTGGTATGTGTCCTTCGGCGAAATCATGCTCTTGGCGATGCTCATCCAGTCCGCGACGCTGGGGGTCCCGAATCGGTCGTACGCTCGTTCGAGGCTTTCTTGTCCGACCTGTCGGAGGTGTTCTCCGCCGTAGTAGGAGCGCGCGAGGAGTTGGACGACGAGGTCGATGAACGCGTCGCGCCCGATGGTGTGGTCGTGTTCGAGGATGTTGAGCGGTATATCGGAGTGGATGATGAGGTAATCGTCGTCCGTGGCGGCTTGCCATTGAAGGTCTTTCTTGTAGTCGGGCGCGATAACGTGCACACCGAGACGTCGTGCTTGGAGGGCGAGGTGCTGCAGGAACGTTGACTTGCCGCTCCCGCTGGGGCCACCGATAAGGGTATGGCGTAGGACTTCGTGATCGTCGAGGCGGAACGGAACCTTTGCTGCAGCGCCGAGGGTCCACTTGCCCGTGCTGATGCTCGTTGTTGGCGTGAGAAATGGGAAGACTCGCAATCGCGCGGCGTGTGCTTCGACAATCGCCGCGTATGTCGTGCGCGCCTGGGCGCCGAGTGGGCTGTGGAACGTGCTGCATTGTGCGAGTTGTGGGAGTCGCGTATCGACGCGCGAGAGCCCTAAGCGTTCGTCGATTGCTTGTGCAGCTGCAAAGCGACGGCTCAGCGCTGCGGCATCGTGTTGGACGAACTGCGAGTTCAGCATAATCGTTTAGAAGATGTCGAGCAGGAATCGGAGGAGCGCTTGCCGACGGAACGTTTTGGCGCATGGGTTGCACAAGATCCCGGCGGTCGTTTGTTGTACGCAAGCGAGGCACACGTACCGTTGGCAGGCTTGGCACGTCGTCATGGCGTGGCGGCTCAGCGGTCCGACGTTGCAGCGTGGGCAATGGTGTGCGGTGTCGCCGCGCTCGTAATCAATGACGTGGTTGTCGATGGTGCTTGCGCGTATCTCGGTGCGTGTGTGCGACACGCCACCATCCGGCATGGTGGTCGCGCGTTCTTCTGTGCCGCCGAGGTATATCACGTTGCCGTTGGGGTCCGTGATGACCCTACGCAAGATCTCTGAGCTCTCGACGGGTGGTACTGGTGGCAGCGCGAGCGGGTCTGTGTCAGGCATCGTTCTTCTCCTGGATGATGAGTGCTCTGATGCTTGCGCCGAGGATGATGCCGAGGATGCTCGCAATCGCGTATGGGAGCATGTTGTCGGGCCACGTGGTCAGCACTATGAGTACCCCCGTGGTGATGATGCTTATGCGGTCGGCGTTGAGGCCGCCCGCGAGGCCGATGCTCCACGGGACGAACATCCCCGGCCGCATATAGCACAACAAGAATGCCGGCAGCGGGTAACGACCGAGCAACGGTGCGATTGCTTGGAAGAAGAGCAGAATGATGATGGCGTGCGCGAGCGTGCGCGCCCTCCAGAGGAAGAAAGGCGCTGCCGTCACGGCGTTGTTGGGTTGTTCTGGTGCTGCGTTCGTGCGGTGCATTGTTAGACTCTCCAGAGGCGCCGTTCGCACTGTTCAAGTTGTTGTTGATACGCTTCTCGTTCTGCTGGCGTCGTGTCGGAGTCCTGCAGCTTGCGCTGACAATACGCGATGGCTCGTCGGATGATCGTGATCTCGTCGTCGCGGAAACGTTGAGGGGCGGTCTGCGCATGGTGCAAGATGTGTGCGCGGGTGTCGGCTGGCAGCCTGGGGTAGTCGGCGAGCCTGTACCAAGTCGTGATGCACCCGTGCACGGTGTCTTGGATGAGTTCGCGGTTTGCGTTGTTCTGTGCTGCGTGCGGGTCTGGTTGTCGCGCGTCGCGTGGTTCTATGGGCAGCAGTTTCATAACTTGGTCGCTCCGCAAGAAAGGCTCCCTCGGTCGTCATTCGTCACTTGGTGCGCGGGGGCGCGTGGACTGCGCCCCCGGCAGTGCGCTGCGGCGCTTAGTTGTTCGGTCCTCCTTTGGTGCTGCTGTGGACGAATTCGACTTTTGCGGTGTCGTCGATTTGGTGGTCTTCGCCGACCTGTTGTCCGTTCACGAACGGTGTGGCGTCTGCGGGGATGCCGAAGTTGTTTTCGTATGCCGTCCTTACTTCTCCGACGGTGCGGCCGGCGAAGTCGGCGTCTTGGTTGTGTGTGCGGTACTTGATATGAATCATGGTTGTGCTCCGTTTTGGTTTGGGTTGGCTGTTGCTGTCCGTACGTTGAGCCACGTGTCCACGTACGGAAACTCGTTCGTGCGTCTTTGGTCGTCGAGTTCCATGGCGAGCCAGAGCGCGTTAAGGGTGAGCATGGTCGTGCTGAGGAGTGCGAAATAGTTCGGGCGAGGCTCCGGTTTGTCGGTCGTTTGTAGTCCTTCTTCGATGCAACCGGTGCGGTCGAACATCGCGCTCGGCAATTGTTCGTGTGCTGCTTTGATGTCTGGATAGCGAGTGAGCGGCGGCGTCATGAGGTCCCTGCCTTGTCGTCGGAGGTGGACCCAGATGCCGACGTCGTCACCATCGACGGCGCCACTGATGAGCGTCGCGTCTTGCATGGTCATGACGTGTTCGGTGACCAGGCGTCGGGTTTCGTGGTTGTCGACGACCAAGATGATGTAGTCCCCCTCGTTGAGGAGTTCGTTGATGGCGATAGCGTTGTCGCTGGTCGTTCGGTCTACGAATGTCGTGACGGGAACGACATGCAGGTTTGGGTATGCGTTGTTGAGGAGGAGCGCTTGGACGTGGGCCTTTGGGCCTGGTCGCAGGAAGAACTCGTGATCTGCGTGGGTGGGCTTGTATGACTTTCCGTCGACCAGAACGACTTCGAGGTCTGGGTGTTTGTGTGCGAGGTGGAGGCCGATGGCGAGTGGGCCAAACGAGTTCCCACCGAGGCCGACGAAGACGAGGCGCTTGTGGGCTCTCATGATGGTTCCCCGTGGAGTTGTTCGCTCCAGGGCCCGTGGTACTCCCATGGGAGTTCGATCACGTCGGCTGGGCTGATTGGGTAGCGTCGTCCTTGGATGCTGATGGCGGCGACGACTTCTGGGACGAAGCGTTGGACGTGTCCGAATACGATGTGGATGCCTTCCGTCTGTTGTTCGTCGTGTACGTCGGTTGGGCTGTGGAACGCGCTGCCGGGGTGCGAGTGTATGGACCCGATTTCGTCGTACCCTTCGGGTGCTGGTATGGGGTCGGCGTTGACGCTCCCGCTCGTGTTGTGTTGTGGGGGCGCAACGAGTCGGAAGTCCAGTGTGTTGGGGTCGCAGTAGATGAGCAAGAGCGCTTCGGTGCCGCGCGTTTGCCATGTCGTCGCGAAGAACGCGTGGGCTTGTTGGACGAGCGCGGCAGGGAGTTTGGCGTTGAGCGCAATATTCACGTTGTGCCCGTCGTCGCTGGTGGTTGCCGTCCAAAACGGTGTTCTCTCGTTGACGGGTGTGCTCTTTGGTTCCGGGGCTTGTTGTGCTGTGCTTGGGCTCTGTTTTCTTCTTCGCAGGGTCATACGTTGAATCCTCTGAAGAGGTCGCGCAGTTGTTCGCGCAGTGTGCCGAGGGGGCGCCATGGGACGCGGAGGATGAAGCCGGGGTCTCGTTGGCTGTATGTTTGCCAGTCCGCGAAACTCTGGAAGGCTGGGTGGAGGGTTCGGCTGCGCCGCCAGTGGTCGAGGGCGTGGTCGCTAAATGGGCGCTCGAAGTAGTCCGCGAGTATTGCGCGCGCAATGCTGTCGTCCGTAGTGGCGGCGTTGATGGCTCGTTGGAGGTCTGCCGTGTCTCCTGTGCATATTCCTTCGCGAAAGACCACGTTGGGGAGGTTGGTTTCGTAGACGGTATCGTCGAAACTGCGCAGGGGCGCGTTGCGATAGAAGATGTATGCGCCAACGAACTGTGGTCTGTTGCCGTAATTCGCGAGCTCGGCGATAAAGACGGTGTGCGGATACGAGAGCCGCAGTTCGTGCATGTAACGTCCGGCGGCGAGGATATGGATGGTGCGCACCTTCGGGCGGCAATCGATCACGTGAACAGTCGAGTACGATTGGCGTTGCGTGTGAAAGAGCACAAACGGCTCCGGGGCCAGCGCAGGTCGTGAAGGTGCGAGGACGAGTGGTTGCGGGAAGCCCCGCATGAATAGTTCCCACTGCGTATCAGCAGCGCTGAGCGGTTTCGTGTTCGCTTGACGAAACGACAGCATGATGGCCTCCTTATCGTGGGGTGATGGCGACCCATGCGCTCGTGAGCGCGTACGTGCCGCCGTTGGGGTGTTCGAACTCGACGTCGAGCGCGAATCCGATGTTCTTTCGTTGTCCGGTGCCGCGCTTGGCCTTCTGTAATTCGCGAAACGGGAAGAATGCGTTGACGCCTGGTTCGCCAGCATGTTCCTCGTTAGTCGCGTGGATGCGGATGCGGTTTGGTTTGTCAGGGTTGTGTTGCAGCTTGGGGTCTGCAAAAACGTTCTGTTCAGTCATTGGTGAGAATGCCTCCTTGTTCGTGGGTTGGTCGGTTAATCCGTTCCATGACCAAGAGTGTGTGGTCGCTTTTTGAACCGCGCCTTGTGTGGGGGCTCGCACAAGCCGGAAGGTGTTGAGCGCAATACGGCGCGCTTAGCAGAACTGGTCTTCGCTCTTCGTTTTAGGTATTGACAACGTCGACGGGGCGAGCGTACTTCGTGCCGATGTAGCAATAGGCTTCAGCGATAGTGTGTCCGACGGTTCGTACCTTCTTCTTGAGCTTTGCCGCGACTTGAGTGTGCGACAGGCGCTTGCTGGCGGTGACACCCCAGAACAGATCGAATGGTATGCGTACACGCGGCGGGAGCAACGCGAGGGCTTCGTCCGTCCGGTCGTACCGAGTGAGCGTGAACGTCTCCGGTGGGTGAGTCTCGTAGGAGCAGCGCACCTTTATTTCTTCGCCGAGGATTGGTGGGAGCCCGTGTATCACGTCTGGTTCCCACGGGTTATGGATGGTGCGTTTGTAAGTGGCTGGATCGTCTCGGAAGGAGTATGAACGGATGCTGTACGGAATGGGGTAAGGGTGGGTCGCGCGTGCGTCCAACGTTTCGCTGTTGATTGACCATGGGCTGTCGTGGTCGAAGATGCGCGCGAGCCCATCGATGGTCACGTTGTGGGGGAAGAGGTTGCTCAAGTCGCGCGCCAATAACGGCAGATAGTGGCTGAGGATGAGCGGTCGCTCGTCGTCGTGGGCCACCCGAGTCTGCATGGTGATGATTGGGGCGTAACGGTCGCCTGACTGGTCCCCTGGCGGCAATTCTACCGACGTGAAGGTGAAGGCGATTTTGTGTTCGAGACCTAGTGCGGGAGGCCCCCGAGCGTAGATGGTCACCTGTGTACAAACCCGATCACGGACGGTAGGGGTGTCGCCTCGATACGCGTACTGGCCGGGGAACCGCTCCGGGAGGTAGTCAATATGGCTCATGTCGTGCTGGGGAATGCAGTTGTGTTCAAATACGTGACGGAGGACCATGACCGGTGCACTATGACGAGGCGTTGTCGTTCGAGGACGCTCCCCGTCGGGAGCAGGTCGTTGGGCTCCTCTGGCTGGTGTGGCGCCTCTCCCAAAACCTGAAACGACCAGCGGAACAGGTTGACGGCTACATGCGTTGGGTGTGCAAGCCGGATCTCTTCAAGCCCGGTGAACCTGCGCCCGGTCGGAAGATGCCAGGCATGGGATGGAGTGCCAACCGTGACGTGTTGTGGATAAAGCCAAGTAGTCAAGAGTTCTTTTCTGATCTGAAGCGGGCTGGCTATAAGGGGCTGCCGAAGTCGCGACTGGAGTCGTTCTGGCATGAGAAGCACGACGTTTACAAGCATGTGATGGGCGCGCAACTCGATGGCCGTCTTGCACGTTGGCAGCGTGATGGTTGCGTCGTGCTTCCGGAGTGCTTTGAAGAAGACGAGTTTGGTGCAGCGACGCTTGCGGTGATTCTTGGGTTCGGTGCGGGGCTGCCGTACTCGGTGCCCTTCGGTGGGGCCTTGTTGGTTGGTTTTGAGGTTGAGGCTGAGCCTGGCGTTGTGTGGATTGGTGTGCGACGAGACTTGGAATTGTTGCAGCGTTCGCCGAAGGAGCGGATGCGGTCGTTGTGGCACCCCGAAGACTTCATCCGAAAAATTAGAGTCGTGGAGCCTGTGGCGTCCGAGGGGCCAGACAGTGTGTGGTGGGATGTCGCGCATGCGGATGTTGCAGCGCGAGGCGTGACGCCCTCACAACTTCAATCGTTCGTCGACGGTGCCTGGAGCAATTGGGCGACGAAAGCGCGCGAGGATTGCGCCGAGGAGCATGCGTTGCTCTCGCCGGCCGTCGTGCACATCGCGGATGCGACTCGTTGCGAGGAGACGTTCCGTGAGTATGTTGAGCGAAACGAGGAGGTATTGGCTGTTCGTCAGGATGCTCGGTTGTTGCCGGTCGTCACGAATGTCCCAGAGCGTGTCGCCGCTGACGTGTTGTGTAGTGCGCTGGGGCCGCGAAGCGTCGGCCAGTTACGCGTTGGATTCGTTGGGCAAGAAGCGGTGGGCGACTTTTGTTTTCGTCAGCCGTGGTTGTGGAGCAAGTGGTTTGGTCGTGAGCGTGGGTTTGACGTGGTCCGTGGTGATCTTGGGTTCTGTCGTTGGTTGTTGGTGCCACAGGTTGTCGATGCCCGAATGATTCCGCTACTTGGTGGTGTTGTGCACCCGCGCGTGGCGGAGGTGGCGGGTGGTGATTGGTCGGGGTTGTGCTTGGTTGGTCGGTCGGGGATGGGAAAGTCTGCAGGGCTGTATCATTTGTTGGGCGACAGTGGCGCTGAGCGTTTGGTTGTTGTGGTTGATGCGCACCGTTCGAGTCAGGATTGGTCGTTGGCCGTCAGCATCGTCGAGAGCGCGTTGACCAATTGCGGTTCTGAGGTGGTGTTTGTGCTTGATGATGCGCATCTTGGTGCGCCTGGTTTTGTGGCGTTGCGTGAGTTGTATTCGTTGTTTGGTCGTTGGCGAAAAGAGAAGCGGAAGACGGTCGCGCGCGTGTTGTTGTCGTTCCGGACGCCGGATACGAGCGCAAGTAAGGAGTCGTTGTCGTCGGTCTTGTCGGACTATGGCCTCACTGAGGTCTTGCTTGATGGTGCGCCACGTGAGTATTTCTCGTCGCTCGCTGGTCTCTGGGCTTCGGTGGGTGATGGCGGGCTAAAGGGTGTTGGGGTTGAGGAGTTGGTTGGTCGTGCTGTTGTTGAGGGGCTTGGTGTTCGTGAGTTTTTGCAGTGTTTGACGTCGCGACGGTTTGATGCTGGTTATGAGTCGTTGTTTGGTGGGCTGTTGGCTTTTGGTTTGCCTTGGCGTCGTGGTTGGGGTCGTCGTGAGCAGCGCCAGGACTTGAATGTGTTGAGGGCGTTGACTGGGACGTTTTCTCCTGTTGATGGTTTTCGTCCTGAGCACTTGCAGCGGGCGCTGTCGTCGTTGTTTGGTTCTGTTGATGAGTTTTGGCGTTGTGTGTATCGTGTTGAACAGGCAGGGGCTGTTCGTTTTGAGCGTGGGCGGGTTGTGAGGACTGCGTGGGCTGTTGATGTATTGTTCCGGATGGCTGCTGCTGCGCCGGATGTTGCGTTTGCGGCCGAGCGTTTCAGGAGGTAATGGTTGGTCCTTTGGTCCTTTGCGTGGTTCTTGTTGTTTGTCTGGGTGATTGTCGGCGGTGTTTGTTTTTTTGGGGGTTGTTTGGTGCTGGGGGCTGTTGAGTTTTGTTTCGCCCAAGGGCGTTCTTTTATGGTGTCCCCCTGCGGGGGGAAAGGGCGTTTTGATTCTTGAAAGTGGGAAGGAAAGAGGGAAGCGAAACGTGAAACAAGAAACAAGGAAACAAAACAAGCCCCACGGAATCATGGCGATACGATAACTCCGACGGGCGGCGGGCCTGATTCCTTGATAGGCACGACTGCCGCCGTGGGGGTGAGGGGCGCCGGTGCTCCCGCCGACGGGATGGGGGTGGGCTCCGCGATGGTTTTCGCGGCTGTCTTGTCTGCGGGCGCGGCCTGGCTTTCTTGGTGGTGTTGGACGAGTCGCTTGAGCGCGCCACCCAAGCCGGCATCGTGAACGGCTTTCGCGGCTTCGTCCAACAGCCCTTTGTCAACGAGCAGTTTGAAGATTGCCATGCTGAGATCGTCGTGCATGTCGTGGACCTGTTGGTGCTCATATGCCTTCTTGAGATTGAGGACGGCGCCGCACTTGACGCAGTAGTCTGCTTGGGGCAGGTTCAGCTCGCTGCACACCGCGCAGGATGTGGGCGCAAGCTCCTTTGCCTTCTGCTGGACGGGTGTGAGGTTGTTCTCGCGCAGTATCGCATTGTTCGCGTCCTGATCGATGAGGTGTGAGTACGTGGCGAGCATGTCGCTGTCGGGTGCCCAGCCAAAGTATGCTTTGGCTTGTTGTTCGTTCATGATAGCGTTCGCGAGGACATAGGTCGCTCTGCTGTGCCTGAAGATGTGTGGGTGGAAGGGCTTCTTGATGCCTGCGCGTTCGAAGTACCGCGCGAGGATCGTTCGAATCGTGTTGTATCGGAGTTGTGTGGGCGCGGTGTTGTATTGATAGTGGACCCAGACGGGGCACTCGGGGTTGTCCTTGAATGGGTGGTTCACGAGCCACATGGTGAGGTATGGGGCGCTGCTTATGATAATGGGGCTGCGCTGTCCCGTCTTGCCCGTCACGGCTAGTGAAAAACCATGCTCGTTCTTCGTGAGGTGTTTGAGTTGGAGATTGCCTATCTCGGCGATGCGGCAACCGGTTTCCCAGAGCATGCTGATGAGGGCTTTGTCGCGGGTGTTGTGGCACACGTTGAGGAGTGCTTCGACGTCTTGTGGGGTGAGGAGGTCGTTGCGTTCGAGCTTTCGTTTGTCGCGTTTGCGCACGTGGCACGTGATCCACGAGACCATGGCGGGCGGGTTCTTCGTGGGGAATTGGTCTGGCTGGATGACCCAGGTGAGGAAGTTTTTGAGGATGGCTTTGTACGTGCCGAGGGTCTCCGCGCTATACGGTGGTTGTTTTGTGACGAGTCCGCCCACGAGATGCTCGACGTCGGGGCGTGTCATCTGGTCGAAGTCTTTCTGCACGAGGCGGGCGTAGAGGACGAGGACGCCAAGGACGCGGATGAGGCGTACTTTGCCGCACGTGCCCTTGAGTAAGCAGGCATCGCGGTATCCGACGATGAGGTCTTTGTTGCGCTGGCTCATGCCGTTTGCGCGTACTTGTGTTTCTGCTGCCGCAAACTTCAGGTCGTAGTCGTGGATATCTAAGGTCATGGTGTTGCGTCGCATAATAGTTGCCTCCGTTCATAAACGGCGCGCGACACAATCACCACAGAAACGGTGCAACGCTACACCCCGGCGGTACGCAACAGCGAGTCCCCATCGACGGAGACCCCCTGGCGCGACAATCATACCGCCGCGGGGCAACGTTACAGCAAAACACACCCCTCACGTCGACGCGGGCGGTCAACAAAAGTAAAAACGCCCAGACCCGACGGCACCGTTTTTGTCACGGTTGAATGGTTTCGCTCACCGTTCCTTGGTGGCGCGTGCCCGCGCCGTTGCTACCGTGGCGGTTGGTGTCCATCTATTTAGTTCTTGCGGTTGGTTGTCCGCTGCACGGGCGGCGGTTGTACGACAGTTAGACGCAATCAGCGTGTGACATTTCTTGGGGGCGATTGTCATGTGGTGTTGTGCGCAATCGTTGCGCGCTGTTCTTTGCGCAGGTGGGGCAGCGCTACGTCACGACGTTCGCTTCGTGGGCGGGAACACTATTTGCTTGCAGTGTTCCCGATGATTGTGGCACGATGTCGCTCCGCCCACGCGGGCTTTCGCGCCCCGTGCCGGCCGAGGGGCAACACGATTTGATGGGCGGGGGGGGGGTGACACGTGTCTTGGCAACACAACTCGTTGCACTCGCGAAGGGCGCTGGTGGTTCAGCGATGCGGGGCGGGGCGGGCCGCGCTTGCACGTTCAGGCATCGGGGGGCTTCTGGTCGTGTGGTGTGAGCGCTTTGGTGTTGGTCGCTGTGTGGGGTGGTCTTCTGTGTCGACGGGTGGGAGGTCGGGGTATGCGTCCTCGCTCTCGTTGTCTGCGCCGCCTTCGATGGGGATGTCGTCGTATGGTGCTTCGCCGTCGGGGAGTTCGTCGTCGACGGGGGGCGTGTCGCGCGGAGGCTCCTCGCGATGTGGAGGGGTGGCTGTTGGTGCTTCGGGCGTGGTGCGCTCGCGCAATCGGTTGTTTGCTATGGCGACGAATGCTGGATCGTGTTCTACCGCGATGAAGTGTCGGCGCATTTGTTTGCATGCGACGGCTGTTGTGCCGCTGCCGACGAATGGGTCCAGGACGAGGTCGCCCTCATTCGTATACTGGTCCAACAGGTAGCGCACGAGTTTGACGGGTTTTTGTGTTGGGTGCGGGTTCCAATCCCTGAGCGACCGGTAGTCGAGGATGGGGATGCTCCAGACGCGGCTGCTCAGTCGTTTCCAGTCCTTGCTCCAGACAACGATGACTTCGTATGTCGTGATGGTTCTGCAGTCGGGTTTGTGCCAGACGTGGCGCGCGACTTCGTACCACCCGCGTGGTGGGAGGGGCACGTTGCTAGGGCTCCAGAAGAACACCACGTAGTTCTTTGCTTTCTTGCACGAGTAATAGAGTGCTGCGTATCCGTCGAGGATGCTGTTGGGGAAGAGGCGCATGCCGTTGGGGTACGGTGGGTCGGTGAGGACGATGTCGACGCCTTCGTCGGGTATTTGGGTCATGGCGGTGAAGCAATCCATTTCTATTACGGTGTCTGTCGGTATCATCTACTGTTCCTCCTTTGGTATGGGTTGTTCGATGGGGTCGCCGTAGCGCTGCACGTATCGTTCGTAGAGGGTCATCGCCCAGTCCGCAGTTCTTGTTTGCGGATTTGTTCGAGGCGGCGCTCGTAGCGCTTCGTGAGTGGGCTCGTCAGAATTTCTTGTTCCGTCGAGAGGACTGATTGGATCGCTTTGAGGAGCCGCTGGTTCTGGTCCGGGGCGAGGCGATGAAGGTTGCTCGAAAGGTTTTGCCACGTTTCACTCTCCATTCGCACTGCGGCGTGCAGTTGTGTGGGCAGTGGTTCCCCGAACAACCGCTCAAAGGTTCGCTCGTCTTCCTGCGTATCGCGTAGCACGCTCTCGCACAATGCTTGGTTCTCACTCAGGAGTCGCGTGATGGCGACATCACGGGCGAGTCGTTGCGTTGTGGCGAGGCGACGTCGCAGGCGGCGACGAAAGACTTGTTCTGGTCGTTGGGGGAACCACCACATGATGTGGCCCACCGTCTTCTTGCCTATTTATGCCGCGCGCGACACGAGGGTGGTGATAACGGTCACGCGGTTCTTATGAAGCAGCCGCGCCATGGGTTACAGCGTGGTGGCATTTTGATGCGTGATGGCTTTCGCGAGTACCTCGTCGCGTTATCGCGGTCGTCGACATGCATGGGGCTTGATGAGTTCTGTCGGGCGCATCGTGGGCTTGTACCGCATGAGCGAACGATCTTGCGCTGGCACCGCAGACTAGGCAGCTCGTTTGTCGTGTACCCGTCGTTTGCCGTGGAAGCGCTTGGCCTGACCCATCTGTTCTTGTTCGTACGGTCGCCGGGCTTGTCGTGGCGCGCGTTCCCGTATGCGGTGTCGGCCGCGTGGGTGTCGCCTGACTGCACGACCCGCGTCTTGTTCCTGCACGCGGTCGTCCCTGCTGTCCACCGCGAGCGCGTGGCAGCAAGGCTGCAAGGGCTGGATGGTTGCGTGTTCGTGTGGGGCAGTTCGGGATGGGAGCACCTCTCGTGGTGCGGTGGTAATCCCTTCCCGCCGACGTGGGCTGTGCCACCGATGCGACCGACAGTGCAGGAGTGTCCGCTCATCGTGCCGGTCGTGTTCGAGAGCTGGGGTCGTCGCGCCAGCTTGCAGGCGCTGTGGGATGCTATCCACGCGCGACTTGGGGACCGTGTACGTGAGTACGTCGGGCGGCGATGCTATCAGACGAATGGGAAATCGCACGTACGCCATGCGCTGCGGGTTTTGTCGGAGAGTGGGATGTTTCGCCAGTACGTGGTCAGGTATCGCCCGCTGTTAAACGAAACATTGCGCCTCTTGGTGCTCACGTCATGGGATGAACGACGGCTGCAATCGTTCGAGCAGCGTATCCAAGGGGATGCAGCGACCATCGTGACGTATCCGACAGCGTCCGGGTGGTTGTTGGTCCTTGCTGGTATGCCGGGCTTGCTTGAGCGCGTCATGGACGCCGGACCAGACTGCGTCTACTTTCTGCGCGATGAAGAAGCGGTGCGCTTTCGGTATGAGGAGTTGTTTGATCCAGCATCCTCGTCGTGGAAGTATCCAGATGATATGGGCTTTGGGGTGCGCCAATGAGCGACGACGTGGATGACCTGTTGGGCGCGCTGCACGGTGACAAGAAAAGGGTCCTCAAGGGACAGCTTACGGATATTGAGAAGGAGATTGTCGAGCGACGGCTCATTGCGGCGGACACCAGTATCGCTGTCAACGAGGAGATCGGTGAGTTGCGCAACGAAGTCGTCAACCTGCAACCGGCGAGCGAGCAGATGCCTGATGTTGCGCGCAAGGATCGATTGGCGCTGGAGCGCGAGCGATCAGAACTGACGAGGGAACTGCGTTTGGAGCAGCGCGACGCCTGGAAGGATGTCCAGCAGTTGCGACGCGAAGAGCGCGAGGTGGAGAAGGAACTGACGGTCAGCGAGCAACAGCACAAGCGGGTCAAGGAACTCTTATGATTCCGGACCGGTACTCGGACCGGTCCTCAGATCTCTTTCGTCGTCTCAAGCCGCTGTATGGTCATAAGATCGACGCGCTGTGGCTGGAGTACCAACTCGCTGATGTTGAGCGCAAGCATGAGATTGATGTGTTGCTCACGTTGTTGGCGGTCAAGCGGTTGGGGATGGCGGTTGGGGAGGAGCGGATCGTGCTCGACCCACCGCCATCGGACCTCATCGGTCGTGGCGAGTACACGCTGGGCAGCGTCTCGTACCCCGGCGTGCCGGCGTACCCGTTTCGTGTTGGACGCAATGACCTCCTCAGGCACGTGTTCATCCTCGGTCCGACAGGGACAGGCAAGAGCACGTTTATCCTCGGGCTCTTGCAGCAGGTCCTGGGCGACGGTGTGCCGGTGATGGTGTTTGACTTCAAGCGGAACTATCGTTGCCTGCTCGACGCACCAGGCGCTGAAGACCTGCTGGTGTTGACGGTCGGACGCGAAACGGCGCCGCTCGCGCTGAATGCGTTGCAACCACCATCTGGCGTCGGGTTTGAGGAATGGTCGGCTGGGTTGGCTGACTGCATTTCCACGAGCTACCTGCTTATGCAAGGAGCACGCAACGTCTTGATGGAGGCGCTCTTGCGTGCACACCGCGACAAGGGACGTGACGCGACCTTTGAGGACGCGCACCAACTCCTCGACCTAGAATTGCGGTCAACGAGGCCGGGAAGTCGACGGTACGGTTGGCTGGAATCGAGCGCACGCAGTCTCGAAGAACTCAGCAAAGGAGGGTACGGGGACGCGTTAAGCGCAATCAACGGGATCGCGTTCGCCGATCTCCTCAACAGGCCCATCGTGTTTGAACTCCAAGGGCTGGGCGATGACCAAAAGAAGTTCTTCTGCCTCTACTGCCTACATGCCGTGTTGCAGTTGCGCAAGAACGACCTCTCCGTACGTGAGGTTCTGCGGCACGTCCTGGTCTTCGACGAAGCACACAACGTCTTTCCCAAGGAACAGTACGGCGAGCTCGGTATTCCGTCGCGCTTGGCGCGTGAGGTGCGCGAGTACGGCGAAGGCATCATCGCCGCCACACAACAAGCAGACGTCGCGGACAGCCTGATCGCGAACAGCGGCATCAAGATCATTCTGCGCACGGACTACCCAAAGGACGTCGACCTCGCAAGCAAACTCTTACAGATAGAGCCACGATGGCTACCAAAACTCGCCCTCGGTACCGGCATCGCGCGCCTGCCGACGAGGTTCTACACGCCGTTCTTGTTCAACTTCCCACCGCAACCACGAAAGAACCAGGTGGTTAGCGATGACGCGGTCAGCGAGCGTTACGAACAGCTCCTTGGCGCGAGATCCGTACCTGCGGTTGATGTGCTGGTGTTAGACGAAGTGAAGACCGTGACTGAGAAACAGGCTGCGCTCCTCGCGGATGTTGCGCGCTATCCGATTGCTGGTGTGACGGCACGCTACGAGCGGCTCGGGTGGAATGTGAAGGTCGGGAACGACGTGAAAGACGGCATCATCGAGCACGGCCTCGCAGAGTTCGAGCATGTGGCGACAGCGAACGCGCGCATTAAGATCCTCACGCTCACACCGGAAGGCGTCGAATATCTGACGCGTCAAGGCGTCGACGTACCGTCCTGGAGGCGCGGTGGCGCCGCACACGAATACTGGCGCGCCATAATCAGAAACAGACTCGAACGCCTCGGGTATGCGGTCGCGGACGAATATGCCGTGGCGGGCGGCTTTGTGGACCTTCATGCAACGAAAGCCGAGCACGAGGTGTTTGTCGAGATTGAAACCGGCAAATCGGACGTCACCGCGAACATCGAGAAGTGCAAAGCGTTAGACGGAACCGTCGTGTTCTTCTTTCTGAGCGACGCACTCCGCACGACGTATCAAGACGCAGTCGCACAAACGGGGGCGCGCGCTATGACACCCAACGACATCGAACAACTCGGCTCACTTCTCAAGTAGCCTTTTCTGGTTGTCGTCTCACGGGCGCGTAACCGGGTGCTCTTTTTCACCGACACCATTTCGTAGTTGTGCTGAGAATCGAGAAACTTTTTAAACGTGAGATGACGTGTGAGACGTTGTGGGTGGTGTCTGCGACTTCGCGGATGCTGCTTGCGGGGTGAGCAGTTTGGGAGGACAGAAGCAGGCAACAGCATTGCTGCAATTCTTCATTGGATCATGCATCGTTCTTGCGTTGACCATTTTGGTTGTCCGGGCCGACACCGGCACAGCGCAGACAGCGCAAGATACGACAACCACGACAACGGTCACCGACCAACCGGCACCACCAGATACTGGAACTGTGGTGACACCCACCGATATTCCTGCATCGGACACGACCACTCAACTTCCGGGCGGACTGCAGCGCATCCAAAACTGCAGGGACTCGTCATGGCAAGAACATGACCAGGTTTGGGGGAACTGCTCGGACCCCGTGAACGACTCGTCTTGCGGCGACCTCCAGCAAAACTGCACCCATCACCTCACCACGATCACGTACCCGTGCGTCACGGTACTCACGACAGTCACAAAGACGCGACGAGACTGCACGACCACGGGATTCACGGTTGGGGTCCACACGATTGATACGACGGGCTACGCTTGCTCCGTTCAAGATGACGGGAAGGTCTACGTCACGTGCGATAGCACACTGGACGGCAACGGTGACGGCATTTGCACGTCAGGCGAAAGTTGCATCCAGTTCGGGATCGTCGGCAACACCATCATTCGCAAGGAACGCAACAGCGGGGACAGTTTCGTCGACCAAGACAAGTCGTTCGTGATTCCGCGTGCGGCGGTGACCACATGAAACCGCTACCCCTGGTACTGACGACCGTGCTCCTCTTGCCGATCTTGTTGGCGAGCACGCCAGTGGCGTTAGCCATCAACACCTTGAATGTCGTGTCAGCGTATCACTTTGATGAAGGCAGCGGCACGGCGATCAACGACTCGGTGGGTGGTCGCAACCTCACGACGAACAGCGCGTGGACGACACCAAAGATCGGAATCTATTCCGCTGCTTTCACCACGGCAGGATCACAGAAGGCCACAGGCACCGTCAATTACGGCATTACGAATGCGCCGTACTCATACAGTCTGTGGTATTACCAGAACCAAACGCCAGGAGGAAGCGAAGCAATACTGTGGAAGAACTCCACCGCTCATACCTCCTCCGTCTTCGCATTCACGAGGACCCCTGGCGGTGTCGGTTGCGAATGGTACGACGGCACCAGCAACCCGTACGAAAGCTTTTCGCCCGCACTCGGCGTGTGGTACCACATCGTGTGTTCGAAAAACGCGACCGCCACGTACATGTACGTGAACGGAGCGCTCAACTCCACAAACAGCACCGGAGGATATGAAACGGAAGGAAGCGCGGCCGTCAACCTCGGCGCTATCAGTGGAACCGCCAACTTCAACGGACAAATTGACGAGCTCATCTTCTTCAACAAGAGCTTGACGCCAGCAGAGGTGAGCGATCTGTATAACGGCGGGCAAGGACTCGCCTACCCATTCACTGGTACGACCGTGTTCTCGAACGTCCAATGCCAGGATTGCACGCCGGTGAACGCCACCACGCCGCCGTACACGACGTCAGACACGACGCCGACGTTCAACTTCAACACGGACATCAACGCAAATTGTCGGGTTGCAAACCAAGACTGGAACTACACGACCATGGGGAACTCGAGAAACTGTACGACAGGCGAAGGCGCGACGTACCACATTTGTACGCTGACATCGCAGGACGCGCTGCCGGCCGATTCAGGAACGATGTATATCGCATGCAAAGGCAGCGGGTACAATGAGACGCAGAAAAGCAGCACCGGTCCACTCGTCATCGTGGGTATCGCGGCGACGGATGGTGATGCCATCGATGTCGGCGTGCACCACAGTGCGGTGTGGCCGCAGGCGACTGTCTATGCGAACCAGCAGGTCTATTTACGGGACGTGAACAACAACCAGCTCCTCACGACCGTCGACCGGGTCGTCGTGTATGGGAACCAGCGTTGGCTCATCAACTACGACAATACGACCAAACTCGGCCTGTTCAATATCACGCCGGTCGTGTACTCGCTGGACCTGACGAATCTCACGTTGTTGCAGATAGAGTCGACCGTTGGAGCGTTCATCAACAGCACCAAGCAGTGACGAGCAGGGGTTCCTTATGCGCATTTCCCTGGTCATCACGGCGCTGCTCTTGGCGTTGCCTTGCGTGCTTGGTGCAAGTACGTATTTGCCGTATGTCCATCAGGTGAACCTGCCGAACCATCCGACGATGCGTTTGTTCGGACAATACCAGACGCTGCTCTACGCGGGCGCAGCAACGTACACGTACGCAATCGACGTGCCGCCGGGGACGAATGGCCTATCGCCGCAACTGAGCTTGTCGTACAACAGCCAAGCAAGCGGGCCAAGCATGGCAGGCTTGGGGTGGTCGCTGCCCCAGAACAAGATTGTGCGAGACCTCAACGGGACGCCTGACAACCAGAATGACGACCGGTACTTGCTGTTCTTGAACGGTTGGCAGTACGAGCTCGTGTACGATAACGCGTTGCAGGCGTGGCGCACGGAAGTCGACTATCACTTCCGGATTAGAAATCTCATGAACGGCACCACACCGTACTGGGATGTGACGACGACGGACGGCACGGTCTACCGGTTCGGCGCAACGGCGAACGCGACAGGACTTGGGCGCGGCTACGCGACCGCTTGGTACCACGACCTCACGACGGACGTCTGGGGCAACACAATCACGTACGAATACAACGTCACCAACGGCATCCTCTACCCCACGCTCATCCACTACAACCGCGACGACCAACGACGCGTCACGTTCTGGTATGAAGCGCAGGCGAGCCCGACCACGTACGACGACGGCGTCCCGAAAACCATTAGTCAACGACTCACAGATATCAGCGTAACTGCCAACGGCGCACTCGTGCACCGCTACCACGTCGCCTACCAAGCCGGCGGCTACCCATCATTGTTGATGAACATCACGCAATACGGCGCAGACAATACGACAACATTGCCACCCGTGACGTTCACGTACGGTACCTCATCCAGTGGTTACGCGTCGTCTGCTCTCTTGTCGCCCGTGAACTTCACGAACGCATCGAAGGCCGACGCTGGCGTTCGCGTCGTGGACGTGAACAACGACGGCCTGCCCGATATCATCCAAGCGGGTGGCGGAACACGAGCCGTCTGGCTCAACACCGGCGCGGGTTGGCAGCTCAGCAATTGGAGCGTACCCCTCGATGTCGTCACCGCGTCAGGGGGTGATGCCGGCGTGCGCTTTGCGGACGTAAACAACGACGGACTCATCGATATTCTCCAGGCAAACGGCACCAATCGAGCGGTCTACCTCGGCAATGGAACGGGCTGGGCGCTCTCAGCATGGTCCCTGCCCGTGGAGTTTGTAAACAGCTCAGGCACGGATCAAGGCGTGCAATTGCTCGACGTGAACGGTGACGGTCGCATCGACATCATCCAAGCCCGCACGGGGCTATCGGACCAGGTGTACGTGAACAATGGCGGCGGCTGGACGCAAACAACCGGCTGGAGTATCCCGGTGCGCTTTGCGGACTCGACAGACTTGGGCGCGCGCATCGCGGACGTGAATGGCGATGGGCTTCCGGATATTCTGCTCGGCAACGGGACGCGAGACGCTTGGCTGAACAACGGCACGGGATGGCTAGAGAACACATCTTGGGCGCCGCCCACGGATTTCAAGAACGCGACGTTCCAAGACACAGGACTTCGCATCGTTGATCTGAACGGTGATGGACTTCCCGATCTCACGCAGAATCTTGTGAACGGCTCGACGAGCGTGAATCACACGTGGCTCAACAACGGCACGGGCTGGGTCCAGAACGACTCGTTCACTATGCCCGCACCCCTCGCGTTCAACTTGACGAGCATGGACCGACGCATCGTTGACGTTGACGGCGACGGACAACAAGACCTCATGATTGCATCGGTCGCGCAGCTGCAGACGTTCACGCGCAACCCGAACACGGCGTTCTTGCTCGTGGGCGTGAGGAACGAGTACGGGGGCACGACGAACATCTCGTACGCGCCGTCAACACGGTACAACAACACTGCACTCGGGTTCCCTATCATGACGGTCGCGAACATCACGCGCGACAACGGCATGACGGGACCAGCCCGCATCCAGACGGTCACGACGTACGCGTACGCAAGCGGTTCGTACAACAACACGAAGCGGGAGTTCCGCGGCTTCGGGACAACCACCGAGCAGACACCAACCAAGACGATAGTCCACAACTACTACCAGGACGCCGCTCGACGCGCGAAAGAATACGCGACGAGCATCCTGTCAACAACCGGCGTGCTCTACCAGACGACGACTACGGATTACAACTATACGTACGCTGGCGGCATCTACAACCTCACGATTCTGGCGCGGGCATCGTTTGCTTACGACGGTACGACGGTACCGCGCGTCACGAACACTTCGTACGTGTACGACTGGTTCGGCAACCTGTGGAGCGCCAAAGAATATGGCGACGTGAACGTGACGGGTGATGAGCGCACGACGAACAACACGTTCGGGTACAACAAAGACGCCTGGATACTCAACCGCATTGCAACGAGCAGGACGTACGACACCACTGGCGCCATCGTGCGCCAGGCTTGGTTCTACTACGATGGTCGCGGCCTCACCGGGGTCGGAGCAAACGGGGCACTAACGCGAAAGGAGGATTGGAACAGCAACGGGAACAACACGGTCACGACGCTCGAATACGACCCGTTCGGAAACGTGCTGCGCTCCACGGATAGCGTGGGCGCGCAGACCATGTTCCAGTACGACGCGACCCACACGTTCACCACCACGACCGTGAACGCGCTCGGACAGACCGCATATGCGAGCTACGACCAAGGCACGGGCAATGTCTTGTGGATGAAGAAGAACGACCTCATGACCTCGTACTCGTACGACGTGTCTGGTCGCATCGCGAAAGAAATCCAGCCGTACGACACGACGGATGCGCCCACGAAGCAATACCGTTACTTGTTGAATGGAAGCGCGCCGACGACTGTCGGCATCGCGCTGCGCACCACGGCAAACAACACGATGGACACCGCGTACTACTACGACGGCAACACGAATCTCATCCAAGCCGCGAGCGCAACAGACACAGGATTGATCGTCAAGAACCTGTACTATGACGGCGACGCCCGCGTCATCGCAGAAGACAATCCATACACGACCACCGGCGGCAACTATTCTGTCCCGGCTGGTGGGGTGCCGCAGACGAACTACACGTACGACCCACTCGACAGAGTCGTCCTCGTCCTCAACCCTGATGGCTCAAACAAGACGACCACGTTCAACCGCAGCACGGTCACGGACGTCGACGAGAACGGACACCAACACCAATACGATATTGACGCGTACTCGCGTATCATCCGCGTGCATGAGTTCAACAACGACCCGAGAACGGGGAGTTACGAGTACGTGACGCGTTACGCGTACGACGCGAACGACAACCTGGTGGGCATCACGGACGCAGTCGGCAACACGTTCACGTTCACCTACGACTCGCTGTCCAGAAAGACTGGGATGAGCGATCCCGATATGGGCTTGTGGTCGTACCAATACGACACGCGCAATAACCTCGTCCGGCAAATCGACGCGCGCAACACCACCATCGACCTCGCATACGATCTCCTCAATCGTGTTGTACGAAAGAACACGACGGACACCTTGCTCACGTTCTCGTACGACGCACAATACGCCGGCACGCTATCAAACGTCACCCAAAACGGGACGAGCATCGCGTACACGTATGATGAGCGATACCGCCCCACCACGGAAACAGTCACCACGAACGGCGCGTCATTCTCAACGAACTACGTGTACGACTCCCAAGACCGCCTCCTCTCAGAACAGGGGTTGTCGAAGGTCGACTACTACTACGACCGACAAGGAACGCTCACCAAGATTCCTGGGTACGTGAACTGGGCCGCGCACGACGCGTTCGGCGCGGTCGCCAGCCGCACGTACGCGAACGGGCTCGTCGCAACGTATACGTACGACGGCAAGAATCATCGCCTCCTCAACATCACTATCCCCAATGTGCTGCAGCTTAACTATTCGTACGACGCTGTCGGAAATATCAAGCGGATAAACGACATCCTCGCCGGAAGACAAACGTCTCTGGCGTACGACGGCCTTGACCGGTTGATCACCGCGACCATCGGTTCGGACCGTTACTCGTACGCGTACAGCCCGACCGGCAACATGATGAACATCGTGAAGAACAATGCGAGCAAAAAGTTCATCTACAATGGCCTCGCGCACGCGCCAAGCTCCATCCTCGACAACGCAGCTGGCGCGGACATCCAGCAGATCAACGATCTGAACACGTCGAGCAAGAACCGCACCATCGAATTCTTCGTCGCGAACGACCTGAACACGACCACGAACGGCGTCAACCTCACCGTCACGTTCGGCGACGGCAACACGATAACGAAGACGAATTGGAGCATCAACAACAGCGTGTTGTGCTTCGTCCAGAACAACTACTCGCGCGGCGGCGACTACGTCATGAACATCAGCGCAGCATCATGGAACGACACGGACTATGAAGCGAAGCGGACGAAGTTCGGCGTCCGAGCACAAGCGCTGTCCGCGCTCGGTGCGAACGTGAGCATCGCGACATACGAATGGATAGTCACCAAAGACGTCACGGAGACCTTGCCGAACGTGTCGTGGAACTGCACGGGCATCGTTGGGCCGAAGGTGAATCTCACTGGCGCGTGGGAGAACTACCTCTCCGTGAACTACTCGTCGCCAGGACTCTACACGTTCGGCTGCGTCGCCAACGGCACAGACGGGAACGAATCACGAACAGTCACCATCGACATTCCTGGCGTGAGCGTCCAGAACGTCGACACCCTCTACACGAACGCATCCCGTCGAGTGTTTGCGGCGGTCGCGAAGAACGCATACTACCCACTCACGGCGAACGTCACAATCACAGGTGAGAACCTGACGAACGCAACGCGCCTCGTCACGCTCGGGACAAACGAACAACTCTTCGTGTTCGTCGAGGCGAACAACACACCCGGCGACGCGAAAGGAATCAACACGCTCATCACGGGCGGCAACGATTCAGCCAACATCACGACGATCTACGACGTCAAAACCACCAGTCTGGCTGCCTACGCGCGGATCGACTTGTCGAACACGTCCAAGCTCTACACATTCGAAGTGCGCAACCTGTGGACGAACGGCACCCTGGCCTGGACGCTCAGCGACCCGAACCTCGCAAACCAGAGCGTGCTCGGGAACAACCAAAGCGTCATGCTCCTCATCGCAAGCAACTACACGTCCGGCGACAAAACGCCAACACTGCGCGTGGCGAACGCTGGATACAATATCTCGTCAGGCGACCAATTCAGGAGCAGACCCATCGCCATCACGAGGCTGACGACGCTTGCGGATGGCAGCGCTGGCATTGCTGAGTTCTTCGTTCAAAACAGTTTGCCGACGCCGCAAAACGTGACGTGGCAATACACGGGTGCCGCTGCGAACTTCACGAACACGACAACCGTGAACAACTCATTGCTCGTCCTCATCCAGACGAACTATTCGGCCGGCGTGTGTCCGACGACTGCGAGCGTGAACGCCTCCCTCGGGAATGATTCGAAGCGTGGTGTGGTGATCGCATGAACGGGCTCTCGGTGGTGATTGTCGCGCTCTTGTTCGCCAGCCTTCCAGTGGTGCACGGAGTTGAGCTCAAGCTTTCGTATGACGCGAACGGGAACTTGGTGACTGGCGACGGGAAGTATCGTGTCTACAACGGGTTGAACCAACTCTCGAAGGTGTACAACGGCTCGAACGCGACTGGGCTCTTGTTGGAGGAGTACACGTACCACCCGACACAGGAGCGCATTCTCTTCAAGAAGGTCTACAACAACGACACCACCTTGAAGGAGACGACGTATTACCTCACCACGACGTTTATGCAGGTCGTGAACGCTTCGGGCACGTACAACATCACGGAGGTCTACCACGACGGACAATTGGTCGCGCAAAACACGAACGGCGCCAAAGTCTTCATTCACGGAGACCAGAAAGGCAGCACGACCGTCGTCACGAGCGACGCAACCACCGGCAACACATCAGGGAGTTTGCCGCAGATGATCTTCCAGGACAGCTTCTGCTCCTCGGATCGTGGCTACTCGGGGTACGATGCGCGCGATTCCTCGCAGTGCTCGCTCAACAAGACAAACAGCTACGGCAACATCTATAGCCCCAACGAAGCTTTCGAAACGAACTACGCTGATAGCGTGGCCGATTTCAACTTGACCGTCGTCTTCCGCTATCCGGGCGGCACGAACAACAAATTCTACCCGACCGTGACGTGCGCAAGCCTCGGCAGCACGAGCAATCGTTTCAACTTTGAGCAGGGGAACAGCACGCACTTCCACATCAAAGCAGACAGAGGCGGGTGGTCGAGCACAAATGATGTGCCGTACAACACCACCATCACCGCACTCTTCGAAACGAACGCGACCACGAATCGCAGCAGAGCGTGCATCGGCACGAGCTGTACGAACTGGGAAACATACACCCGCGACGCTGGCGCGGAAGACTGCTTCGCCACCAGCTTCACATCCATCTCGGGCGGCGCCTTCCAAATCTACAACGTCACAGGGTGGCAGAACCTGAAGGCGTACAACACGACCGGCACAAACGTCACGATACTCGAAACCAACACGTACTCACCCTTCGGAGAACGACTCAACAACAGCAACATGCGACTAGGCTACGAAGGCAAAGAAGCCGACACGGTCGTCGGCGACACAGACTTCGCTGCACGTCGCTACAGGCCCGATTACGGTATATTCACGCAGCCAGACAAAGTGCTCCAAGATGTTTACACCCCTCAGGATTTGAATGCTTACACGTTTGAAAGAAACAACCCACTGAAGTATACCGACCAGAACGGACAGGACGCGATTGTTGTAAACAACCCCACGCAGGCTGGTGGGTTTGGTCATATCTATCTCATTGTTGGCAACGACCACACTGGATATACACGCATCGAGGTGCTCGGAAAAGATGGCTCTCTGCCTGGAGATCCCCACTTGGAAATCTCTCCGAGAACGAACACGTTCTCTCTGCGCAAGGATGATCGTTCGATCACGTACCCAACGTCAGAGGCTCAGGATAAGGCTATGCTGTCTGCTGCGCGTGAGTACAAAGCCTCACCGCTGCCTTACGTGGCTGGAGTATTCGATTGCGATACTACGACTGCGTCTATAGCCGGTCGCGGCGGCGTTCCGTATACCGCCGTCTTTGTCGTGCCGAATTGGAACTTCAAGTTAGCGCAAGTACAGCAGTTCACAAGGGCGGCTAGCGTTAAGATTGTGAAGACGCTGGGTGGCTCAACTCGCTCTCCTCTGGGTTACAGTGCAAGTGCCGGTGGATACGTGACTTCGGATGGTCGCGTATACCCGACCAGCAACTCTCAGTGGGTGCCTGCAAGCCAAACCCAGGGCGGTTCTGCCAAGCAGAGCTCTTCGAAGAAGTGATTGGCAATGACAGGCTTTTTATACACGGCATTCATTATGCGTCGGATGGTGAGCCATCTCTGGTTGCTCTTAGCGGCGATGCTATTAGTAGGGTGTTCTCCGCTTGTGCCCCCGAGCGAGGAGTCCCACTATTTCTCACGCGAGCCTATCGTCGTGAATGAGGTCCGGGTCACCATTGTCAATGAGACCAGTGGATTGAAGAACTTCTCTGATCTTGGCGAGCAGCGGTGGATCTGGATAACACTCGAGGCGTCCAACGTCGGAACCACGCCGAAGCAACTGTATTGGATGACAGCATGGGCAAACGGTTCAGATGGCACCTCCTACGGCGGGTTTTACAACCCGGATAATGGAAAGGGCGGATTCCCATCTATTGTCATGTCGCCACGGAACAACACGGCATTCCGAGCATATTTGATAGTTTCGAACAACATCTCGCTACAGAATGATTCGCTGTCCTTCGCCGACGTCGAAGTGGTTGATCCCGGCGCAACCTCCTAACGCTGGCGTGGTGATCGCATGAACCGGCTGTCCGCGGTGGTTGTCGCGTTGTTGTTCGCGAGTCTGCCCGTCGTGCACGCGGTTGAGCTCAAGCTTTCGTATGACGCGAACGGCAACCTCGTGACGGGCGACGGGAAGTATCGTGTCTACAACGGGTTAAACCAACTCGCGCGCGTCTACAACGGTACGAACGCTACGGGGTTGTTGTTGGAGGAGTACTCGTACCACCCCACACAAGAGCGCATTCTCGTCAAAAAGGTCTACAACAACGACACATCACTCAAAGAAACCGTCTACTACATCAGTCAGACGTTTGTGCAGGTCGTGAACTCGTCGGGCACGTACAACACTACGTACGTCTACCATGACGGCCAGCTCGTAGCGCAGAACACGAACGGGACCAAGCTGTTCATTCACGGCGACCAGAAGGGCAGCACGACTGTCGTCACGAGCGACGCAACCGCCGGCAACACGTCAGGCACACTGCCGCAACAGATATTCCAGGACAGCTTCTGCTCGTCGGACAGGGGGTACACGGGGTACGACGCCCGCGACAGCGGCCAATGCTCGCTCAACAAGACGAACAGCTACGGCAACATCTATAGCCCCAACGAAGGCTTCGAGACGAACTACGCTGATAGCGTCGCTGATTTCAATCTCACGCTCGTCTTCCGCTATCCCGGCGGGACGAACAACAAGTTCTACCCGACCGTCACGTGCGCGAGCCTCGGCAGCACGAGCAACCGGTTCAACCTGGAACAGGGGAATAGCACGCACTTCCACATCAAAGCAGACCGGGGCGGCTGGTCGAGCACGAACGACGTGCCGTACAACACCACACAGACAGCCAAGTTCGAGACGAACGCGACCACGAATCGCAGCCGCGCATGCATCGGGACAAGCTGCACAAACTGGGAAACCTACGCACGCGATGCCGGCGCAGAAGACTGCTTCGCCACCAGCTTCACATCCATCTCGGGCGGAGCCTTCCAGATCTACAACGTGACCGGATGGCAAAACCTCAAAGCCTACAACACCACAGGAACCAACGTCACCATCATCGAAACCAACGCGTACTCACCATTTGGCGAACGACTCAACGCAGGCTCGGTCCGATTCGGGTACGAAGCCAAAGAAGCCGACTCGGTCGTTGGGGATACGGACTTCACCGCAAGAAAGTATCGACCAGACCTCGGGCTGTACGCACAACCAGATACCATCTTCCAAAACGCGTACGACCCCCAGTTGTTGAACAGGTATTCCTTCGAGAGGAATAGCCCCTACCGATACACTGACCCAACCGGGCGCGATGTTATCGGAGGAGAAGTCGGTTATCAGCTAATGTTTCCTTTTGTAGGTGGAGCTTCAGATTCATTCGGCCTCTTAATCGAGCCTGAGGGAGGAGGGTTTGTGTATCCACTTGGCATTACCACCGGACTGACATTTACGCTGTACCATACGCAATATGTGGACGGAACTGGTATTGCTGGAACGGTTGGCGCGAGCGCAAGCTACAGCTCGGGAACAACCGCCACAAGCATGGGTCAAGCGCAACGAGTGACATATGCCGACTTGGGTCCCATAGGTGATATTTCAGTGCCCAAGAGTGCAACTGGGCAGCTAGATAAAGATCATCCCACATTATCGGGAGGAGTCGCAGCCGTAGGCTCACTCAGCACAGGCACGTATAGGACGACACCATTACTCTCTAAGACTGTTAGCGTAGCTAGCGCAGTAAACCTTGCACAAAAGGCAACCTCTGCTATAGGCAAGGCTAGCAATAAGGCCTCAGGCTCCGCAATGGGCATTGTCGCAACAATTGTCTCAGCAACCAGCAAGGTTGCCTCCACGGTCAAGAGTTTTGTATCTGGCTTCCTTAGCGCTCCAGGCAGCACTAAGAGTGGTTCATCAGGATCTTCAAAGAACTAGATGCGGCTCGGAAGTCATTGACGATAACGCTAGAAAGCACAACCCTTATTAGCAAACACGAGTGGACCACTATTATGACTCCGATCTATCTGTGGCTGTTCGTTGTCTGTGGTATGTGCGTTATCTTTAATTTCGTTAGACAGGTCTCTCTTTTCGTGAACTACTTAAGAGCGAAGTATCCCTCAGAGTGGAAGCTCGCCAAACACGGCTGGCATGAGTTATCGTGGGCCGCCGATCCATTCTATTTAGTGTATATATCCATTAAGCCCTCCAGAAACGATGCGCTGTTGGAACGCAGGCAGAAAGAGTTCTTAATTGCATTTTGTGTAATCGTAAGCTATGCGGTGTCACTGATATTTGTTATCCCTGCATATCGAATCGTCTTCGGGTGACTGTGGCCACCACGCCTCGTCGGGGCAAGACTGCAGACGCCGGCTCTTTGTGACGTTCGATCGGAGGGGCTGCGCGGTAGGTTGCTGGGGCGTCATCGGTGTCCTTGTGGTCTGAAGCCATGACCCGGTGTTTTGTAGTTCTTACGGGCTGAGCGTGCGCCTGGGCGAGTTGCGGCGGTGTTTTACTTCGTTGACTAGAGAGGGCAGGTCTGTTCGTAAAGAACTGTTCTTGTCTATATAGAAACTAAAGCGAGTGAGGACGAGCACCTCCTGGTCAGAAAACGATGTGCCGGCGCCGCAACAAGCGCCGGCACGGGGTTGGTCTGGTCGGGCCGTCAGTCGGTTGTCGTTGTGGTGGTTGTGAGTTGTGCGAGAAGGTTGTTGCTCAGGCGGCTGTAGGTCGCCACGTGTTCTTTGGCTCGCTGCACTTGGTTGGTAAGGTCTGTTCCTTGGAGTTGGAGCTCGTCAGCAATCTGAACGCACTTCGCGGCGTGTTGTAGGTCTGTTCCTTGTGCGAGGACACTCTCCAGGCTCGCGAGTGCTGCTTGGGCGTTTTGGAGTGCTTCGGTCGTTTGGTGTTGCGCTCTTGTGCGCAGTCGTTCCATGTGCCGCCGCGTGCTCGCGTCCTTGATCTGCTTGAGCTCGTTGTCGAGGTCGGCGAGCTTGCTATTTCTTGCGGCGTCGTAGCTCGCGATGTCTTTGGCGAGCTCTGCCCGCAGTTCGTGCAGGCGCTGCGTTGATTTCCCGAATTCCGCGAGCGCGCCGGGTAGGCGGTCTTGTCCGTCGGTGAGGTCGGTCGCGACGTCCTTCGCGGTGTTGTTGCTGTCTTTGACCTCTGCCGAGAGTTGGTGTTCTGTCTTGTCGAGTCGTTCCGTTGCTTGCTCGACGTTTTGCGCGCGTCCTGGCGTGCTGAACGTCCGTACGAGCACGCCGATGCTCAGCACGACTGCGGCGGCGATGATGATCTTCCGTCCCATAAGGGTTGTTCTCCGTTTCTGAGGGAACCCCGGTGGCTCATTGCCGTGGGTGGGATTCCTCAAACAAGAACATGCGACCAAGCGCCGCATAAGTCCAGCAGAATCAACAAGAAAAGACCGACTTGGGTCTTGCAAACGGGTGGCCAACGGAGCGACTACTAGACGACCAGGCGAATTACCGCCTTTGAACAGAAAGGGAATCCTATGACGAAAGCAGCGAAGAAGACCAAGAAGGCCACGGCCAAGAAACGCGCGTCAACGAAGCAGGCGCCGGCCGCCGCCAAGACCGCACCGACTGCTCGGCAGTCGAAGAAGGATCAGGTGCTCGCGCTGCTCCAGCGCGAACAGGGAGCAACGTTAAGCGAAATCATGACCAGCACAGGCTGGCAAGCCCACAGCGTACGCGGCTTTCTCAGCGGCACCGTGAAGAAACAGCTCGGGCTCACCCTTGAGCGGTTTGATCGCGACGGGTGCTCGGCGTATCGAACGCTGTCGCTTCACGCCTAAACCTTTAGCGACGCAGACCGCGCAGATTCGCGGTCTTCGGTTCGTAAAGGTTTCCGGTCTCTGACCGTCGGCTACGACAGCACGACTCATTCGTACGTGTGCGTTACACGCAACCAGATTCCTCCAACGCCGTGGGGACGCTCTCGGCGGAGCGAAGAGCGTCCCAACGGGGCGTGGAGGAACATCCCATGACAACCGACACCATCAGCGAACAAACAACCAGCGAAGTATCCCGTGCTCCGCCGTCGTGGCGCACATTGTTGCGCACTGCCCTGGTCACGCCGGGGCTCATCCACGAAGCGTACACGCGATTCCACCAATACAGCCTCCACAACCAACTCCTCGCGTGGTCGCAGTGCATCGAGCGCGGCATCAACCCCGGACCACTCAAGACGTTCGCCGGGTGGCTCAGCCTCGGTCGGCATGTGCGCAAAGGCGAGAAAGCACTCATCCTGTGCACGCCACGCACGAAACGCAAAGACGACGAGGACGTCATCGTCGGATTCAACTTCCGCGCAGGGTGGTTCGCGCTCAGCCAAACCGACGGCGACGAATACGACCACATCGGGACGCCCGACTGGCACGAAGGACGAGCGCTCCAAGAGCTCGGCATCACGCTCGTACCGTTCGAGCATCTCGATGGGAACGCGCAAGGATACGCGCTTCCCGGAAGGCGCATCGCGATAAACCCTGTCGCAGCGCTCGGACACAAAACCACGTTCCACGAGATAGCGCACGTCCTCCTGGGACACCCCGACGACGACAAAACACCGCGACCCATCAAAGAAGCAATGGCAGAAGCAGTCGCGCTCCTCTGCATCGAAGCACTCGACCTGCCCGGCAGCGAGTTCGCGCGCGGATACCTCCAAAACTGGCTGCGCAACGACGAACTCACCGAGGATCAAAGCCAACAGATCATCCAAACAGCACAACAGATTCTCGCGGCGGGGGCGCAGTACATCGACTAACCGCGCGCGGCCGGGCGCGGGTGTTATCGTGCGCTGATGAAGATGATGCCTGCAGTGAGGATCAGGATGGCGCAGAGTGTGAGGTTGAGCCAGAATCGTCGTCGTTTGTTCCGCGCCGCGAAGCCTGGATCGATTGCGTCTGCGGTTCTCCCGAAGAAGTGGAGGGCGATGCCGAGCACGACTTCGCCGAGGAATGCGATGGCGCTGGACCAGAAGCTTGTTTGTTTGGCGCCTTGGAGGTGCTGGACTCGCTCGGCGAGGATGCCGACCGTGACCGTCTGGTTCTCAGCCTCGACGCGCCAGTACTCTTCACGCTCCTTCGACAACGTGAGCCGTGCATTCAGGTCGCTCACGGTCTGGTTCATATCGAGCTTGTACTGGTCGAACGCGGCCGTTTTGTTCGTGAGCTGCGTGCTCAGATTGTCGCGCTCTTGCGCCGTCGCAAAGAGGCCGGCCTGGCACGACGACAGATTCGCCTTACACGCATCAAGCTCCTTACTACAGCCAGCAAAGAGCATGAGGCCGACGAGCAAGACCACGATGAACGCGCGAACGCCATCCATACGCCGGATGAGAAACGTCAGCGCTCTTCAAGATTCCGATTCCGTGCATCCTCGCGCATACCCCCTTTCCCCGGCCTTGAACAGGACAAAGGGTTTTCGTTGCGGGTTTCGGGTGCCAGTCAACGGGCGCGACTCGTCGCGGCAATATTGCCTTGCCCTTGACGGGCGAACCCGGAACCGCAAAACAATCGTCTCGGGCAGGGGAAAGGGGGAAGCAGGTTTGTCGGCGTCGTTTGCCACGCGGGGATATACTTGGTTTTTAAACCAGAAGACACCTCTTTTGTTCGGTAGGCGCACATGGCTCGACCGTCACCGGAACACGCGACGTGGCTGACACGCAAGCAGCTCATTAATAAGGTGTTACGCGCCGTAGGCTGGCGCATGGAGGGAAGAGTCCGTGGTCGTTAAGAAATC
>Ga0182027_10001626_pt1 | contig 37258 bp, 38 predicted proteins | sample 712E1DmetaG_FD_121300 | JGI IMG/M metagenome (GOLD analysis project Ga0182027, IMG submission 121300) | Permafrost microbial communities from Stordalen Mire, Sweden - 712E1D metaG (Illumina Assembly) | ecosystem: Environmental > Terrestrial > Soil > Wetlands > Permafrost | place: Sweden...
ATAACAATCCAAATCAGCAGGTCACCCTGCTGCATTTGGCTCGTTATACTCTGTCAGTTATCAAGCTGTCACTAATTGATCCGTCGTCCGTCATTTTATCAGCTTGCGACTACGACCTTGCCAATAATTTGGATCACGGTGCATATGTGCAACTGCAAGAATTGTTATAGTGGTCTTTTCAACATAGTAAAGTATTCCGTATGGGAATCTGTTGAATTGACATCTGCGGGTGTTTGGGGAGAATGGATGCCAAGCATCGGGAAATTGGATTATTCTTTGTGTTGCCTTTTCAAATTCCTCAAAAAAATCATTTCCTAAGCCTGGCAGTTGAGATTCATAATATTCAAAGGCATCATCAAGCTCGCGTTGAGCACCTTTGATAATATTGATCATGCAGCTTTTTTCTTTCGATAATTCCCGAGCACCTTAGATAATGGAACTGCTTTAATTTTGCCGGACTTGTAATCGCGAAGTCGTTTTTCAACTTCCGTCTTCCATAGCGCGTCTATTTTAGGGTCTGGTTGATCGAGACTAACAAGCAGTGAATCTGCGAGAATTGCACGGTCATTTGGTGACAAGTGCAAAGCTTCAGTTACCAACTTTATTGCCTTTAATGTCATAAAATTACCTCCAATTTTAAAATAATAGCTTTTTGGCGTTAAATTGAGGAATTTGTTTACGATTTATCCTCTTGAAAAACCATTACCCGCATCGAGGACGCCATCAGGTTTGCAAAAAATCCTTAACCAACTTTCTTAGCCCCAAAAACCTTTGCCGTCCGTCATGCCTCAATTGTAAATTATAACAATCCAATTCACTTGCCTTAGCCAAGTGAAATTGGGCGGTTATAAGAGGGTTGCTGTTTATCTCAAAGCCGGTTGTCCGTTGTCTTAGTCTTTCGTGCGTCGTCCGGTGGTGAAGACCGTCAACGTCGGTAGTGTCTTTGGTATTTGTTGGTTTATTCTGATTCGATTTCAGATTCCTTTTCCAATTCGCAATTCCAGTAGAAATCATGACCGTTTTGATCCCATTCCCCGATTAGGGCAATATAGTTTTCAAATTTATAATATCTGCATACAACAGAATTTTCTATATTGGTTTTATTTAAGATTTCGCCTTTGTATATGTTTCTGTCCAATTTAATCAATTTTACCGAATAGTATGTTCTATCATTATCATTATCCCTGAAATCAATTACAATTTCCAGGCCCCCGGTTTCTTCTTCTCTTACAATGCAATTTTCAATTTTTTTCCTCAAAGTTTCCCAATCATGGAAATGAATAGTTCCTTTGTATTTAAAAATCCTCATAATCTAACCTCTCTATAAAGCATCATTCCTCGCGGGGAATTGGTTGCGGATATTATTTTGTAATTTTTCTTAATTGTTTCTCGTTTTCGTTCATAGAATCAGTGAACCTGTCAAAATCTTTTGCCTCATTTTCGCCTGGCAATATCATTAAATTTCCACGTTTTTTTTCGAATTCAAAATGCTTCAATACTTTATCAACCACTTGTCTTAATTCTTTCTGGTCAGTTACTATTTTCGTCTGAATGGTGTCTTGTCGCATGGTTGCTTTTTCGACTTTTTCAAGTCTTGGTTCTACTGATGCCGCATTTGATCCGACCTTATTGATAACATCTTTACTCGTCGCAAGATAAATCACCGTTAGTAATGTTACACAGCCAAATACAAAACCTCCAAATGTCTTTGATTTTAAATTTATTGCCATGTATCCAAAATATCCTATAGAAAGAATCAACACGGAAAAAACAAATATTATCAATTTCCTACCCTCTCTTTCTTCAAAGCCATCGTAGTAGCTCATCATCGCTATTACTTGGCTATAACAATGCCATTCATTTGCGGCGGAATCGCCGTCAAGTGAAATGGCCGGGTTATACCGGAGGTTGAAATGGCAATGAACCGTCGCACGGTGTCTTGGGTTTTATGAAAACAAATAAATAAGCCAATGTTATCATCTTCGACAAATAAGAATCGCAATTTTCAATATTAGCCGAATGTCTTTTTCCGTTTTTAAATAAGGAGTGCCAAGAATGATCCCTGGTAACAATAATTTCTTTGTGCATATCTTTGAATTGGTCGGCACTAATATCTATAAGGAGGTCGCCTTTTTGAAGCCATCCGTGGGAAATAGCGCCCCGGAAACCCCATACATAATCAAAATTACCGAAGCCGAGATCAAAAAAGCGTTTCGCAAGGAGATACGAAGAAATTTTACAGCATCCAGTGGGAAAACGTCTAAAGCTTGCGAAGAAATCATTAAGGTTTTCCAAGTGATTGTCTTCAATCGCTTTCCTGACATCGGAGGCGACTTTATAAATTTCTTTACTATTGACGCGATTTATTCTCATGGTAAATATATCATCGAAAATGATTTTGGAATTTCAATTAAAAGTGTCATGAGAAATTACGAAATGTCGATCCGGCCGATTTATAAGAAAATAAAACCAGCGAGCGTAAAGTGTCCGGGGTTTTTTAATTTAAAAAAATAAGAGGGTTTTCAAATCCGTTGTAGTAGCTCATCGTCGCTATTACTTGGCTATAACACCCCAATTCACCTGTTCGCCAGGTGCAATTGCTGGGTTATAAGAGGGGTGTTTCTACGTCCTAAGTGTGTCCTCCGTCAGAGCGTCCGGTTGTCTTTGGTCTTAATGCGTCGCTCGGTCGATTGTTAATATGGTCTATATGGTTTTACATTGGGATGTTTTCTTAGCCAAAGCAAATCTTTTACCAACTCTATCCCTTTTTCAGTTAATCCTATACCTGATTGTACATAAAGACGAGGATTAATTTTCATCATTGCAGGCTTTGTATGCAACAATAGTCCTCTTTTTATTAAATCATCCTCAGAGCAAAAATGATCACATTTTATTATTATTTTTGCAGAAGCCCATGCAGTAAAAAGATTTTCCTCTTTTGACTCGCCACATGCTTTTTCAAATAATTTATCGTAACTCGGCGAGGGATTATTGTATTTCGGCAACATCAATGAATCACAGGCGTCTTCGCGTTCTTTCATTAGTTTATACATGGTAGCCTTATTAACGGTCGTGTTATATAGATCAATTAAAATTGCTTCTTCTAAAAATGTGGTGTTTTGTATTTCAGAAAAATTTATAGTCCTAAATATTTTATCCCAATTTGCACCCAAAGTCATTCCTAAAACACCTAATAATCCAAAAAATATTCCAATTATTACAAATGAAAGTTTAATATGTTTTTGTTCGTTTTTGGTTAATTTTCCCCAATTCCATCCAAAACCTGTTAATAGTGGAGCAATCAATGTAGTCATTATTAATCCTATTAAAAAAACAATCCAATTCATTTCTATCCCCTCATTTTGTCAAAGCTCTGTAGCCAATCATCAAGCATCGAGCTTTAGTATAACAATCCAAATCAGCAGGTCACCCTGCTGCATTTGGGTGGTTGTAAGATGGTTGATGTTTATCTCATCGCCCGGTGTCTGATGTCCAAGATTTATGTCTTTTATTCGGTCGTGAATGGCATCGTCAGCATGATTTAATGATAATTATTTTGTAAGTTTAAAATTGAATGTTGCTGATATTACAATTAGAGAATCAAATGAAAATGAGAGATATTTCGACAAAGAATCTTGCGATAAGGAATCGCTATTAAAATAAGCAATATATCCTCCATGGTAATCTAAATAGCATGTACGTTCATAGGATATTGAGGAAAGTTTTGATTGAGAATATATCCCGAAAAAAAATAAATAATTAGGGGAAATTGTGTCGTTAACAGGAATTACTGAAACACGATTCGAATCTGATAAAAGATATTTACCAGTTTCGCTATTGAACACAGCAATTCCGGACCGAAAAAATACTCTTGCTTCATTTGAATTTAAATATTCAATGCTGTCAGGAATTACCGGATCGAGCAATTTCAAAGCAGTATCTTTTGGAAAATTAATTGATGACTTTTGCTTAAGTGAATCATACTTGGTCGATTGATAAGTCATTGTGTTATACAAGATCGTTATTGGTTGTACTGAATTTACATTATTTAAACAGCCGCAAAGTAAAGAGGAAAACATGACAATTAAAATACCATTATAATAATTATTTAATGTTTTCATTACTGCCTCAAATTAGGTTAAGTTTAAAATCATTTGGTGAATTTTATCGTCTATCGGAAAATTATCCTCAGTCCGTCTTTAATTTTACCCGAAAAAACATCATCCGCATCGAGAACGCCATCACGACGGAAAAATATCCTGAACCATCTTTCTTAAAACAAAATGCGATGTAGTCCGTCATGCCTCAATTGTCAATTATAACCATAAAAATCAGCCGTTCCGTCGGCTGCATTTTTCTAGTTATAAAATACTCGCCAAAAATCCTACAGCCCGATGTCTTTGGTCTTTATCCCTCGCAAACCGTCAAACTCTGAGCGGAAGAATCACCCAATGATGTATGTCCTCAATGTTGAGCGGAAATCAAGGTAAATCCTTAGATTTAGAGTCAAGCGTATAATTTGAATCTCAAAGATTGAGCATATTAAAACTTATTTCCAAATAAGAGAGGCTTTCCCAGCCGCAAAATAAATAAACGAATTCCAATTGTTAACAAAAAACCAGACTCGAAATCCTGATTTATTACGCAATTGAGGCAATTCAACTTTTGGCTTTGGGCCAGAGCTATCAAAATCACCTGAGTCAATCCATAAACCCTTCGGCTCCCAATATCTGTAGTTTCCTGAATCATCAGGTGGATCAATTATCAAATACTCTAATTCTTCGACTACCAATTCAGCACGTTTTGTTCCTATTTCTAATTTGTCATCGGGTGTGTCCATGGAGATGTCCATTATTATTTTCACGATTCTGTTAATATAGTCGGTATGAATTTCTAATACGTCCGAATCGTGGAATCCATTGGGGAGCGAATTCTCAATTTCATTAAAATGCATTATTATTTCCTTAGTTTTCGAACGATAAACCATCATCCGCATCGAGGACGCAATCCCGACGGAAAAACATCCTCAAATAACTTTCTTAACCCTAAATGCCATGTAGTCCGTCATGCCTCGAATCTAAGCATAACGACCCAGTTCATTTGCGGCGAAGCCGTCAAGTGAAACTGGATAGTTATAAAGAGGGTCTTATTAAAATCATCAGTGTGTCGGGCTGTCCTTTGTCCTAATGTGTCGTCCGGTGGTGAAGATCGTCAGCCGTCGAACTGTCCGTCAAGCACATAAAGTGTCAAATGTCTTTTTGATTATTTATCTATTATCGTCACAGGTTGTTTTGTATCAGAAAGATTTGATCCAGTTACTTTTCCGTTTTGTGTATAAATAAGAAAATTTTTTATAAGTGCAGAAGTGCTTTTTTCTCCTGGATAATTGGCCCATATACCAACGCAATAAGTATCTGGCATTGAATATTCATTATTATTATATAACATATTTTGATTTATTATTGGCTTAAGATCAAAAAGATATTTTTTATGTAAATCGTCTTTTCCTGGTAATTTTAATGTTTCTAATTTTTTATTTGTCTCTCCATCTATCGCTGAAAATTTCCATTGAGAACTGTTGGGGGCCATTTGTATGTCAGATATGTAACAATTTTTTTCACTTTGGTTTGAAAAAACCATATTAACCATTATGCTATCAAATTTTGATCCGTATGGTTCAATGGAACTTATGCATGCAGTTAAATGCTCTTTGTTTTGTTTTTCAATTTGATCTGCTTGCAAACGATAGGGATTATAAATTGCAAAACCAATACTGCAAAGAGTAAAAAATCCAGCAATAAGCTTGGTTAAATTAGGAATCTTATTCAATTTTTCACCTAATTTTCTATCAAAATCTTCTAAACCCATTTTTTCCTCTTTCTGTCGTCTCGTCATCCGACGTTACGAGATATAACGTTGCAATTCACCTGCTTCAGGCAGGTGCAATTGCTGGGTTATAAGAGGGTTGTTAGTTACGTCCTAAGCTTGTCCTCAGTCAAAGTGTCCGGTTGTCTTTCGTCTTAATGCTTCGTCCGGTGGTGAAGGCCGTCAGCCGTCGCAGGAAATCATTGGTTGTTAAGTTATTGGTAGTTTACCATTCTGAATTAATTTCTTGCGAATTTCGTTTTTAGCATCGAGTGGAGAAATTTCTGCCTCTTGACATAGTCGAAATAGTTCTTTCAAAATGTCTTGATTAAGAACATTGCCATTTTTTTTAATATTATCAAATACTTGCAACGCAGATTTGTTCCAAGACCAGCAATATTCTTTCTCAACAAGTTCGTCTTCTTCTTGCTTTGCAATGGTTTTATTAAGAAAATTAATTTCTTCTATAAGTTTGTTATTTTCCTCTATAAACTTTTGTTCTGATTTTTTCTTTGCTTTGCTGTATCCGAAATAGAAATACGTCGCAACAATGTAGGCAATCCCGCTAATAATAAAAATACCACCAAACCATTCTATTGCCCAATGAAGCCAATAATTCCACGTCATAAGCATTGGATGTCCCTTGTAATAATTATCACGAATCGGAGAAAGTATAAAAACAACAATGGCAATTAAAATTGCCCAATTCAATTTTAAATTTTTCAATTTATCCCTCTTTCTTCAAAGCCTTCGTAGTAGCTCATCATCGCTATTACTTGGCTATAACGCCCCAATTCACTTGTCCGGTACGCAATCCATATCGCTAACCCGGTCAAGTGCAATTGGATTGTTATACAAAATATCAAATTTCCTACAGTCCGATGTCTTTGGTCTTTATTCCTCGCAAACCGTCAAACTCTGAGCGGAAGAATCAACGTCGATGTATGTCATCAAGATTGAGCGGAAATCCGGAAAACCCGAACGTAACCGTCTCGCATCTTATTTTAGCATCAAGACCGAGTGAAAGTATCAGGATGTCTTTTGGTTTTAATTATCATTTCTATGGTCATAATGGAACTTGAGCTTTTCCATTAATTCCTTTTTGCTCAAAACTTTTTCAAAACAATCAGAGCAAATCCAATTATATCCGTTAAAATATCCTTCAACATCTTCAGTTTTGTCCGCAGATTTGAAGGTCCAGTTGCAAATTTCGCAATGATCGTGATCCCAAAAACCCTTAACAAGTTCAAATTGATTTGGATCGTATTTTTGACCATCATAAATTGTCGCCCGGTTTTTATCTTTGGTAACTAATGCATCTCTCGGTTTCCATTTGTCTTTTTTATAAATTAATCCACCCTTCGCATGAAATATCATTGACGCGACATAATCCAAATCCCATTCTTCACCGTTTAGTTTTATTGTTTCCATGGTTATTCCTACAAACGAATGGCTAAAATGTATTGTTGATTATCAAAATGTTCCTGGTCATTTTGTCTCTTTTTTTGTCAGCCTGAAAATGCATTGTCCGCATCGAGAACGCCATCCTGTAGGAAAAATATCCTCAACCATCTTTCTTAACCCCAAATGCAATGTAGTCCGTCATGCCTCGAATTTTAGCTATAACCAATGATTCTATCATTTCTGTTTAATGTCCGATAACCCCCTTTATAATATCGATATTTTATCATGGGGAAAACCAGAAAAAAAGAGAATTTCTTTGTTTTATTGATTTCTTTGGTTCGAAAATGCATATTAAACAGAAAGTGGATACTATTCATTTATTTTCAAAGCCTAATTGTTCTTCAAATTCTCCAAATACGCTTCACGGTAAAAGAACAATTTCGGGTCGGTCAATTTATAGTAGCTTTTTCCCATGTTGATGCCGTCGCCCGACAGGCTTTTGATCCCATAGCCGACATGCACGTGCGGGCCGCTGGTTTGACCCGTGATCCCGATGGTGCCAATGGTCTGGCCTTTTTTAACGGGATCGCCGGTTTTAAAATACCGCTCGTTCATGTGCGCGAAAAATATGATCGACCCTTCGCGCAGCACTCCCAGCATTCTTCCGGCCGACTGGCTGTCGTGCAGGACTGCGATGCCGTCGATGGGGCTTATGATGGGGGAGCCGAGCTTGCCGGCGACGTCCATCCCATAGTGGGGCGAGCCGCCTCCCATGCCGCGTTCGCACCAGTCGCCGGTGACGTAGGCGCAGGAATCCTTGACCAGGGACATGAAAAAATCGTACACCGGCTTGAGCTGCTTTTCCCGGGGGTTGACGATATTGGAGGGAGGATAAAACGTTATGAGCGTACGGGCGGGAATATTGTCGGGGTTGGGGATTTTCGGCTCGTCGGGCATGCGGGTCTTGTTATGGATGTCGACCGTTTCCTTGACGTATTCATTCACGTCGTTATATTCCGGGACCATGGCGCGGTAACGGCAAATGACGAATTTGACCCATTTGTAAATTGACGTTCCGTCGGTAAAAGCGCGGGTAATGACCCCGCTCGAAGGTTCGACGAGCTGCTGGGGCGCGATGGGACGCGGGGCCGGAAGATTTGCCGCGGGAAAATTAGCGCCCATAATGGCGACGACCAAGACCGCCGCGAGAAGCTTATACGCGACCGAGGCGCCGGCGAAAACCCCCGGGCCACGGCGACGGCCGCGGCCGGGCACGGGGCTATTAAGGACGTATTGCACGAGTTTGGCCAGCTCTTCAAACGCCTTGGTCGCCGCCGAATACTGGTGGTATTGATGGACCGATTTGCCTTCGTCCTGCGCGTCGCGGATAATGGCCGAATCGGGGATTTCCAAATCGAACATGATCGATTGGGGAATAATGGACACGCCGCAATCGGACCGCACCGTCGCCTGCTCGCAGAGCCCGTCGAGGAACCTGCGGTTTTCGATCATGGTGCGCGCCTTGCCCTTTACTTTAGAGTCCTCCTTGCCGAACACCTCGTTTTTTATGATGCGCACCCTGACGGCCGGGTCCTTGCGGGCCATGTTTTTGACGTTGATCAAATAATCTTTCAAGCTTTTGGTGGACAGGGCGTTTAAAGTGACGGGGATCAGGTTGAGCGTGCTTGACATAAAAAGAAGCCTCGTCAGCCGGTTCCACACCGACGGCGTATCGAGGACGATGTATTTATAATACAGGCGGCACAGCGCCAGATTATACTTGAAATTTTGCAGGTGAAGGAAAAAATAGGGTTTGAAAAGGTCCGAATTCGCGGGGATAAGGTCCAGGCTCGGATGGATGGTTTGGCAAAGCGCGGTCAGCTCGCCGCACCCCACGATCTGTGAAAACGCCGCTTCTTCGAGGCGTTTGACGATCGCAAGCGGCCCGCGGCGCGCGGGGCCGCTTTTTTTACAGTCCGCCCCCTCGGAAGAAAACCTTCGGCTGAAAAGTTCCCAGGAAGAATGTTCGACGAGGGAGGGGTCTTTTCCAAGGGCCACCGTGGCGCTTCCCTGGACGTCAAGATCGATCAGCAGAGTGGGGCCGCGTTTTGAAAATGCGGCGGCCAGGTTCGTGGCGATCGTCGATTTTCCCACGCCGCCCTTGATATTGGCGACATGAACGATGCCGCCGTTATCGGTGTCGGCGAAGATGAGGGTCTTGTGCGATTTGGTATTCATCTCATATGAATGCCGCACCACAGGTCAGCGGTTTAAATACTTTCGGTCAGGGCCTCGACCACAGTCTTGGGTTCGCTCGGATTGGAAAGGATACGGTCTTTGTCGTGACGCGGCCGATTGGTAAACGCCGAGAAATTCGCGGGCGAATTATAAACGATCATCGGCATGTTTTCGGTTTTCTTGGGCACTTTAAAATAGTTGTAAATCGACCGCCCGTGGTTCCAGGTATCGTAATCCAGGCAAATGAAGTTAGGAGACTGTTCCTCCAGCGCCGACAGGAATTCATTACTCCCCGAGCATTGCACCACCTTGTGCTTGGATTTTTCAAGGGCCTCGGCAATTTGACTCTTACGGCTTTTAACTTCGTCCATGACGAGTATTTTCATTCATTTCCTCCTTAGTATATCTTACAATCAAAATCCGCAAATGTGCAGTATATCCTTAAAAATTATTTTCAGCGCCTTCGCTTCGGGGCGGCCATCTACGATTTCCCGACGATGTTTATTTCAACCAGCAGGTTTTCCGCTTTTTGTTTATAGGCGGCCGCCGCGGAAACGGTGTCCGCGATTATTTTTCGGCAAAAATCCTTGGCGTCGCCAAAGCCGTGAAGATCCTTACTCAGAAGAGCGGCCTTCCAGCACAACTCCGGGCCGCGATATTTAAGGCGATCGTCGGTCACCGCTTTCTTTAAATAGTTCAGGGACTCTTGCAGGTTTCCCTTGGCTTCGTAACAGGCGGCAAGCCCTTCGAGCGCGCTGGCGCCCACGAACCCCGTTTGCGCGTTTTTGGAGAGGGCGGCGTTAAACCAGGTAATGGCCTCGTCGTAGCGTTGTTGACGAAGGAAAATATGCCCGAGCATATAGGCGCTATAGACCGCCGATGGCGCGCTCTTGTTGTTGTCCACCACGGTCTTGAACGCTTCAACGGCCTTATCGAGGGACGCGGCCCCGCCGCCGGGGCCGTTTGACGAAGCGGCCTCATAGGCGATAAGCGCCTTGCCGAAGGCCTCCTGGGCCTTCTGTTCGCCGGATTTCTTTACCGAATTGTAAATCATGAATCCGCCCAAGACGAGCACGGCCGCAACCGCGACGCCCATGGCAAGGGAGCCTTGCCCTTCCAAAAATTCTTTTGCCCGTATGATGAAATCCATGACCGGGTCTTTGCGCAGTTCCTCTTTTTTCTTACTGTATTTTATTTCCACGCCAAACCTCCATCCGAAGAACGTTGTTTTTTCCCATAAAAAAAACGGCCATCCCCGCCGCTTGCCTGTAGAAAATGGTTCTTTCCCGCTAGAAAAGTCAAATGTACCTGAATATTTGGAGCAATGCAATGGTTCCGGAATAATGCGCTTTTCAAATTATGACCATAATTGTATAATTCTATAACCTATGGACCTCTTTAAAACCACCGGGAAAATCGATATTTCGGAGCAAAACGAGCTTCTCAAGGCCCAGCTCATGAATAATTCCCTTATTTATGAGCTCACGAAGGTCATGTATTCCTGCACCGACCAGGAAAGCATCATAAAAACGGTGCTTTTAGGCATTCAGGAAATAATCAATTTCAACCGGGTCATTCTCTTTGAAATCGACAAGAAAAACTTTCTCATCCGGCCGAAGTCCTGGGTCGGCTTGCCGGAAGCGGGCATTAAGGACTTCTCCATTACGCTCGGCTTTGAAGGCGGAGACGTCACCGACGCGATATTTTTAAACCGGCATTTGGTGGTTGAAAGCGCGGACCCGCAAAGCGATCCGTTTTTCAAGCTGCTGCATTCGTCATCCTACCTCGTCATCCCCATTATCAGCAAGGTCACGCGCAAGTGCTGGGACGTTAAGCAATGCAACAAGATGACTTGTCCGGCCTATGGCGGTTACAACCCGTATTGCTGGAGCATTCCCGGCGCGGCGCAATGCCTGAGCTCCTGCTCGGAGGATGAAAAACGCACGGCGTGCATCGCCTGCAATTGTTTCAAGGTCGAGGGCGTTTTTTGGATGGACCGGACCCAGGACCTTCCCATCACCAGCGACGATATAACCATGCTGTCCGCAGTCATCAATCAAGCGGGCATCATCATAGAAAACTTCAGGATTTTCAACGCGCTTGAATTGGCCCACGGCGAACTTAAAAAAACAAACGAGCAAATCAAGCTCGTCAACCACGATTTACAGGTTGCGCAAGCTAAAATCAACGCCGACCTCGACCACGCCCGCGTTATCCAGCAGGGGCTTTTACCCCAAGACCTTTTAAGCGCCAAGGGGATTTCCGCGGTGGCCAAATATATTCCGGCCGACGCCGTGGGCGGCGATTACTATGACGTTTTTAAGATCTCCGGGGATTTCTACGGCATCGTGGTCGCCGACGTGTCGGGACACGGGATTTCTTCCGCGCTGATCATGTCCATGGTCAAGGTTTTGCTGAAAACCTGCGCTTCAAGCCAGCGGTCGCCCCAAAAGACCTTGGAAATCATCAACCAAACTTTTTTGACCGAGATCAAAACCGACAATTTCGTCACCATATTTTACGCGATCGTCGACACGGCGGGCCATGCAATCTGGTATACGTCGGCGGGCCATTGTCCGATACTGCTTCTCAATAAAAAAACCAGGGAGTCGGCGAGGATCAAGGCCGACGGGCTTTTTCTGGGCATTTTCCCCGACATGATGCTCAGCGAAACCCGCTATGAGTACCAAACGGGCGTCGAACGGTTCGTCCTCTATACCGATGGGTTGACGGAAGCAAAAAACAAATCCGAGCAAATGTACGACCTCGCCCACCTCGAAGAGGCCGCGCGGGCATGCGTGGGCAGTCCGCCCGCGCAGGCGATCGAATATATTTTGAAGGACCAACGCGCCTTTTGCGGCGAAAACAGCCCTCCCGAAGACGACATTACGCTTTTGGTCATCGATCTGTAGAGACGCCGCACTACGGCGTCTCTACGAGCGTGCATTACCGGACTTCCCGGTCAAAACCCGAACCGAAACGACATATTTGCCACGGGAAATTCATTGAGGGTGTTGTATTCGTAGGCGCCGTCGAGGGAGACCTGCCGGCCGATCATCGACTGGGTATTGACGTCCAAGCCGAATCCCGCCGTGAAAAGCCAGGGCGAGTCGAAACGGGCCTCGTGCTCGATGCCGGCGCGCGCCTTAAAGAAACTGAACACTTCCTGTTCGACGCCGCCCGAAAATTTCCACGGCTGGTCTTCGTAGAGCGGCGCCTGGCCTTGACAAATTAAAAAAGTGCCGAACCCCACCCGGTAGGTGCCGCCCAGTTGCAGCACCGTGGGCTCATATTCCACGTAGTTGGTCCCCGTGGTGGTGTTATTGACCTTCTGGATTGTCGGCAGGTCTTTAAACACGAGGCCGAAACGGATATTGTCGGCCAGTTCCGTCAGAAACCCGACGTCCAGCCCCGCCACCAGGGTCTTCTGGCTGGCGGTGGCGTCGCTGCTCGTGGGGGAATTTATGCTGCCGAGCTTGAGCGAAACCCCGATCGAAAACGGGCGGAGGAACAAAAACCGATGGTTTACTTTATACGCATAGGAGGATATGAAATACAATTCGTCCTGTAAATGCGTATAGTCCCCGCTGTATAAAACGCATTCCCCAAACCCTATTTCCCGCGTAGCCTTGTTGACATACGAGGCGATGAAATTATTGATCAGGTTATAGCGGTATTGGTACCCGAGCGCGCAGTCGGCGTGGGCGAGCCAGGCCATTCCCGCGGGATTGTATAAAACGCCGTAGGCGTCGTCGGAGGCGGCAACGTACTGGTCGGCAAGGCCGGCCGGTCTGCCGAAAAACGGGACTTGCAGGGTGTTTGAGGCTATACCGGTCATCGATAGCGTATCGAATTCATGGCTCATTGTGGCGTTTTGCAACGCCCCGTTTATCGCCGCGAAAACAAGCCCGAGGCCGATACAGAGTCCCGATGAAAAGAGCATTTCCCGCTCATTATGCACTTCGGGCCCGAAATACTCGCGCATTTTCGATTTTTCGGGCGTTTGAAGGCCGTGGAGCCTTGTGACGGCGACCCGCAAAAGGTCCGAGGCGCCCGCGCCCGGCTCGCCTTCAAGCTCGACGTGTTCGACGATTTGTTTACTGGGGACGTCTAAAAGAAAAAGCCGCACGCCGAAGGTCGAAGCGTTTTTGTCGACGCTTCCATACAGCATTCTGTCAAGGTTTAGCGACGATCCGATCTCAATGACGCAGCGGGGGTCCGAGCAGTGCGCGGGGAATTTTTGCTTTATTTGCGTATACGAGTTTTCGAGGTCGGTTTGGCCGTAGACCTTGTAAAAGCCCATGTCCGCTACGATGCGCGCAAGGTCCGCATTGACGGACTGGGAAAAATTTTCGTCGGCGCCCGATACGGCGAGGTTTAAAAGCCCGATGCGGATCTTGCTCTGTCCCGCTTCCTGCGCGAGGCCTGCGGCGGCGCATAACGCCATTGCGAGAACGATTGATTTCAAAGGTAACGATCTCACGTGTTCCTCCGTGTTACTTGAAGTGCGCTTTCGGGGGCGCCAAGGCGCGTTTATTTAATCAGAACGACCTGTTTCGTATACGTTTTTTCCTTGCCGGTGACGTCTTTTATGGTCAACAGCACGAAGTAGCGTCCGTTTCGGCACATTTTGTTTCCGCTCATGACCGCCGCGGTTTGACCAAGCGCCTTTAAACTTCCCCAATCCATGATGTGGTCGGTTGTCCTGCCGTCCCACCAAAGCTGATAGGTGGTCAATTTAAACGGGCTCTGGAGTTCCACGCCGCAAACCTGGTCCCCAACGATGTTATAAATTCTTATTTTTGCATTGTCAAGACGTTGCTGTTGCATATCGAGCGTAAATGAAATGCAGGTCCCCTTCGGCGCGTTCATGCCGAGTCGCTGGGCGAGTGAAGTGAAATCCGACGCGCTTTTCTCGGGAGAAAACGGGTTCGGCAGAATCGAAAGCGTGCTGCTGAGGCCGATGGATTGGGTAAGCACCGCGTACCTGGAAAAATGCGGAATGGACGCGCTGACTAGGCTGCCATCCGCGCTTATTGATGAATTAGCGAGCGGTTGCCACTGCAAACTGTCGGGGCTCCACAGGCCAACGCAATATTTGTGCCCGGGTGTTGAGGAGGCCGGGACGCTCAGGACCGCTTTAATGCTGTCGGCGCCGCGGATGCGGAAAATGGCCCCGGTTTTTTCGGTAATGTCGTAGGCCGACCCGACCACCGTATACTGCCCGGAAGAAAGTTCAAGCTGGTTTTTAAGTTGCGGGACCGCTATTTCAAGCAGGCCCGATGTTCCCGTCGGGAGGGCGCTGTCGGGGAAAATAATGGTGCAGCCGATTTGGTTGCTCACGGTGTCGGCCGCGCCGACTGCCGAAATGATATTGTCCACCTCCAAGCCGAACTGCTTGTCGTTGGTCCCGATGGCGTTATACTCTCCCGTAAACCCTCCGGTTTGCGCGTAGATCCTCACGAACCCCGCAAAACCCGTAGCGGGTTTGAATACGCCCGAAGAACTGATGGAACCTGCTTGGGCGGGCGAAATGCTCCACTGTGGTGTAATCGTCAAGACATTATTATTCGCGTCCAGGCCTTGGGCTAGGAATCCGGCCTGGGAAATCGCCGATGTCGACAAAGGGAATGGATTGCCCGCGTCGGTCCTCGTGACCGCGATTGACGCCAGGGGCCTGCTCGACACGTTAAAATAGAGCGACGTTTGCGGGGCCGGGGCAAGGACCGCGGCCACCGGCTGCACGGTGGTGTCGATGACGGCCAGCAGTTGCACGGGTGCGGTTGAAGAGTCCGACCCGGTGGCGATGATGATTTGCGGCCCGAGCGAATCGATGAAATGCGTCCCGCGAGGGGCGCCTACAAGCTTCCAGCGTATTGCGGCGGGCGGTATGGCTTTGGGCGAAAACGTCGACCCGGCATATCCCTGCAATTGTATCTGTATTTGGCTTTTCGCGCCGAGAAGGATGGTATCGCCGGAAGCCGGGACCAATCCAAGTTTTGACAAACGGCTTGTGTCAGGATTGACATAAGTGGTAAATGTTTGGTTGGAATACCCGTACACGTCGGCGCGACGAAAGGCCTTGAAATAGTAAACCAATACGCTGCCGTCCTTGGGGGGCCTGAATCTGAGCGAATACGACAAAGCGCGTGACTTGGCGACGATCGACGAAAAGGCCGGCGCGTTGACGTCGCGATAAAAAAGGGCCGCGGAATCCAGTGTGTCGGCAAGCGCCGCGCGTAGCGTCACGCCCACGGAATCGTTTTTAATGTCGAGCGTTTTACTTGTGGTATTGACCACGGGAAGGTCGATGCTGTCGACATGCAGGGTCTCGGCGTTTTGCACGGTAAAGGCGTGGTAGGAAAGGTCGACGATCGAATCGTTCGTGTCGACGATGGCCTTGGAGGCCGCGATGATGTAAGATCCCGCCCCCGCATTGGTCAATGATTGGTTGGCCGCCAGGTTTACCTGAATGGGCGATTTCACTTTAATGGTCGCGGTCGTGTCGCCGCCTTTATTGACGAGCCATTTAACGGTCTTTTTGCCGGGACTCATAAAAACGGTAAAACTCCCCGCAATCGGCGTCCCATTGACCATGGCCCTTCCCGAGGAAACGGAAAAAGTATCGGTCGTCAGGATGGAGTCGGTGAAGTAGCCGATTGCCCCGGCCCTGATATAAAAAATCCCGTCAACGAGATTGTCGATCTCGAAATTGCCGTTTGTCTGGCTTGCAGTCGACGCGATGATTTGGCTGGTTTGGGGATTGAGGAGTGTGATCGTGGCATTCGGTACGGCCGTCCCCAAGCCGCTTGCTTTCACCGCGCCGGAAACCATTCCCAGGCTTTGGAGCGTATCGTTATAGGTCATGGTGCTTCCGGGCCGCGTGGAATCGGACAGGACCTCGGTTTTGGAAATAAACCCGTTTACCGACGCCACCGACTTAAAACGTTTGAGCGCCGGAACGCTGAGTCCATAATTGCCGTAGGTGGCGTCCGACGCCGTGGCAAAAGTATCGGAAGGGGACGCGCTCGTGTCGATAAACAGGATTGTGGCTTTGGTTATCGGCGCGAACACCCGTGATGCCCCCACCCAGGTCGCCCCGATAATATCGCCGGTAATCATGGCCGCGCCGGAGGGCATGACAATTGATAATTGCATCGAATTTGCCACGGTAATGTTCTTCGAATACGACGTAAACCCGATCTTGGCGGCCTGGACCGTGTAAGCGCCGGGGCTAACGGAAAACGAGAACGCCCCGCTTTGCGGCGTTGACGCCAGCTCTCCCACCGCCTGTCCGCCGTCGTTGAGGACCTTGACGTCCGCGCCGATAATCGCGCTATTGTTTTCATTGACCACCGTTCCTGACAGCGAAAACGGGTTGAGCGTCAGGGTGATGTTTCCGAACGATAAGTTTTGGCCATAGGTGACCGCGGCTTGTTTGGGCAGTGCGGTGACGTAGCCGGTTTTCTTTGCCCAAATCGACCAGGTGGCGCCGTAGCAATTGAGGACAAAGCTTCCGGTCGGGTCGGTCTGCGCGCTTACGGTATCGTTTCGGTCGGACACCGCATACACCGAAGCTTGGGGTATGGCGTTTCCGGTAATGTCCGTAACTTTGCCGTATACCGTGGCGGCGGGACGCTGCAGGAAAAACGTGTCAATGATTTGCGCTCCGGAATCGAGCTGTACGGTAGAAGCCAAGGAATTATATCCGCTTTTTATCGCCGTGATGCGATACGACCCCTTGGGCCGCTCGCGAGTAAGATATCCGTTGAGGTCCGTGTAGAACAGCAAGGGGGCCTCAAGCGACCCGCTGAGGACGTCGACTTGCATTTCAACGGCGCCTACCACCGATACGATGGTGTCTTTTTGGACCCCGGCGGGAAGCGTTGTCGTCGAGATGATTTTTTCCTTGGTGTAAAAGGTCATGGTGCCGGTGGCCGGGTCGGTATAATCGAACCCCGTGCTGTCTCCGGAAGTGCTGGCGCCTTTGGAGTCGATGGCGAAGACCTTCCAGGTATAATGGTTTTTCGTCAAGACCGAATGCGCGTTGATGGCCACAAATCCCGTATCGGTCGTGTCGATGACGCCGTTTTTTCCGGCAAACGTTCCGGCGGTCACGGTGTTCGACCAGACGACCATTTGCGCGTTGACTTGCTGCAGCGCGGAGCTGATATAGAGATAAATCTGGTAGGTGTTTGCCTTGGGGTCAAGGTGCGTCCATTTAAACGTGACGATGCTGTCGACGTCGGAGCGTAAGGTGACATTGGCGGGAGAAATATTTTTCGGTTTTGCCAACGGGACCCCCTTGACCGTAAAGGTGGTTGGAATCCCTACTTTCTGCGATGAATACAGGGGACTATTAGCGTAGGTATTTAAAACAACCCAGAAATAGGTTTTGCCTGGGGAAAGGGGCGGCGCGGTTGCGGTCAGCATGCCCGACGGATCGGGGGTCCCGTAAACGATTTGGGTATTGGGCGTAATTGCCTGCCAACTGACGCTTAGGCCCGTGACGTTGACTTGGCTGGTCCCCGAAGACGTGTCGGTTGAAATGCTGAGCGGTTCGTCGGAGAGGATGATATCGTAATACGGAACGCCGGGGTTGGCCTGCCACTGAAAGGTCGGCGTCAATTGCGAAATCGTGTCCGACGGCCCAATGGTGGTCACCGGGGTCGGGGTTTCGATGGCCATGGTCATTTCGTTGGAGACAAGGGTCGTATCTTTCCCGAGAACGGTGGTCTTGAGCGCAACGATGAAGTAAAACAAACCATATCCCATATTCGGCTGATCGGCCGCTCTAAAAACGATTTTTCGCTGCGGCATTGCGCCCGGAATGTAAATGTTGTTTTGGTAAATCGTCGAGCCGTCGGCCTGTTTTTGCAAATAAAATTTACCGATCGAATAATGGTAATTACCGACGACCGAGCCGCCCGGCGAACGGTCGAAATAAATCGTCCCCGAATCGGGGGCCACAAAGGCGGGCTGGCCCGGAAGGCTTGGCCGGGCGATCCCCGTCCAACCGATGGTGTCGAGGTCGGTGGCGGCCTTGACCGCTTGCGGAAAGATCGTCACGATATACGGGGTTGTTTGCTGCGCCCAAAGAGCGTTTGCGTAAAGTACAACGACGATGAGGAATATGCGTTTTGCCGTCATGAAATCATCCTTTCACCACCAACCTGCTGCAGCCGGTTAACGATACTGGTCCCTGTTTTGTATCTTGACAATATTCATCAGAGCTGTTCCGATTAAAAACGATAAATAATCCCGGTTTTAAGCGCCGGTAAAGGCAACAAGTCGAATTCAAGGCATAATTGCGTTTTTGAACCGAGCGCCCCTCCGAAATTGAGTATGGGGATCATGGCGTCGTCGCCCCATTTCAATTGTTTCATGGCCCCGGTAAACGCGTTTCCCAAAACGTGCTGCTGGTTATTGATGCGTATGTCCATGGCAAAGACCCCCATGTTGACGTAGGCGGAGTATAAACTCACGTTAAGCATGACGATATTGTCGACGGTTATGCCCACGTCGAGGTCGACGGTTTTCTTGGTCCCTCCGGTGCTCAGGGACTCCTCGTGCGCATGGTAGAGTTGAATGTCCCCGAAAATCTTGGTGTAGGACAAGGAAATTTTTTCGGGTATAACGTCGAAGGAAATGGTATGTCCCGAAGGGAGCTTGAAGGAGGCGTCTTCATTGGTCGAATAAACGACGCTGTCGGTTTTGCCCTGTTGCAGGTCGCTCAGCAAGTTTGAGGAGATCAGTTTCTGGGGGTCTTGCAAATCCGGACTGATTTGGAACGTTTGCGGATTGACGAAGGTCGGCAAGCGGTAATTCGCCGTAAACGAGCCTTGGGCTTTGGTGTCGATCCCGAACCGCGAAGTCAGCGTAAAGCGCCAAAGCTTGAGCCCCAACGAATACGACCAGGCCTCGGCCGAATAGTGTCCGCTTGCCTGTCCGTATAATGTTTGGTGGGAATAATTGATGTCTTTTTCGATGGAAAGCGAGGAGCTGCCAAGCCCTCCCAATCCCGCGGCGGCGCTGGTGCTGCTGTCCGGGGTTTGGTTGACCGTCACGTTACCCAAAATATCGGCGTCCATTTTTGAAAGCATGTCGATCTGAAAAATATGCCGGTGGATATTAAATGCCATGATAAGGTTTTTGTCGACCTTATAGGCATAGCCGAAGGTCATGGTTTCCCACGCCAGGGAGGCTTCCAGCGGAACATTGATCGCGCCGAGCATCTTGAGGGCGATATTTTGGGTCATGCCCGCGCTTTTCATGGTGGTATCGTAGCCCATCATGATATTGGTGTTCCCTAAAAGGTTCGTATAGTCCAGATACACGTTTTGAATATTTGAAAACGTCGCGACGCCTCCGAGCATGGGCACGTCGACCCGAATGGTCGTGTTGGGGTATTGCCCCGCCGACGCCTGGGGTTGGAACGTTCCGCCGCTACCGGGGTTTTGCGCTATTTGATTTGACATTTGCGACCAGATGTTGTCGGCGGTGGCCTTGGGAACGAGCCCGCCCTGTTCGAAAGGGATGTTCACGCCGATATAGCCTTTTGAAAAATCGAACGACACGTCGGTGGGGGCCCGAAGCCAATCGTAATTGAAGCCCATGGTAAGGTTTGCGTTGAGCGACGGGGGAGTGACGCTGGCGTTAAAACCTCCCGGGATGGAGCTTTGCCCGGAGGTCAACGCCGCCATCAGCAGCGTGGCGCAATAAACACCTGCATTTTTTGCCGTCATGGGAAACCGCCCTTCTACGAGGCACGTCGAAAGTAAGTATTGGTTATTATATCCACGACGCTTTGTAAGTGTCAAGAACAAAAAACGCGGGGGAATAAAAGGCCTTGTTTTGTAAAATTAAAAAGGCCGCTTAAGCGGCCTTGCGTGGCATAAGAGCGTTGTAAGCTAGGTAGATTGCTTTAACGCGGCGTCGCGCCGCAAAAGCGAGGACGTAATGGATTCCTTAAGTTCGCTGGAATACTTAAACAGGGGAACGACGCGTTTTAGCAGCGGCACCACTTCACCCGTTTTTGGGTTGCGGGCCGGTCGCGGTTTGCGGATTTTTGTGTAAAAAGTCCCGAAACCGCGTATCTCGATGTTTTTACCCGTTTCCAGAATGCGATTAATGCTTTCAAGGAATTCTTCAACCACGATTTTCGTGTCCGCCTGGGTCAGGCCCGTGGATTTAGATACATCGACAATCAGGTCGTGTTTCGTTGAATTTGACATCGATTTCCCCTTGAAAAAAATTGTTTTTACGGTTGCCGAAAACGGGCGCCGTCTTAAAATATCCAATGAGCAAGCGAAAAAGTCAAGGTAAAAATATTCAGGCGCCGAAACGGCAATTTTCGGTTTTCAAATGCTTCCGCACGAGGAAGTGGGCACCCATCCGCTCACGCCGGTGGGAAGGCTCACCAAAGACCAGTCGCCGACTTGTTTTCGGATGCGGAATTTCGTGCCTTCATGGACGGTAAAGAGCACTTTGTTCCCATTGGGTTGGTTCTTGGCCTCGACCGAGGAAGAAAGGACGATTGCATAGGGGACCTTTTCATGGGCATAGATTTTAATCCCGGCCGAAACCGCGAACCCCGTCAAAATAATAATCACCATGCTTGATAGATAAATGATCCAGAGGCGAACATTCGGTGAAGCGAACAGGCCAAGACAGAAGAAAATCCCAAGCGCCAGAAGCAAAGCGAAAATGACCCAGAGCTGCGTTGTGAGCGAAAACAGGTGATGGAGCCGCATAAGCGCCGCTTCGACGAATGAATTGTCGGGCGTGGGGATCCGGTCGACGATGGAGGCCTGGGCGTATTTGATGTTGCCGATAATGTCGGGATCATTGGGGGCGAGTTTGAGCGCTTTCTCGAAAAACAGCATGGCAAGCCCGATTTTTTTGAGCCTGAAATACGTGTTTCCCAAATTGAAAAAAACCGCGTGGTTATTGGTCCCCGCCGAAATAATTTTATCGTAATAAACCGCGGCGCTGTCGTAGTTCTGTTGCTCGTAGAGCGCATTGGCTTTGTCAAACCACGCATCCACGGGGGCGGCGCTTATGGCGCCGGCAAAGGCCATGCCGAAACCGAATAAAACCGCAAAAAGTTTAAACGCTTTCATGACCGTTTTTCCTTTTTCACTTTCTGGAGCTCCCGGATGAAACCGCCGGTTTTTTGGAGCATGGATGTTTTGGATGGAGCGTCGAGCTGCGCGCCGCCGAAGCGATAAGTTTCCATGCTTTCCAAAAAGGAGACAAGTTCGCCCGCAAGCCCTTCACCCGCGCCGTGTTCCATGAGCTCGGCTTTAAGGTCGACCAGCACTTTACCGGTCGCCGAGAAACCGAATTTATGCGAAATGAAGCTTTCGAGGCATTCCGATATTTTTCCCAGGAAATCGGGGACCGAGAGCTTGGGGGCCTGTTTTTCAATGAGCGAGATTTTTCGCATGGCGCTTCGAACGGCCTTTTGCCTGAGGGCCAAGGTCGCGTCTTTTTCATAGCGCGTCGATTGTATTTTATACAGCGCCGAAAAAAGCGCCAAGCAAAACGGCAGGGCGTAGAGGAAAATAAAGAGCGGGTTTTTATAGGGCTCCTCGGACTCTTTTTTGATTTTTATCCCGGTTTTGATATAGCGGATGTCCTGGCCGACCTGCTTGATTTCCTCCTGCGTCAAATATCGCGCCTGGAGCGCGGGAGCGGCTTTCCCCGGCGTGACCGTCAGGTCAAGCTTGGGCGAGGTCAGTGTTTTATAGGCCTTGACGGCCGGGTCGAAATACGACCAGGACACTTGCGGAACATGCACGGCGCCTTCCTGGCGCGGAACAATAAGGTATTTAAAAGATTTCTGGGTGGAAATTCCATTGGCCGTCGTGTCGACGCCGAGGTGTTTTTCGGGGGCGAACACCGAACAGTCGGTCATTGGGGGAAGCGTAATGTCGCCGATATTTCCCGGACGGGTGTTGCCCGAAATCGAAAGCGAGAGCGTTGTCGCCTCGCCCGAAGGCACAAGTTTCGGATCGATCGCGGCATTTAGCTTAAACGAGCCTACGGCGCCTGAAAAATCGGCGGGGGAAGGCGGAAGCGAAGCGACGTGGACGCTGAGGCCGTTTGAAAGGGCCGCCCGGGCCACTTGCTCGACGCCGCCCCCAAAGAAGCTTCCGCCGAAGAAATCGTCGAACGGGTCGGCGCGCCTGCGGGACTGCGAACGCTTGAGCGAAACGTATTCGAAGGAAACGGGCGGCACGTTGATGGCGCCGGGGTTGAGCGGAAACAGCGCGTAATTGACGCTGACGACAAACCAGTTTTCCCCGTTTATCGCCTGGTTGGCGCCTTTGGAGGGGAGCTGGGAGAAAAGCCGGGCGACCGAGAAATCTTTTCCAAGCTCTTTTTCGACCTTGTCATAGAGCTGGGCCAGACCTTGCTGGGTGAGCTGCACGGACGATCCCGCTTTTTGCGCCACCTGGACCGTTAAAACCGCCTGCTCCCCCACATATAACGTATGTTTATTTAAGGCAAGCGACACTTTGACTTCCGCGGCTTGGGCTTGTTCCTTGCCGATAGCGACGGAAAACGGGCTTGAGGCGTACGAGGAACCGTCGACGGTTGTTTGCAGCGCGGGAATCGTAAAGGTCCCGGTTTTTTTAAACGCCACGGTAAAATAAAAAAGATAGGTTTGGGTGACGTTTTGCGTCATCTTGCCGTTGACGACTTCAATGGACGTCGACGAAGATTGGTTCTGGTTCGTGCCGAGCACGTCGAAGTCGGCGGTCCCCGCAAGCTTCGGCGCGGAAATCGAGCCGGGCTTTTTCGTACAAACCAGTTGTGCGGTAATAGTTATCTGTTCGCCGACCACGGCGCTTGTTTTGTCGGCGGTTGCGGAGAAAGAAGCGTCTTGGGCGAAGGATGCCGTAAAAAAGACAACAAAGACAACTATGAAAATAAACGATTTTAACATAAATCCGATTTTACCGAAAAAGTCAATTTAACCCCTCAGTCACTTTCAGTGACAGCTCCCCTCACAGGGGAGCCTTCCAAAAAGCCTCCCCTATGAGGGGAGGCGCCGAAGGCGGAGGGGTTTTTTAATGAATTGCCTAAAATTGAGGCAATTCCCTATTTTTTTACCAGTCCTTTTCACCTTTTCTTTCCCCGATTACTCCTGCTTTTTCGGGCTTTTTATTGAGATCGTGCTCGTCGTCGGAATAAAGCTCGATAAGTTTTTTCGCCTCGTCTTTTTTCATGTCCTCTTGCTTTTGCTGCTGCGGGGTCGGCTCGGGTTTCTGCTGTTTATTTTGGTCGTTTCCCGCATTTTGCTTTTGTTGGTCGTTATTTTTGTCCTGCTTATTGTCTTTGTTTTGCTCGTCTTTTTTCTGGTCTTTATTATTCTGGTCCTTATTTTGGTCTTTGTTCTTGTCCTGGTTATTTTGGTCCTGGTTATTTTGGTCCTTTTTATTTTGCTTGTTTTGTTTGTCGTCCTTGTTTTTATCGTCTTTGTTGTTTTGGTTCTGTTGGTTTTGCATCTGCTTCATTTTTGCATTTGCCAATTGCAGGTTCCACTTTGTGTCTTTGTCGCGGGGCCTGAGATCCAGGGACTTGCAATAATTCTCCAGCGCCGCCTTGTATTTTTCCGAGGCCCCCTTATCTTGTTTGGCCGCGAGCTGTTCTCCCTGCAGGTACTTAATATTACCGAGATTATAATATAAATCCGCGAGCGCCTTCTTGTCTTTTAATCCCGCGGCCGCGCTATTGTATGCTTCTTCAGCCTTGTCCAGGTCGCCGAGCTGCGCGTGCGCGGAGCCCTTGTTCATTTTGATTTTCGGCTCATTGGGCGCTTCAACGGCCATGTCGTCGTAAAGTTTAAGCGCCTCGTTATATTCGCCGTTTTTATACAGCTTATTGGCCTGCTTGTTTTTCGAATACAATTGATCGGAAAACGACGCACCGGCGAACAAAAATAGTATTGCAATAATTGGAAATGTTTTCATTATGCGTTTTCCACTCTCCCGGTCCATTCCTTTTTAACTTTCCCGCGCTGGGGAATAAAAAATTCCAGGACGATAAACAAAAGCGCGATAATAAGAAACGCCTGGTACTGTTCTTCGTAAATATTCATCCGGTCGGACCCGAATTCGTTTTTTTCCATTTTTGCGATGTCATTATAAATACTCACCAAATCCAAGTTCGTACCGGCCTGGAAATACTTGCCGTTTCCGGCGATGGCTATTTTTTCAAGCATGGCGGGATTCATTCGGGTCATGACGAGGTTGCCGTCGCCGTCTTTTTTATAGACGATATTGCCCTTGCCTTTACTAATAGGAATCGGCACGCCGCTTTCGGAACCCACACCCACGGTGAACACTTTGATGTTTTCCTCGGCAGCCTTTCTTGCCGCCGCTTCGGGGTCCCCTTCATGGTCTTCGCCGTCGGAAATTATGATAAGCACCCGCGATTTGTTTTGCTTTGCCTTAAAAGCCTGGCGCGTCTGGTTGATGGCCTGGTCGATGGCCGTCCCTTGCCGCTCTACCCAATCGGTGGTCACCACGTTAAGGAACATTTTCGCCGCGCCATAGTCGAGGGTCGGCGGGCACTGCACGAAACTTTCCCCCGCGAAAACGATTAGGCCGATGCGGTCTCCCCTTAGTAAATCGATAAACCGGTCGATTTCATACTTGGCCCGCTCAAGGCGGCTCGGGGTGACGTCTTCGGCGAGCATGCTCTTTGAAATATCGAGCGCGACCATGATGTCGATGCCTTTTCGCTCCACCATTTCCATTTTTACGCCGAAGCGGGGCCTCGATAGCGCCAAAACGACGAACAGGAAAAACGCCAGGAAAAAGCACCACTTCAAGATTTGGCGCGATTGGGTGTTTTGGGGCGTGAGCCGTTTGATCAAGTCAAGCGACGCGAACCGGCGAAGTATCGAAAGCTTTCGTTGATAGACGAATATAAAAAGCCCGATAAGCGCCGGAACGGCAAGCAAAAGCCAAAAAAAGTGCGGGCTCCCGAACCTCATGGCAGTCTCCTTAGCCAGGAATGCGCCAGGACGTTTTCCAGGATGAGGACGAGAGCGCCGGCGATCAGCCACGGGAAAAACTTGTCGGAATACGACGAATAGATTTTCGTTTTAATTTCGGTTTTCTCCATTTTGTCTATTTTGTCGTAAATTTCCTTGAGTTTTTCGGCGTTTTGGGCCCTGAAGAACTGGCCGCCCGTGGCCTGCGCGATGTCGGCGAGCAGTTGTTCGTCGAGGTCGGACTTGACCATTTGGATCTGCGTGCCCACGATTTTACCGGTCGAGCGGTCCATGATTTCCATGGGGTAGGGCACTTCGCCGTCCTTGCCCACGCCGATGGTATAGACTTTTATGCCGAGCTGCCCGAGGGCGCTCGCGGCGGCAAGCGGGGCTATATCGCCGAAATTATTGCCGCCGTCGGTCAGTAATATAATGATTTTACTTTTCGCGGGGGAATCCTTGATGCGGTTGCCCGCCGTGGCAAGGGCGGTCCCGATAGCAGTCGCGTCGCCGAAGTCCTCAAAATCGACGCTTTCTAGGAATTGCGTGAGAATGTTGTAGTCCAGGGTGAGCGGGCACTTGGTATAGCAGCGTTTCGCGAAAATCATCAGGCCGATGCGGTCGTTACGGCGCTTTTTGATAAAATCTTTCAACGTTTCCTTTGCCACGAAAATCCGGTTTTTCGGTTGGAAATCCAGCGACCGCATGCTGTACGACACGTCCAAAACAAGCATGATGTCAACGCCTTCGGAGGTCACTTCCTCTTCCGATGTGCCTTTTTGGGGCCGGGCCAGCGCGATGATAAGCAGACCCACGCCCAAACAGCGAAGCGCTATCCCGGCATGGCGAAGATAGGTCATGGGCGACTTGGGGAGCTTCTTGATTATTGACAAATCGGAGAACCTGATGGCCGGCCGCTTTTTTTCCCTGCGCACGTAAACCCAGACCAGCGGGACCCAAACAACAAGCAAAATGAGAAATTGGGGGTTTTTAAACTGCATGGCTTTGTTCCGCTGGTTTAGGCGCGTCCGGGCCCGGACGCGTTTGTTCGAGGAACCGGCGAACGTCCGCGCCGAACCGCTCGATCGTGTCGCCATCCGGCAGCATTTTCGCGAATTTGACGGGGTCGGTTGCCGAAAAAAACCACTCGGCTATTTTCCGGTCCGCGCTTTCGAGCTTCGAGCGCTTGATCCAGTCGAGCATTTCCTCGGTTGTAAATTCAGCCGCATTGACTTCAAAGCGACGCTCGATGTAGCGTTTGAAAATATCGGACAATTCAAACACATACTCGCGGACCATGCCTTTCATGAGATACTGCTTTTCGTCCAGACGTGTAAGCGCGTCGATGGCTTCCTCATAGGGCGGCTTGGGCGGCGGGGATTTTTTCACCCGTTCTTTCTTTTTTAAATAGCCCCGAAAGGCATACAAAACGGCCGAAACGAGGCAAATCCCTAACATTATCCAGAGCCACGTTAAAGACGGCGAGCCAACGCTTTGCTGGGGTTTTAGCCCTTTGATGGAAGGGTTGGTCGAATCGGAATCCGTGACGAGCACCAGGCGAAGCGGCAGGGCCTGGGAAAACAGCGTGTCTTTTTTATCGCCCTGCACCTGGACGAAGGGCAAGGCCGGTAGGGTGCATTGTTCGGTGGTATATAACGTTATAACGTATTTGAAGGTAAGGCTGTCGGCGCCGCTTTTTTCGACTTTGTCCTGGTTGAATTCTTTGACCGCAAACTTGCCGAAACCCCCGTCTACGGGGGGAGGGACAACGGTCGCGCTTTTCGGCACGAGCATTGAAACCGTGAAATGCACAGGGTCGCCCACCTGCAACGTATCTTGGCTGATCGATGTTGAAAGGACCGAGGCGCGGGCCATGAAAACAATGCCGGAAATAAGCGCGGTACAGCAAAATTTCATAATGATCGACCGGAATCTAAAATTGGTCGGGGCGAAAACGCACCCCTGACTGAACTGCATTTTCAATTGAATCCTTATTACGAATAAAACAAATAAATATTATCAAGCGCTATAAAATACTAAAAGGTATTGTTCGAAATCCCGTATTACGACCAATTATTTTACTTTTTATGCCGAATCCTAAATCTCCGTCAAAAATCTCCACGGGCAGGGCCCTTGGCTTTCTTTTGTCGTATATGAAAAAATATCGCTGGACGATCATCGGCGGTATTGTCCTTTTGATGGTCGTCGATACCTTTCAACTCATTATCCCGCGTATTATTAAAAGGATTCTGGATGTTCTGGGAGACCGGAATTTTTCGGAAACGCTGATTTTAAAAAACGCCTTATATATCGTCGCGCTCGCCGCGGGAATGGTGATCATCCGGTTTTTCTGGCGTTTGTGCATTTTTCTGCCCTCGCGAAAAATAGAGCTTCGCATGCGTGAAGATATGTTCTCCCATTTAACGGGGCTATCTTTTTCATATTTCAACACCACCAAAACCGGCGATTTGATGGCCTTATTCATCAATGATATCAATGCGGTACGAATGACCACGGGACTTGCCGTAACGGGCCTTACCGACGCGATTTTCATGGGGTCCTTGTCGCTTGCGTTCATGCTGCACACCAATGTCAAGCTCACCCTTATTACCGTAGCGCCGCTTCCGCTTATACTTCTCGTCATGTTTAAATTCGGCGGACTCATCCAATCCCGGTTTAAGGACGTTCAGGAATCTTTCGGCGATTTGTCTTCAAACGCGCAAGAGGCGTTTTCGGGAATTCGGGTCGTAAAGGGGTTCGTGCAGGAGGAAAAAGAGCTTCGGCATTTTTACGATCAAAGCACCCGCTATGTCGACAAAAATATTAAGCTTGTGCGAATATGGGGATTTTTCTTTCCCTTAATGACCTTTTTGGCTTCAGTGTCCATTGCGCTGCTCCTGTATTACGGCGGCAAGCAAGTCGTGATAGCGCGGCTTTCCTTGGGGGATTTTGTTTCCTTTGTTTTTTATATCCAGCTTCTTGTTTGGCCGATCATGGCAACGGGTTGGGTATTTAATATTTCCCAACGCGGCCTGGCGTCGGCAAAAAGAATCATGGAACTGCTCGAAACGAAATCCGATGTGTTGGCGCCGTCGGGCCCGGCAAACCGGGCGCGGCCGCTTATGGGCGAGATCTCCATCCGCGACCTGACCTTTCGGTTTTCTCCCGAAGGAAAAGAGGTACTGCGGCATATAAATCTTTCGATACCGGCGGGAACGAGCCTGGGTATTATCGGGAAACCCGGTTCCGGGAAAACGGCGCTGGCGTCTTTGCTTTTTCACTTGTTTCCCTTGGAGCGCGGCCGCGTATTCATCGACGGCATGGATATTAACGATATTCCCCTAACGGTGCTTAGAAAATCCGTGGGCTATGTTCCCCAGGATTCGTTCCTCTTTTCCGACACTATAAAAAACAATATCGCTTTCGGCATGGATGAAAATGCAAAAGATATAGGTGCGGCAATCAAAACCGCGGCAATAAACTCGGCCATCGACAAGGACATTGCCGGGTTCGCAAGCGGCTACGAAACCATGATCGGGGAGCGGGGGATTTCCTTGTCCGGCGGGCAAAAACAGCGGGTCTCCATAGCGCGCGCCTTGCTTTTGTCTCCGGCAATCCTGATTTTCGACGACGCGCTTTCGTCGGTGGACGCGGCGACGGAGCGGGACATATTATCGTCTTTAAATAAGGAAATAAAAGGGAAAACTTCCCTGATTATCGCGCACCGGGTTTCAACGGTGCGCGCGTGCACCGCCATTGTCGTGCTCGAAGAGGGCAGGATCATTGAACAGGGAACGCACGACGAACTCATTGCAGTCGAAGGGTTTTACGCGAAGCTTTTTGCCATGCAGAAATTAAGCGAACAAGGTTCATAATGGATTTTTTCCACGAAGAAGAAAACGACGAAGCGAAAATATTCAACCGCGACGTTTTAGGCCTTCTTGTCAAGTACCTGTCGGCCTATAAAAAACACCTTGCGCTTTCCCTGCTGTTCGTGGCCGTTATTACGGGGGCGACCCTGTCGGTCCCGTATATTTCCAAAATCATCATCGACCGGTTTATCGTCAAGCAGGGCTCCATTGTCGCCGCGGACAGCGCGCTTTTAACAAAACGCGAATCTTCCGAAATGCGCGGGAAATTGTCCAAGGGCGTTAGCCTCGGCGGCGGCAGGTATTTCCTGCTGCAATCGGAGCTGTCGTTTCTGCCCGGCAAAAAATTGCGCGCGCTCGCCCAGACGGGCGCATTGTCGAATGACAAATACACGCTTGTCGAATCGCCTGATCTTGGCCCCGCGCTTGAGGACAAAATAAAACGTCTGGCGGGCGGAGGAGCAATAAAAATCGTTTCTCCCGCATGCTTTCTTGTCGGCGCGGGCGCCATGAAAGGGTTTTCCGTAAACGAGCTCATGCGGCTTCGCGCCCATGACCTTCATACCATCGGCCTATACGTTCTTTTGGTCCTGGGCATTTTCACGGTCCAATTCATGGCTTCCTATTTGCAAATCGTGGCGCTCATGAACCTGTCGCAAAAGGCCATGCGCGATTTGCGCCGCGACTTGTTCAGTCACATGCTTTCCCTGGAAATTTCGTATTTCGACAAAAACCCCATCGGCCGCCTGGTCAACCGGGTGACCAACGACATCGAGGCCCTGAACGAAATGTTTTCTTCCGTGCTCATCACCTTTTTCCAGGACCTCCTTATTCTTGCCGGGATCACCACGATCATGTTCATGACCGACGTTACCCTGGCATGCGTGGTGGCGGTTTCCTTTCCTTTTCTTTTGGTCATTATCGTTTTGTTCAGGGTCAAGGCGCGCGGCGCCTACCGGGTCATCCGGACGAAAATCGCGGAGCTCAACGCGTTTTTAAACGAAAGCATTTCGGGCGTCAGGATCGTGCAGATTTTCGTCCAGGAACAAAAACAAATCCGCAAGTTCGCTAAAATAAACAAGGCCGTGTTCGATTCGAACATGCAACAGCTTTACATTTACGGCATATTCAGGCCGCTCATCGAGTTTTTCAGGTGGTTTGCAATTGCCGGGGTCATTTACGTGGGCGCGCGGCTCATCGGCGCCGACCGGATTTCCTATGGTCTTGTCGTGATGTTTCTTTCGTACATCGGGACTTTTTTCGAGCCCATCGGCGATTTGGCCGAAAAATTCGACACGCTTCAGAGCGCCACCGCGGCGGGCGAGAAAATTCTTTTATTGTTTAACGCTCCCGCGCGAAAAGAGCTGTCGGATAAAACCGCCGTGGCGTCGTTTATGCAAACCTCTAAGCCCGGAGTGGGTCAGCCGGCAAACGGCATTCCCCGTTTTGACGGAGAGATCAGGTTCGAGGACGTTTGGTTTTCCTACAAACCCGATGAATGGATTTTAAAAGGCGTTTCGTTTTCCATAAAAAAGAACCAGACCCTGGCCATCGTAGGCGAGACCGGATCGGGCAAAACGACCATCGTCAATTTGCTTTCGCGGTTCTATCCCATTCAAAAAGGCGCGATTTTCGTCGACGGCGTCAATGTAAACGACATTCCCTATTCGGTCCTTCGCGGCAATATCGCCATGGTCATGCAGGATGTTTTTTTGTTTTCAAGGACCATCGCGGAAAATGTGTCGCTCGATCCGCGGTGCGACGAACAAAAGCTAAACCAGGCTTTGCGGATAAGCCACTGCGACAAATTCGTCGGGGGCCTTAAAAACGGCGCGCAGGAGAAAGTCATGGAGCGCGGGGCAACGTTTTCGGCAGGCGAGCGCCAGCTTTTGGCGTTCGCGCGGGCGCTGTATTTCGATCCGGCCATTTTGGTCCTTGACGAGGCCACCTCCAATATCGACACCGAAACCGAACGCCTCATCCAGGACGCAACCGCGCAGCTTATCCGGGGAAGGACCTCGCTTATCATCGCCCACCGTCTTTCCACCATTAAAAGCGCCGACACTATTTTAGTGCTTGAGCACGGGAAAATCATCGAGCAGGGCAGCCACGCTTCCTTGCTTGCAAAAAAAGGCATGTATTACGAACTCTACAAATTGCAATTCGAGGCGATATAACCCATGATCCAGATACTTTTCGAAGACGGCGACATGCTCGCGGCGAACAAGCCTGAAAACCTCGCCTCCATCCCTACGCGCGTCAAGGGCGAGGACACGGTCCTGGCGCAGCTCACCGCGCAGTATGGCCAAAAACTTTTTGTGGTCCATCGTCTTGACAAGGAAGTAAGCGGCGTGATGCTTTTCGCCAAAAACGCGGCCGCGCATAAAAGCCTCAACGACCAGTTTTTCGGCCGCGCAATCAAAAAAACATATTGGCTCGCCGCGCATGGCCGGATTTCCGACGATGCGGGCACCATAAACAAGCCGATCAGGCAATTCGGTTCCGGCAGGATGGGCGTCGACCTCGTGCACGGCAAGGAATCGACCACCTCGTTTAAAGTGCTTGAGCGCGGCGAGAAATTCACGCTCGTCAGCGCCGAGCCGCTTACCGGCCGTCGCCATCAAATCCGCGTGCATTTTTACGATTTTAGTCATCCCATCGTGGGCGACTTACGCTATGGCGACAAAGCCCTTCAAAAAACATTCCCCCGGCTTATGCTCCATGCCGCATCCATCACCTTTGCCCTTGGCTCAGGGGAAAAGAAGACCGTTGAATCGCCCCTTCCGGAGTCGATATTGGCGTGGTGCTCTGCATCTTTTAAAAAATAATCAAAATTATTTTCCGGCATTGCAATATCCAGACTTAAAACGTTTTTTTATTGCTTTTTGGCAATAAAAACATCAATATTATAAGAACAATAATTAAACGAGGAGGTTGTTCGTGAACTGGGTAACAATTGTCAGTATTCAAGTCAACGAAGAACATAAACAATGCTGATTTTACTTTAATAAAATGTGCTGTTAACATGTTCTATTTGTGGAGACTAATAATTTTGATCGAAATAATTCTGGTTCTTCAAATTGGAGGAGGCGTTATTTTTTTATTTGCAAAACATGATGAAGAATTAAACGCCACTTTTATTGCAAAAATAGCGATATTTATCAGTTTAATTTTATTGGATAAAAAGATAAAAAAGAAAATAAAATGGGATGGCAAAAGCTTGGAAACTAATAGAAAATAAATTAGTTGGCTGGGGTGGAATAATTATCATTATTATTTTATTTGATATTCTCGGGCAACTTTTTTTAACTCTATGCGACCAGACGACGATTTCGCAAATGGACGACGTGCGCAAGCCTAAGAAATCCGACGTCATGCTATGAGATAAGTTTCGGCACTCTTTCAATGGCGCAGGTGTACCGTGGGCACTTCATCGGTAATTTAAAACGAGGATAAAAATGATTGTTACCATAAAAGATTATTTAACAGACGGTGAAGCCAATACCCTAAAGACTATGATCGAATTAAAGGGAATAAAAGCAGGAGTGAGAGTACAAATACCTGCATATATTGCTAAAGATGCCGGGTTCTTTTATCTGGTTGAAGTGGATGAACAAGATTATAAAATTGCTAAAAATGTTATCGATGAATTCGATAAAATCCAGCTTGAAAATCAAAATAAATTATTGAAAGAAAATGCATCGTTCTGTCCCAAATGCGATTCTGAAAATGTTCAATCAAACGGAATCAATTCATCACCCTGGACTGGGAACAATACCTTAAATAAATGTAAAAAATGTGGTTATGAGTGGAAGTCAAAAAGAAATATTGGCTAAATTTCATTGCCATACGATAGAGCGAAAGAAAAAGAAAGGCAAGAATTCCAATGAAGCCAATTATCAAATATATTGAGCATAAGCCAGCTGAACATACCGACCGTGCAACTGCATGGATCGCTCGTGTATGGCCATCATCGTCCGGTAAAACGCTTTATTTCAACGAAATGGCTTTAAGGCGAGGTTCCGGAGGCGATTCAAACCATTATGATATAGTTTCCGGCAGGAACTATTGGATTACAGGTGTTAAAAAAAGAGGATCAAACAGACATTGGGGACGTAACAGCCCTATTCAGATTGAACAATCGCTTGTTCAATGGTACGAAGAATACACCCAAAATAAAGGGCATCAGAATTTAATTGTCATCCCCGATTTTTCTCGACCGGATATTTCAAAATTTACCGAAATGGAAAATGAAAAATTAAATCCATAAAATGACGGATGATCTGGCGCTTTTAGCCTGCGTACGTCGACGATTAGGTGCTCTATCGCGGGTATAAAAATACACTCCATATCCGCCCGCGATATGAGCAGAAAGGAACGGAAAATTTATGCCGAATCACAAACTGAAGCAGATTCCCAAGTTTAGAAACGAAGATGAAGAGCGTGAGTTTTGGGCTACGCACGACACGACGGAATATCTCGATTGGTCGAAGGCCAAAAGAGTTCGTTTTACCAAACTCCGTCCTTCGGTTCGAAGCATCTCCCTGCGTTTGCCGGAAGCTCTTCTTGAACGAATCAAGATTCTTGCAAACCGCAATGACATCCCGTATCAATCGCTGATGAAAGTATACTTATCGGAGCGAGTGGAAAAAGAGAGTGGCGGTAGACAATTAGTTCGTCAACATCATTAAAATTTGTCTAAGCAACCTCTGCGACTGTTTACTGAAGCAATAGGAGAGCAAAGGGTTTTAGTTGACTGAAAAGAACAATATGACGACATTAATTGAAGACGCTTTGGCGTGCTCACATTGCATTGTGAGCGTGTTCAAGGTGTTTGCACGGCAACTCAAGCATATGCGATATTTGTTGAACCTGCAACCAAGGGCGGTGCTCGTCCAACAATTGAAGAAGATCCGGCAAAAGAATGCTCAAATGATCGTGTTTTATGGAATACGCTTCCAAATGGTTTAAGCCCCGTCACAGGGAAGCTGGATTCAAGTGCAACCGCCTTTGTTTTCGATCAGATGGCAACTGACGTCAACGTCACGTTAGACCTGTGGAATTATGGAGAATTATCAGATATTAATGGGCCGCTGAGATTCATTCTTAGCTGCTCTACAGTCTGCGCCGTCCGAAAGGATACTAAATCCCACCCGGAAAGAATGAAATCCCGGTATCGTGGAATTGTTGCAGTAGCGCGCCTTGCGACTCCTTATTGCGTTTGGGTTCGATAAATTGGCGAGGCTTGGTACCTTGGTTTCGATTCATTAGATCTTTCGAGCAGCAAAAAACTATATTAAATATAAATGTATGTGTATTATTATAGCTATAATTATAAACAGGGGGATAATTGCATGAGAACCGTTCAAATGACCCTTGACGAGAATCTTATTCAGACCGTGGATAAGGTCGTGAAGCAAAGGCACACGACGCGATCTGCTTTTACGCGCGAAGCTCTTGAGCAAGCCATTGCTCGGATCAAAATGGAACGACTAGAAGAGAAACATCGTAACGGGTATATCCGAAAGCCTGAAACCGACGATGAATTCGAAGTTTGGCGGAAAGTACAAAAATGGGGTGATGAATGAAGCGAGGCGATGTTCGCTGGTTCAAGTTCGAGAAACCGGATAAAAACCGGCCCGTTGTCATTCTTACTCGAGACTCTATCATCCCGCACCTAAGAGAAGTGACTGTCGCGCCTATTACGTCAACCATAAGGGACATTCCAAGCGAAGTGCTGCTTGGCGGCGAGGACGGCATGCCGAGAGAATGTGCGATTAACTGCGATCACTTACAGACCGTTGATAAAAGCAGAATTGGTACCCTTGTCACAACGCTTTCGCGCACGCGAATGCAGGAAGCCCGAGTAGCCATCACCTTTGCCCTCGCCCTAAAAGAATAGAGGACCGACCTCAATTTTCTTCCGGTTTTTCCTCCGATAAAACATCCTCGGCTTCCCGGAATCTCTTCTTTAACGCCTCGCGCTTTTGTTGGTTTTTTAAATAGCTCGGCGGCATTGAAAAACTTTTAATTACGATAAAGAGCCCGATGACCGCAAGGACGATGACGGCAATCACTATCCACGACATGTCGGTAATCATGGTTGTCCCTCCTGTGTTTTAAGGAGCGTTTCGGAAAATAGCGCCTTCGGCGGGAGCTCGAATTCCCGCACGACGGTTTGCTTCGGGCCATTTGGCCCTTGGGAAATCATGGAGTCTAAAAGCGGACCCGCAAGCCGTAGCGCCCCGGTATTCTCAAGTTTCCTGAAAAGCGTTTGCAGGATGCCGAAGGCCATAATGCCCAGTTCTTGCACGGGCCGGTTGCGGTGACGGCGCGTACCCATGTTTACCTGCGCGAAAGTTTCCAGCCCGTACTTTTTATAAATATCGAAAATAAGCCCGATTTCAACGCCATAGCCCGAAGAAAACGGGACTTTTTCCAAGGGGCCCCGCCGAAAGGCGTATTCGCCCGAGAGGGGTTGGAAAATTTTTGCAAGTTCGGGAACAAATGCGCTGAGCATGGGCCTCACCAGAATTTCCGTGACGCGGCCGCCGTAATTTTCAAATGTTTTGTCATGGATGGTAAGGGGCCGGTCGTAATAGGCTTTGGCGAAAATGGTCGTTTCGTTTTCTAAAAACGGGCCGATTAGCCCGTAAATAAAATGCGTCTTAAAATCGACGATGTCCGCGTCAATGCAAACAATGATATCGCCCCGTGCGGCAAAAAGCGATTTCCAGATGGCGATCCCCTTTCCCGTCGTGATTTCCGGGAAATAGGCAATTTCATCGATCGAAAGCGCCCGCGCACCCGCGTCCCGCGCAATTTCCATGGTGGAATCCGTGGAGCGGCTGTCCATGACGATGATTTCATCGACAAGCAGCGCATCTTCCATGAGGCTTTTTTTTGCGCTTAGGACGATTTCGCCGATGGTCGCGGCCTCGTTGAGCGTTGGAATGACCACGCTTATGGATGTTTTCGAGGCGTTTTTTTTCTTGACTAAATCATCGATCGGCAGGAATCGGCTCTGGTCGAATTGCAACATAATGGCGGTACTGCGGCTCCGGTTTTCGGGTATCGGCGGCGACGTTTCGGCCATTTGCCGAACGCTTTTCATCCATAGATAATATACATATTGACATCCACGTCAGAAATATTATATATTCTCAGGCACTGTTTAGTCTCTGTAGCTGAATTGTCGACGTTTTTTGCGTAGATAATTCCTGCATACAGAGACTTATCTGCCCTAAGGCAGGTTATTTTAAATTGTTCTTATCAGGAGAGTAAAAAGCAATGAAAACTGTCGTGGTGAATACCGATGATATCGCGCGTTCATGGTATGTGGTTGACGCAAAAAACAAAATCGTTGGGCGTTTGGCTTCTAATTTGGCCAAAATTTTAACGGGCAAGGCAAAAACCGCGTATTCGCCCAATCAGGACCACGGCGACAATATCATTGTCATTAATTCCGACCTTGTACGGTTGACCGGCAAAAAAGCCGACATGAAGACCTACTTCCACCATACGGGATATGCGGGCGGCAAGAAGGAACGGCCGTTTAAAAAACAAATGGCCTTGGATTCCCGGCAGGTTATTATTCATGCGGTCCATGGAATGGTCCCCAAGACGAAGCTCGGCAGCGCCATATTGAGAAAACTGCATGTTTATAAAAACGAAGTCCATCCCCATGCGGCGCAGAAACCCCAACCGCTTTCATGGTAGCATAGAATCCGAATTGTTTATATAATGTAGGAAAAAGGAGACGGTATGATTCTATAGCCGGGGCTTATTTTCAGTTAAGCGTTGGGCTTAACTGGAGCAGCTAGGTTTAAGGCCGAATCGAAATCTTGAGGCTTGACCTCGTAAAGGAGACTGA
>Ga0182027_10001627_pt1 | contig 37203 bp, 26 predicted proteins | sample 712E1DmetaG_FD_121300 | JGI IMG/M metagenome (GOLD analysis project Ga0182027, IMG submission 121300) | Permafrost microbial communities from Stordalen Mire, Sweden - 712E1D metaG (Illumina Assembly) | ecosystem: Environmental > Terrestrial > Soil > Wetlands > Permafrost | place: Sweden...
GAATAACTTTTTTCAATTGTTTTTTTTGAATCTTCCTGGTTTATTCGAAATCGTTCAAGAACAGCTATCGTAAGAAGAATGCATTCCAGAGTTTGTCCAAATTTTGAAGAGTTTTCGACAAAAAAATTAGAAGATAAAATGTTAAATTCTTTCAACTCATTAATAAAAAATCCAAGAAATATTGAACTATATGCAATGAATAGAATTATGGAAGGTGAATAGTCTTTTCTCAGAGCACTATAGGAAATAAAAATTATGAGGATAAGAGAAGCTAAGATAAGAATTGGTATTCCGAGATCTGCAATGAGGGATAAAGGATACTTTAAAGTATAAAAAGCTACACAAGCTACTGAAATTATTTTAAATGGGTTTAAAAATCTTTTTAACCAACGGAATTTAGTATTATAACTCGTAAATACCTGTGTAAAAGAAAGTAAGAAGACAATATACAGACTGGGAATTATCCATTTTATTTTTTCGACAAAGACAGGAGGATTGAATAAATAAAAATATCCATCGTAGTATACCAAAGTCATCAGGGCAAAAAACACGTAAAGTGGATAATATAGATTTACTCTATCTTTTGTTATGGTATACAAGTAAGTATTAAAAATTATTACAAAAACGAATAATCCGTATAATAACCAATTTATTCTTTCATCCTTATTATTGGTTTTTTCAAAATATGTTCTTTGTTCAAACTTCAAAGGAATAAAGAAAGAATGCCCACCGTTGTTTGCTGATATATAAAATAAATAAGTCTTACCTGGTTCCAGAATTATATTAAAGAGAAAGTACCTATGATAAATCTCTCTGCTTAATTTGACGTCCTTTAATTCTCCTGTTTCAATTTTTCTAGTCACAGAATCATTAATTATTTCATAGAAATTTATATAATCCAAATCCGGATTGGAAACTTCCAGAATATAATTGGCCGAAACCGCCGTCATGTTTTTAACCAACAATTTTATCCAATATGTGGAAGTTGAAAACTCAAAATTAAGTTTGATAGCAGAATTATTTTGTTGGAATTTAATTAAACTGGAATTTGTTAGAAATGAATCTATTGTATATCGGCTTGTTGAATCTTCAAGTATTGCAACATACTTATAGATGCTAAATTCATTATCAATATGATTTATACATAATGTATCAGCAGAGTATAAATTCAATACATTTGAGAAAAGCATACAAAATAATAGTCCTAAAGCTTTCTGCATTCGTTTACAGATTAATCTATTAAATTACAAAAAAAAACAAGATTATGATTGCCGTCAGGTGTATTAAATGGATCACTGATTTTATTATGCAGTTTATGGGTTTCAATGATTAACACTATGTTAAATATTACTTTTTTTAGTCATAAGAATCGCATTATTCTAAAAAGCGCAATTGATATTGTCGAACATATCATATTTTGACTTTAAGGAAATAATATTAGAACTAATTCCACCTTTCTTTCAGTTTTTTAAAATTTTGCATCATGAACCGATAGCGTTTCATCGTATTTTCATCATTATAAATCTCATCATAAAGCCAAGTTATATTCTTTTCTGCCATGTTTCTGTTTATATTTTTATGTTTGAAACTTATAGTGTAAAAACTTAAATTATTCCAATAAATATTTTTAAAAAATTTCTTTTCTTCTTTGAATTGCTCATATAATCTGCTACCAGGTAAAGCAGTTAATATTGTAAAATGGGCTGAAATATTAGTTTTAATTACAAAGTTTTTAATATTTTCAAATGTTGATAAATCGTCATTTTCAAAGCCAATTATAAATGAACCAAAAACTATAATTCCATGTTCCTGAATCTTTCTGATGCTTTCAGTATATGAATTTAGTTGATTCATTTTCCAATTGTTCCTATTAATCCCTCCTAAATTAACAGGATCGATACTTTCAAAACCAATTAGCATTAAAACACAGCCGCTTCTGTAGGCCAATTCTAATAATTCAGGGTCATTGCTAACTTTTATATCAGTTTGGGCAATATAATTTATTTTCAAAGGAATTAACTTATTTAATAATTCTTTACTGTATTTGCGATCAACAAAGAAATTATCATCAACAAATAATAGTAATGAATCAAGACCTATTTTCTTTAGATATTCAATTTCTTTTATTACATGAGAAATATTTTTTTTCCTTATTTTTTTTCCATAGTATTTTGTTACTATACAGAAGTTACAGTCATGTGGACAGCCTCGAGTGGCTTGTACTGGTATTAAATTAATATGAGAATCATTGGATTTAAACAAAGGATAATTAATTAAATCGTACCTTGGAATTAAAGACTTTTCTAAATTAAAATGAGTGTTACATTTATAAATTTTTTTTTCATTACCTTCTTTAAAGTCATTTATAAAGAGAACCCATTGCTCTTCAGCTTCACCAATAAATACAGTATCTACATGCTTAAGGGCTTCATTTGGTAAAACCGAAGCATGGATACCACCCATTACTACATATATATTTCTTTTTCGAAATTCCAATGCTATTTCATAACCTCTAACAACTTGTTGACTCATTGCAGTTATACCAATCAAATCAAATTCTTCATCGAAATCGATTTTTTCAATATTTTCATCAATAATTTTTATTTCAATTTCTTTCGGTGTATGTGATGCTATTGTCAGGAGATTTAAAGGTGGGGCAAGATATGGTTTATAATTACTTTTGTTTCTCTTATACATGTCATAGATATGTAATTCAGAGGAAGAGAATGTACTGGGATTTATGAGTGCAATTTTTTTAATTATTTTATTCATAATGACTTCAAAATTTCTTTTATACTTTCCAGGAATCCGTTAATATCTGATTTTGTCAAGTGCCTTGTAATAGTAATTCTTATTCCTTCCTCTCCTTTTGCGATAGCAGGATATCCTGCAGTCATAGGCAAGAAACCTTTGACTATTAATTTTGTCAATACTTTAAAAGTATTTTCTATACCTCCAATTCGCAATAATTGTATGGGTGTATTATCCTTTGTTACTATTGGTAATTTTAACTCTTTACTTTTTTCTCTGAAATGTGAAATAAGATCAACTAACTCTTGTTGCATTTTTGTTATCTCATTTGTTAAATGAAGTTTTGTACATGCAACTAGTGCTCCTAATATCGCTGGTTGAATAGGTCCGGAGAAAATCATGGTTTGACCAGTATAGCGAATATAATCCGCCAATTCTTTATTTGGAACAATTATTCCGCCTCCCGAAGTGGCCATTGATTTGGCAAAAGATTCAATAACAATCATTTTTTTGTGCAGACCATAAGTTCCTATAACATACCCTGAACCGTTCTTACCACACCAGCCGGTGCCGTGAGCATCATCAATATAGGCATAAAAATTATCTTCCGCATCCAGTAATTTCTGCAAGCCTTCCACATCGCACAAGTTGCCATGTATGCTATAGATTCCATCTCCACAATACCAGATATTCCTGTACCCTTCTTTTTTTAACCGGTATATCAGGTATTTTACATGTTCCATATCATTGTGCTTTGAATTGATGATAAATGTACCATTTGCCCTGCAGAGTTGTCCTGCCATGCGAATACTATTGTGTGCATATGCATCCATGATTATGGCATCTTTTTCGCCGATCAATAAAGGAAGAACAGAACAATGTGCAAGAGTTACGGTTTGTGTCACTATTTGATAGCCGGGGAAAATCTTGCTCAGATTTTCTTCGAGTTCCTTATAAAGCGGAGAGGATATCATCGCACGTGAACTTGGAGTTTGGGTGCCATATTTTCCGGCAGCATCCATCAAACCTTTCACCAATAACGGATGCTTTTCGAGGCCAAGATAACTGCAGCTTGCAAAATGCAAAAGTTCTTTACTATTCACAGTAACGGTGCGTCCGTTTGAGATCGTATCCTGAGAATACTGAAACGCACAACCCTCTTCCCGAAGGTGATTAATTGTATAGAACAGTTCCGGGATCTCGATATTAAAATTATTCATAGTTTTTTTATGAAATTTCACTTAATCAAACTGCCAGTGTTTAGGTAATAATACATTGTTGATGTTTTCAAGACACCAAATTTTAAATTTCTCCTGTTCTTTATTTGATGAATTGCGCAGCTTTATTTTTGCTCCAACGATCTGTCCTTGAATAACGGAATCTTCACTATATAATTTAACATAAGTAAGATCTGAATATCTTTTCATTAACCGCTCAATTTTGTCCGGATATACATTATTCCCTGCAACATTGATCATATTTTTTTTAAGTCCCGTAAAATAAATGAGACCGTTACTATCTTTTTTCCCATAATCGCCGGTGTGGAGCCAGCCTTTTCTTAAAACAAAATTTGTCACTTCGTCCTGATTAAAATATCCCTTAAATACCATATCCCCTTTAATGCATATTTCGCCTACCGATCCTGTAACACATTCAGCATCTATCTCATCGAAAATATTAATTTCACAACCAGGTAACGGTTTGCCTATGCTTTCAATATTAGGACCTTCTTCGTCAAAGTTTAATGCAACTCCGGGTGAGCTTTCTGTAAGTCCATATCCTTCCCGAATACTTCTTTTAGTTTTTCGATAGAAATAATCATATATAAAAGGAGAAAGCTTGGTTCCACCAGAGTAAAACTCTTTAATGCTGAAAATATAACTTTCTATTTCAGGTACCTTGCTTAAAATATAATAGATGGATGGAACAGTGTAAAGATGTGTTACACGGTATTTTTTAATTTCCTGAAGTGTTTCTGTGATCCTCAGAATATTTAATTCGGAAATAAATCCGGTAGCACCTGAATGTGTTGGAACCAGTATTCCCTGGACTAATCCGAAGAGATGGGAAAAAGGCAATAAAGCACAGGTCACGGAATTACTATCTAATTTGTTGGTCTTAATCAAAGCATAAATCTCAGACAAAATATTCTTCTCTGTAAGCATTGCAGCCTTTGAATATCCATCTTCTGCATTGGTATATGCTATGGTGCATACATCTTTCAAATCGGATGTAATGATAAAGCCTGAGGTTTGTTTTCTGAATACAACTTCTTCTTCGTAGTTGAAGTCCAAAGTCACTGAGTTTAAGAACAATATTGCTGCAGGATCGATATCTTGGATAATTTCTGATATTTCGAGTGAACGACAATCAGGATCGAGTATGGCGACAATTTTTCCGGCTTTCAGTATCGCATAATAAGCAATCAGGGTTTTTATATGATTATAGGCGGATAATAAAATAAAAGGGGACGTAGAATGTATATTCGATGTCAGGTAATTTGCCAGATGATCGATAGCATTCAGTATCTCTTTTCTGTCATAACCAATGTCCCTGAAATATATGCGCCTGAAATTGATCTGGCTTAATAAAACGCCTCCAACCATGGGAAATTTCTGTTCCTGGTGAAATTAAATTAATAGAACTTTACCTCAGATTTATCCTTTTTCAAGCTGCTCATCAAGCACTTTCATAAATGCACTGCCACTTTTAACTGTCATCATACTTAAGGGCAATTCAATACCGAATTCTGCTTCAAGGGCTGCAAAAAGTTCTACAATCTGAATTGAATCTATGGTTAGTTGTGATTTTAGGTCTTGGTTTAAATCGAGATGACTTGTTTCTTTTCCGGTTACTTTCTTCAGAATTTTATAAATCCTGATCTTTATTTGATCATCCATAATTTTTTAATAATTATAGTCTCTTTTTTAAAGTTAATATAATTATTGAATTATTAGCTATAGAATCCGTTTTTTCGAAGATGAAAAATTTTAGCCAGTCATTAAAACAACAAGTTTGACATTAATAAGCAAAAGATGCCAAATAAAACGAAGTTTTAACAAAATTGGTACACATTAGCCTCACAAACTGGACCAGATATAAGATACAGCATAGATCTTTTGAAAACTAAACTATTGTGTGTAAAATTCAACCGGTGATCATATTCATCATTGACTAACAATTAATATTTCTTTAGATCCAAAAGGTTAAAACTGGCGAACCATCAACAAGATCAAAAGCTGTGCACTTTGAATTATTTTGTGTAATTTCTCCTCCGACCTGTCAGTCAATAGCTTATATGTCTGAATTATGAAAATTTTAGTCCCTGGCTTTTACCCAGGCTTTCGGGTCATATTCCTTTTTAATTTTGATAAGGAATTTATCGGCTTCCTCTTTGGTTGAAAAGGCTTCGTAGCTAACAGCATACAGGGTGCCGATCTTGCCGAAATTTTCTGAATTATAGCCCTTTTGTTTCAAAATTTTAACCAATTTGTTAGCGTTTTGTTCGTTGCTAAAAACACCAGCAACAATATAGAATCGTTTTTCTGAAATGGATTTGGCTTTCACAGGGATTTTTTCCTGTATAACCTTTTTAACCGAATCCTCAATCGCGGCCATGACCCGTTCGGATGTCTTTTCCGGCGATTTTACAGCAGGGGTCGTTTTTACAACTACCGGCTTTTCAATTTTAGCAGGTTCTTTATTTGACTCATCTTTAAATACCAGTTTATATAGGTCATCACTGGTAAAAAGATAGGCAACGAGAATTCCATTTATAAAAAGAATAATTAAGATCCATACAATCACATTAATCCTTCTGCCATTTGTTTTTGGGATACTTTTTTGAATAGCCTCTTCCGAATCTTTCCGTAAGTAATTTTTTGAGGGCATAGGTCGACTTATTTCACTTTGAACTGATTTTTGCCTTGTTTGAACAGGTTCAATGATTGGAACTTTTTCATTCTTTGCTTTAGTTTGATTGGCATCTTCAGATATCTCGGGTTTGATTTTTTCTTTTCCGGCAATGGGTTTGTTTTCTTTTAATACTGAAGTGGATGGCTCAATTTTTATTTCTTTCTCTTTTTTTTCTTTGGGATGATCGATTGATTCAGGTTCTTCCAGTGATATTCTTCCGGTCTGATTTTTTGTCAAAACTCCCAACTGTCCCAAAGGGTAACTTTCTCCTTTATTCAGAATGTCATTGATGCCAATGACAAATTCATCCAATTTTTGTTTCGCACTATCCTTGTCTATTTTATCCTGTTTCGCAATAGTATCGATTAACTGACCGTCGTTGTATTGAAGGAATTCATTAAATACTATTGTAAGCGGATCGCGATGCTTTATGATGAAGGCTCCAAATTCAGGTATTATTACCCTGTTGTTGTTTTCCAATATTTGAAGAAGATATTGTATCATCTCTGCTCAGATTAGGAAGTATAACTATGTAAAAGTAATAAAATCATATTTTTAAGACGATTAAAGATTTTAACAAAATCCGAAATGGGATAGGCCCCATTGATATCAAAGTAAAAGCGTGGTTTATTTAACCTTTATTGGTTTGATTTTTATTAAAATGACAATAAATAATAGCCGAACATTTTCTCATTTCGGTTTCTTTATTATATTTAAAGGAAATTGTTTGATTATGAAGTTTAGAAATGTTTTGGGTATTGATTTTGGTGGTTCAGGAATTAAAGGTGCTCCTGTAGATACAAAAAAAGGCAGATTACTTGAAAAACGTTTCAGGCTTCCTACACCGGTTCCGGCTACTCCTGCTAACGTTATTGATGTTATTCAGGAAATTGTTGATCATTTTAAATGGACAGGATCGGTAGGACTTGCATTTCCTGCTGTCGTTCAAAAAGGTCTTATACTTACAGCTGCTAATATTGATAAGAGTTGGATTGGGTCAAATGCCGAAGCATTGGTAAGTGACAAAATAGGATTACCAACTTTCATTATTAATGATGCGGATGCCGCGGGTATGGCGGAAATGAAATTTGGCTCCGGTAAAGGCAGGAAAGGAATGGTTGTAATAATTACTATTGGAACTGGAATTGGTTCAGCATTATTTTCACGGAAAAAATTAGTGCCTAATACTGAATTTGGACATATTTACCTTAGCTCGGGAGTAGATGCAGAGATTGTCACCTCTGACGCTGCACGTAAAAATGAAAAACTGGACTGGGATGAGTGGGCAGTAAGATTTAATACCTATTTACATGAATTAGAAAATCTGTTACATCCGGAATTATTTATAATCGGTGGTGGAATCAGCAAAAGACCTGACCGTTTTTCCAGTTTACTTTCCATTGAAACTGAGTATACCATTGCGGGGTTAAAAAATGATGCAGGAATCATTGGTGCAGCTTTGGCTGCCAAAGCAAATAAAAAACAAATTACCCCATTAATTTTTTAAAGTATCCGGGGTGGATTTGAAGCCATAAATATACTTATGAAAATTCAGGATGGCATGTCTTTGACAAAAGATTATCAGGCTCCATGTAAAGAAATAAAACAACTAATTAAAAATCACCAAATCACTAAATGGTCTAACCTCCCATGGAATTTTCAAATGGGGTCCGGTTAATTATAGAACGGCCAAGTGTTATTTCATCTGTATATTCTAATTCATCGCCAAAAGAGACGCCTCTTGCAATGATCGTTATCTTAATTTTAAATTCTTTTAGTTTCCTATACAGGTAGAAATTAGTTGTATCTCCTTCCATGGTAGCGCTGAGTGCCAGAATAATTTCTTTAATGTTTCCACTTTCGGCCCTTTCAACAAGACTTTCAATTTCAAGGTCTTTCGGACCGATTCCTTCCATTGGTGAGATAATTCCGCCCAGTACATGATATAATCCCTTGAATTGATTTGTATTTTCAATTGACATTACATCTTTCACATTTTCTACAACGCATACAATGGATTGGTCACGATTTACAGAGGCACAAATATGACAGGTTTCGTCATCGGAGAGGTTATAACAGACTTTGCAAAATTTGATATTTTCAATGAATTTATTGAGAATTGCACCAAAATTCAGAGCTTCCTCCTTCTTTTGTCTAAGCAGGAACAATACCAATCTCAAAGCTGTCCGTTCACCAATTCCCGGAAGTTTAGAAAACTGCTCAATAGCATCTGCCAAAAGTTTCGAAGGATAATTCTCATTTTGCATAGTACAAAACTAATAAACTAACCCTAATTTATAAAGCTGCAATGAATTGTCAGATTGCACAACAAATATTTTAAATGAAAATCTATGATTTTTGGTTGAAAAATGATATTTAAACATCAAAAATATAAAGTTTATGTAAATTTTTTTCCATATGAAAATATTAATTATTATAATTGTGAATCTAAATAAGATTGTGCCGCTTATCTAGACCGATTATGGGCAATATTAAATCAGTATAAAAAATATCAAAATAAATTCAACTATAAGAATTACATTATTCCCTTCAACTATGAAAACTATACTCTCATTTCTTTTTGCGTTTGCAGTGATGGTTAATTCATTCGGTCAGGACGCAGTTATTCGTATTAAATTTAAGGCCAATAAGGCTACCGATTTGCAGTTAATGGATAGTAAGCCCAGACAATTTTCAAAAGAAGGTTATGTTCAAACTGGGATTGCTGGTTTAGATAAGCTGACAGCCAGGTATCATGTGGCCAAGTTAAAAAGGGTTTTCCGGCCGGCAGGCAAATTTGAAGCCCGTCATCAAAAATTTGGACTGAATCTCTGGTACGAAATGGATATGGGGAAACTCAGTGCGTCCGAAGCAGATCAAAGTGTAGTTGATTTTAAAAAATTGGATGAGGTCGAAATTGTTGAGAAGAACTCGGATAAACAATTGTTGGAAGTTTATGGCAATATAGCCCAAAGCTCAACCTTTATACCGAATGATCCCCGATTTGGCGATCAGTGGCATTACCATAATACGGGTCAAACCGGTGGTACGGTAGGTAGTGATATAAAGTTACCGGAAGCATGGACTATACAAAAAGGGTCCGGTAATGTCACTGTGGCCGTTATTGATATGGGAATTGATATCCATCATGAGGATCTTGCTGGGGCAATATGGGTGAACCAAGCTGAAAAGAATGGAGTTGCCGGTGTTGATGACGATAATAATGGCTATGTTGATGATATTAACGGATATTGTTTTGGGGATAATACCGGGACTATACCAGCGGGCAACCACGGAAGTCATGTTGCCGGCACTATTGGTGCTGTTACAAATAACGGTATCGGTGTCTCTGGAATTGCAGGAGGATCCGGGTCTGCCGATGGCGTTAAGTTGATGTCCTGCGCTGTTTTTGGTCAATATAATCAGAATGGATTTGGCGAGGCCTTTGTATATGCTGCCGATATGGGTGCTTCCATTGCACAAAACAGCTGGGGATATACAAGTGAGGGAGATTTTGAACAGGATGTACACGACGGTATTGATTATTTTATTGCGAATGCAGGAATCGATATACATGGTAATCAGACGGGCCCTATGGCCGGAGGTTTGGTGGTATTTGCTGCAGGGAATAGCTCTTCAAATGGACAGTGGTACCCCGGATATTACGATCATGTTCTTTCCGTGGCCGCCCTGGACCATAACAGTCAGATTACCTGGTATTCAAATTACGGCACCTGGGTTGATATATCAGCTCCAGGTGGGAATACGACCAATTCTCTAAATCAAGGTGTATTAAGTACTACTCCGGGTAATACATATTCATATTTTCAGGGTACATCCATGGCCTGTCCTCATGTTTCAGGGGTTGCTGCATTGGTTGTTTCACAATTCCAGGGGGCCGGGTTAACTCCGCAGTTTGTATGGGATCGAATTATTGAAGGAGCAGACAGTATCGATAATATTAACCCTGGCTATGCGGGTCAGTTGGGAAGTGGACGATTAAATGCTTTTAAAGCCGTATCACCGGTCGACACGATACCCCCTGCTGCTATTTCGAATTTAAATGTGGTTAATCACGATCAGATCTCTATAACATTATCCTGGACTGCAACAGGCGGTAGTGGTAGTATTGGGAAAGCTGCTTTATATGAAATACGAAGAGCTGAATATCCTATAAACAATGCAAATTTTGCAAGTGCAACGTTGGTTTTAAATGCTTTAATACCTAAAATGGCGGGAGAACAGGAATCATTTAAAGTTGCAGGTTTAACACCCGGGAAAACTTATTATTTTGCTATAAAGGTCATGGATTTGGATAAATTTAAATCGGGACTTTCAAATGTTGTATCATCGGCTACGGATCCTGCACCAATAATATCAATAACGCCCGCTTCATTAGTAAATGCAATGGATTCAGGTCTCACAACTATTGATACACTCGCAATAAGTAATATAGGCGACGGAATATTAAATTTCAACTTTGCAGATTTTGGTCTTTCTGCTCAACAAAACCAGTTAAAAAATAACACCGCCTTTATTAAATTCAATCAGTTGCCTGCAAAAGGTGACAAGGATACAAGAGTTGGACATCCGGTTGTCACAGGAAAGGGGAATGATGGCCCGGATGGTTTTGGTTATTCCTGGATTGACAGTCGTGAAGTAGGCGGTCCGACTTTCAGCTGGACTGATATTTCAGGGTTCGGAACATTACTTAATTCTGGAGATGATTTTTCGCAGTTAGTAACACTTCCTTTTGGTTTCAAATATTATGGTCAGACCTATAATTCTGTTTATATTTCATCCAACGGATTCTTAACTTTTAATATGGATGGGTCATCAGCTTATAGCAATACTCAATTGCCTGATGCTGGTGTGCCAAATGCAATACTGGCCGCATTTTGGGATGATTTATATATAAACAACAATTTATATTATTATGGTGATGCAAATGGTTTTATAGTCCAGTATCAAAATGTACAAGGGCTTGGTGAAGGAAATAGTTTGACTTTTGAAATTATCTTAAAACCGAATGGAGATATTAAATATCAGTATAAAACTATGACAGGTGATCTAATCTCTGCTACTACAGGGATTGAGAATCAAACCGGTACTGATGGACTGCAGGTAGCATTTAATACTTCCTATATAAGTGATAACCTGGCCGTGTCATTTTCAACCAAACCGGCGTTTATTAAATCCATAACACCTGTGAGCGGAGCTGTAAATTCAGGAAATAAAAAAAATGTCCTTGTTGAAATATCAGCCATTGGTATGCAACCGAATAATTACTCTGATGAAATTAGCATAGTTTCAAATGATCCTCTGCAACCGAAATTGGACGTACCAGTTTTTCTGCATATAAACGGGACTCCAAAAATTGAGGTTACTCCGGATACTCTGAATTTCGGACAGGTTTTCATAATCGATACAGCTCAACTGAAGCTTTGTATAATCAATACGGGCACTGATTCGTTACATATTGATAGTTTAACGACCGGAAACGGAATTTTCTTTGTTAAAAATTTCAAACCAGTTACGATCTATTCGAAAGACACATTTAAGACATTTATAAATTTTGCCCCGCATACAACTGCAAATCTGGCACAAAATCTGGTAATATACAGCAATGCAGTTAATTCCGGTGCATATGCTGTGCATCTGACAGGACATGGAGTACTACCTCCTGTTATTACAGTTCAGCCTGATTCACTTAATGCAGAATTATTTACTGAGGATTCAGCTAGGGAAGCTCTTACTATTGGTAATATAGCCGGAGGAAGTGATTTGATTTACTCTATTGAAATAACATATCAAAATAAGGATACATCTGCCATTATTAGTAAATCAAACATTGACTTGATTGGTAAAAATGTAACGAAAAATAAAGCCAATATCCCATTGTTTAGCAAGAAACAGTGCTTTAATTCAAATTCTGAAAAGAATATTCTTGTGTTAGAAGCTGGAGTGGTTAATGATTACTATAATCAGGCATTTGAAAATTTAGGCTATTCCAGAACACTTGTAACTGATATTTATACATTTTACAATCAACTCACAGGAGGTGTAAAATGGGACATGGTAGTCGTAAATAATTATGATTATGATATTAGTCCCGACGTTCTTGACTCTTTGAATAGTTATGCAAAAAAAGGTGGCTTATTGATATTTGCATCGTGGGATTTAGAGTACTATTCAACGAGCGACTTTGTTACAAATACATTGGGAGTTAATTACTTGCAAACAATATTTACGCCCATTGATTTCCATTCAACCCAACCTGAACATTCAATTTTTAACCAACCTAATAAAATATTGAATTTAAAATGGTCAGATGATCAGGGAGAAAGGGATGGTCAAATTACGGAGCCACAAGCAGGTTTTAATGCTCTGGCAGAGTTTGATAACATACCAGGATCAGGGAGTATAATTATAAATTCAAAAAACAAAACAATATTTAATGCGTTTCAGGCTGAGAATTATAATAGGGATGATGATGCTGATGGAAAGATGGATATGCTCGAATTAATTGAAAATGAGATTTCATTTTTGTCAAACTCAGGGGGATGGCTGAAACCAGATGTTGCTGGTGGTACGATTCATATCGATACCACAGAAAATTTGAGTTTTAAATTTGATGCAAAGGGTTTATTTGGGGGCGATTATTATGCACGAATTGATATAAAAAGCAATGATCCCATTCACCATAATATCGGTATACCTTCACACCTGCATGTTATTGGCAGGCCAATTATTAATATAAGTTCTGACACACTTAATTTTGGAAAGGTATTTACCGGTTATAGTGATACTTTGCATGTAACTTTAAGAAATAGTGGTACAGATTTGCTGTTAATAGATTCGATGGTTATTTCAGATCCACATTTTGATATCAGCAAGCATTCGCTAATTATAAATTATAATGATAGTGCCGTCATTAAGGTGTGGTATAAAGCAAATGAATTACAATCAGACCTGGGGACACTAAGTATTTATTCGAATGACACTATTGGTTCAACCAGGATAGTCATTCTGAAAGGCGAATCCATACCACCTCCGGTCATCTCAATTACGCCGGATTCTATAAGAGAGGACTTGTTCAGTGGTGAGAAATCAAAACGAACTTTTACAATATATAATAATGGGGGAAGCGATCTTACCTACAGTATTTCTACTAAAGAATTGGAAGTTTCGCAGGTGAGTATTTTTGCGGACAATTCAATAAAAGAAGCCAAAGTTATTGCAACTGGTAAGCCGATAAAAGATCTAAACCAGCTGAAAATTTATTTTCCAAAACAAAAGCTGGTTAAATCAGCGGATATAATTGATAAGAATGCTGCGTTTACACAGAAATTATCACAGAATGGAGCATTAAATCAAGTTGCAGGAGAAGAAGTTTTCGGAAGTGCTCAGAATGAATATTACGGAGGACCCAGAAGTCGGGGTAACTTATTTACCTGTACATCTTCGACCAATTTGGTTGAACATCGATTATATATAGGGCCAACTCCAAACACGGAAGTATGGTTTTTGGTATATGAAGGTCAGGATCAGGTTGGGACATACAATATGATAAGTGCCTCTGAACTCACTCCCACTGCGTCAACTATTGGATGGTATAGTTCGGGTAAAATCAATGTAAAATTATTGGCAGGAAAATATTATTTAATAATCGCTTCATTTGAATCTCCTGCAACTTATTACAATGAATATGTTTCGTCTGCTTTTCCTGTACCGGCATCATTTGGTGAATTAACTGCAGGAGCCGGTGCTGACTGGGTACCATCATCTTATTTTCCACCCGATACAATTCAGGATGTACCTTCCTATGCCTTTGGAAGCGCTGTTGATTATTACCAAACGCTAGTAACTTCCAGAGGTCCGCTTTGGCTTTCAACAGATACAACTTCAGGTACAATTCCTGCAGGATCATCGGCAGATATTGAAGTTATTTTTGATGCTACTGATTTGTATGGCGGTGATTATAATGGCAATATTGTAATTGCCAGCAACGATCCTGTTCATTCTCAGGTTATCGAACCCGTCCATCTGCATGTCACAGGTAGGCCAATTATCAATGTAACCCCGGATACCATTAATTTTGGACAGGTATTTACCGGTTATACTGATACATTGAACGTAACTGTGAAAAACAATGGAACGGATCTGTTGGTAATAGATTCCATGCTTTTGACGGATTCACATTTTGGGGTAGGTAATTACAGCAATATTATAAATTGTAAAGACAGCACTGTATTTAAAGTATGGTACAAGCCTAATGAAATACAATCTGATAAGGGCATCCTTTATGTATTTTCAAATGACTCTTTAAATTCAACCTTGTCAATTGTTTTGGAAGGAAAATCTGTAATACCGCCGGTAATGACTGTTTCGCCCGATTCATTTGGTGTTGAACTTTTTACTGGTGAAAAGACAATCAGGGAATTAACAATATCCAATGCAGCAGGCCGTGGTGATTTGAAAGTCAATATCGATAGATTATACCAACAATCACCCTCTTTTAGGGAATCTGACAATTTAATTATACAAAGTAGTTCCCTAAAAAACTCTGTTTTAGATGGAAAATTGATGAGGACCAGAAAGATAGAACCTATCGCTAACAATATAGTAAAGAATAAAAATGCAATTAAAGTTCTCATTATTCATGATAACTATTGCGATATTAGTGAGATCTATGGAATTTTGGAAGCATATGCCGATCTTGATGTCTATTCATGTACTGAAGATTCAGTACCGATTTTGGAGAATTTAATGAATTATTCCAATGTAATTATTTGCAATAGCTATCCCTGGAACAATTCTATAGCACTTGGAGATGAACTGGCCGATTATGCAGATGCCGGCCACCATATTATAGTCACACCACTTGTATTTTATAACAGTTCCAGTTATAATATACAGGGCAGATTTTTAACAGAAAGGTATAATCCTTTTACTATGAATGACTATTTTATTTGGGATGTTCTGGGCGAATTTGATCCTAACAATAGTATTATGAAAGATGTCAGTTATATTTATTGTTCAATAATTAATAATTTAGATGTAATTACTGGTGCAACAAAAGTCGCATCTATGGCAAATGGTGGGGCCCTTGTTGGAACCAAAGGAAATGTGATTGCCCTGAATGTATATATTTCATTCCCGGGCTACTGGCAAGGTGACGTTCCTACCTTGTTCCACAATGCTATTGTTAGCAATATGAATTGGGTTAACCCGGAACATAATGCGGCTACAATTGCTTCCGGTACATCCAATAATGTGAATATCCATTTCGATGCTACCGGTTTGAATCCGGGAAATTACTATGCATCAATCAGTGTTTCCGGAAATGATCCAGTTAATCCGGAAACAATTGTTCCGGCACATTTGCATGTAAAATCAACCAGACCAATTGTATTAGAAGGTAATGATACAATTCGTATGCATGTTTCGGATGCTACAATTCATCTTGTACTGGACAATTTCTTTAGTTCCCCAACCGGAAGCAAGTTGACCTATACTCAAGACATTACCATTATAGATCACAAAATTGCTACTACTGTGATAAATTCGTATTTGTTGACCGTTGATCCGGTAGCAGTTGGGAAAGGAATACTAAAGATAACTGCCAAAAATGATATGGGTGAAACTACAGATAAAAATATTGTGTTGATAATTGACAATGATGTCCTGGTGAATGAAATTTCTCAATCAGGATTTTATCTGAACAATTATCCCAATCCTTTTGATGGTACAACCAATATTTGTTACAATCTGAACAAACCTGCATATATTGAAGTCAGGATTTATAGCCTGCAGGGACAACTATTAAATACTCTCGCAAATGAATATGAAAATGAAGGGCAGAAAGTCCTGAAATTCAATGCTAATAGTTATAAACCAGGAGTATACATATATGAATTAAAGATTGACGGAAGTACGGCAGGAAGAAACAGGATGATAATTGAATAACAATAAGTAAAAACGTATCTACAAAGGCTGCTTCTTTGTAAGCGGCCTTTGTATTTTATAAAAGGATGAAAGGAATAGGAATCATCTAGAAAAATAGTAATCCGGGAGTTTATAAATAAAATCAATCTAAAAGATTTTAGTATTAAAAAAAATCTTCGTCATTATTGAATAGAGAAATTTTTTTTATGATAATGAGGATTTGTTTTAGCAACAGTTTGGGAAAACATTTTTTGTGCTGGGATGATTTTACTATCCTTGCACAAAAATTCGCCCGATTTCGATGAATCCATATATTATTTTATCAGTAGTCATAAGTTACTTTATTATTCTCCTGTTTATTAGCTGGTATACCTCACGCAAGGCAGATAACAATAGTTTCTTTATTGGCAATAAGCAATCTCCCTGGTTTGTTGTGGCTTTTGGAATGATCGGGGCTTCCTTGTCGGGGGTTACATTTATTTCGGTTCCCGGCTGGGTGGCTACCAGCAACTTTTCTTATATGCAGGTGGTACTTGGTTATTTACTGGGCTATGTAGCCATAATACACATTTTATTACCCCTGTATTACAGACTTAATCTTACTTCTATTTATACTTATCTTAATTCAAGGTTAGGGCGTTATTCTTATAAAACCGGGTCTTCTTTTTTTCTAATCTCGAGGATCGTGGGAGCATCTTTCAGATTATTTCTCGTTGCCAATGTTTTGCAAATTACCATCTTCAATCAATTGAAAATTCCCTTTGCAGTGAATGTAGGCATTATGCTTCTGCTTATTTATCTTTTTACATACCGAGGAGGAATCAAAACCATTATCTGGACAGATATGTTTCAGACCTTCTTTATGCTGCTTTCAGTTGTAATTTGTCTTGTTTTTATATCCCGTTCATTAAATCTTAATTTTCGGGGAATGATTTCTGCGGTGGCCCATGATAACCGGAGCACAATTTTTGATTTTGTGCATTGGCGAAGCGGAAGTTATTTCGTTAAACAATTTCTAAGTGGCGTTTTTATTGCAATTGTAATGACCGGACTTGATCAGGATTTAATGCAGAAAAACCTTAGTTGCCGGAATTTGAAGGATGCGCAGAAGAATATGTACAGTTATAGTTCATCATTTGTTTTTGTCAATCTTCTGTTTCTCTCACTTGGATTGCTTTTACTGTTATTTGCTCAGAAACAGGGCATTGCACTGCCCAAAAATTCGGATGATATTTTCCCCATGCTGGCCACCGGAGGCTATATGCCAGTTTACCTGGCAGTTGTTTTTATAATCGGGCTGACAGCTGCGACCTATTCCAGTGCCGATTCGGCACTGACGGCCCTAACTACTTCTTTTACAATCGATATATTGGAAGCTGGGAAACTTCCGGAAGAAAAATTGCGCCGGTTGAGAATTACTGTTCATATTCTTATGGCACTTACCTTAGGAGGTACAATATTTGCATTCAAATTAGTAAATAACGAAGCGGTAATTAGTTCATTGTTCAAGGCAGCAGGATATACATACGGACCCTTACTGGGTTTATTTAGCTTTGGCCTGTTTACCAGATTTAGGGTCCACGACAGATGGGTACCTCTGATTGCCGTTCTATCTCCCATTATTTGTTATATTATAAATATTAATTCAGAAAGATTATTCAACGGATATCATTTTGGATTTGAAATACTGCTATTAAATGGATTCCTGACATTTATAGGATTAATGATTATTATTAAAAAAGGAAAAATAATTGAAAAATTTTGATGGAAGCTTCGGGGAAGGTTACAATAAATTAATTTTGACTATTGAGGTTTTTTCCGCCAAATTTTTATCGCAAATACAGTTTTATGAGAAATGAAAAGATTGGCTATTTGCTTTACTAATTTTTTAGTACCGATGCATAATTCATCGGTACAATTTTTGTCTGTAAAGACTGAAGTATTTGCTTAGTAATATATGTTGTGTGCCACAATACGGAAGGGTCAGAACGCTTGTTAAGAGTTCCGGCCTTTTTTTCTTATCAAAAGGATAGTATGAATTTATGTCCGAATTATACTCAAATATTGGATACGGGGTGTTTATTCTTTCGTTTCCGAATTTTTGATGCATTTGAATATGCAAATCTGGTATTCTCGTGTTTTCAATTAATTTTACGATATAATCTTCACTTCGATTTTTTGGAATGCAAATTAAAGAAATGATGCACAATAAAATAAATTACTAAAATTATCATGTTCTCCTCCGAAGTTATTTTTTTTATAATTGTTATAGGAATTACTATTGGCTTAATCCTCGTCGATTTATTGTGGATTGGTGGAAATAATCATGTTATATCTTTTAAAGAATCCGCCATTTTAAGCGCAATATGGATATTTTTGGCTTTGGCATTTGGGATATTTCTTTATTTTCACGCCGATTTATTGCATGGAATTAAGGATATGACGATGCTGAAGACAGTAGCATCAAAATATCTACCCAATCTGTCTCTTGATGGTAAGTCTTACGAAGACGCTTTGCAATTATTCAAAAAAAATGTATCAGTTAATTATTTTACAGGATATCTTATAGAAGAGACACTTTCCATTGACAATCTATTCGTGATATTGTTGTTGCTTAGATCGTTTTCTGTTGAAGAAAAATATTATAAAAAGGTATTGTTTTGGGGTATCCTGGGCGCTGTGGTATTAAGAGGCTTGTTCATATTTGCCGGAGTAGCCCTGGTGCATCGTTTTGAGTGGCTTTTGCTGGTATTTGGCGCTTTCCTGGTTTTTTCGGGAGGCAAGATGCTGTTTGAAAAAGACGACAAAGAGGTCAAAGAGCCGCAGAATCATTTCATGGTAAAGATTTTGTCGCGTTTTCTGCCAATAACAAAAGGATTTGAGAAAGGCAGATTTATGACAATCCATAATGGCAGATTATTCGCCACTCCTTTACTGATTGTTTTAATAATGATTGAATTTTCTGATTTGATCTTTGCTTTCGACTCGATACCGGCTATATTCTCTGTCACGCTCGATCCCTATATCGTCTTCTTTTCAAATATATTTGCAATCATGGGACTGAGGTCATTGTTCTTCCTGCTCATCGGATTTGTCAACAAATTCCGCTTTCTTAAATATGGAATTTCTTTCTTACTGGTTTTGGTAGGAGCAAAGCTTTTGATTCACAAATGGCTTGACCAGATAGGTTTTCAATCGGTTTATTTTCTGTATATAATTTTATTCATTATCGCAGCCAGCGTTTTGTTGTCAATGTATATTCCGGAAAAGGAAAAGCAGTGATTCCTTTTGGAAGAAAAGATATCACTGCTTTTTGTTTTTCCAGAGTGGAAGTATAAAAATATAATTTCGATCCTTATTTTATTGTGGAAGGTCGTTTATAAGGCCTGATAATCAATCGGTATGCCCTCTCGTAGGTAAAGAAATTCCAGATCCAATTGGTGAAAGTGAGCATACGATTTCTGAATTCTGCAATAGCCATGAGATGTATAAACATCCAGACGTACCATGCCAGAACTCCCTGGAACCTGAAATTGGGGGCATCCACAACGGCTTTGTTTCTTCCAACTGTAGCCATAGTGCCTTTATTTTTGTAATGAAATGGAATAAGTGGTTTGCCTTCTATACGGTTGAAAATGTTGCGTGTAAATAATTTTGCCTGTTGAATAGCAACCGGGGCTACCATCGGGTGTCCTTTTGGATATTCATCATCAAGCATCCCGGCAACATCGCCCAGAGCAAAAATGTCTTTATATCCTTCAACTTCGTTAAACAGATTTACTTTTATACGTTTGCTTGGCAAAATTGCTTTATCGAGTCCAGCGACCGGTAATCCCTGTACACCTGCAGTCCATATTACAATAGTACTTTGCAGTGATTCATTCTCTCCGTATTTCAGTATATGACCGTCGTAATCCTTTACAGCTGATTTCAGAACTATTGTAATACCCATGTCCGACAGGTATTTAAATGCCTTTTCAGATGCCTGAGACGACAAGCCTCCCAGTAATTTTGAAGTTCCCTCGATCAGCCAGATCTTCATTTTGTCAAGGTCGATTTCAGGGTAATCATGCGGGATTATATATTTCTTCATCTCAGCGAATGCCCCGGCCAATTCAACTCCAGTGGGGCCACCTCCAACAATAACTATATTCAGTCTTTCTTCCCTTTCGGTATCATTGGATTTCATTAAACTGCTTTCGAAATTCTGCAACACATAACTTCTTAAGTCCAGGGCATCCGGAATGGTTTTCATTCCCATGATCTTGTATTTCACTCTGTCCAGACCAAAATAATTGGTTTGGCTACCTGTTGCAATTACGAGGTAATCATATTCTAGAATTCCCCTTGAAGTATCCAGTTGTTTTAATTCGGGCATTACCTTGTATACTTCGGCCATCCTGAAGTACATATTTTTGCCCTTTCGTACACTGCGTCGCAATGGGAATGCTATTGAATCGGGTTCCAACCCTCCCGAAGCTACCTGGTAGAGCAATGGTTGGAAAGTATGATAATTATTTTTATCAATCAATACGATCTGTATCTTTCTCTTACATAAGACATTCAAAAGTTCAATACCGGCAAATCCTCCGCCAACGATTACCAATCTCTTGTAATCCGAACAGGGTACATTTAGCGACAGGTTTGCTATTTCTTCACAATTCATAAATATCCTTCTTTATAATTTATAGTTTGAACCAGTAACGCAAAAATAGGCTTTTTGAAGATACCAGAAAATTATTGCCGGTTCCAGGCAGATTTAATTTCAAATGATTCCATTTCAATTTTGATAAATTTTATTTTGAAGTAACTCCAACCAGGTATGAAGTTAATGAATAGCAAGAATATAAACAAAAACGCAGTCTGGCGGACCCTAACTGCGTTTTCAAAATGTCCTTTATAATAATTATAAAGGCATAGTTTGTTAATCCCCTACAGGGAATTGTATTTAGTATTTTTTAATTTTCTACAATACTCAATCCGCTTCGCGGAATTCTCCGTAGGAGATAAAGTATTATAGAGAGTTCAACGAAGTCAAATCCGTGTGAGTTTAGAACAACTATTAGAAAAAGTGTAGATTCAATCAACGCTTAGCGCGAGTCTATTGCAGTATACTTCGCTCAGTAACGGTATTTTATTTTTCAATCTCAAAGAACTTTGATATATCATCGATTATCATAATTATATATTTTTCTCTTTTGAAATTGAACAATCGTGTCGAAAATTGCAAATGTTTGTCTATCTTTTGATTGTTGTTTGTGAAGAATGGTTTAGTAATATGATTTTTAAAAATTATTTCATTATTCATATAAGAAGTGAGTGCTGAGATCCTTAATTCACAATTACAACATTTTGAAGTTTCCCCGCAATTCTTTTGTTCTTCTATTTGATATGCGCATCCAATAGCCTCACCGCATTTCATGTAAAGCAAATCCTCATCCTTTTTATTAGAAAATATTGTTTTTAGAGAATCATTAAATGCTCTTAATTTAACTTCTTTATCCAGAAGCAGGATACAAGAATTAATATTGTTCAGTATCATATTAAGAAAATCATTGGAACTATTGAGAAAGCTAAAACTTTCATTGGTCAGCGTTAATTCACTTTTCATAGCTTTTACATTTTAGTTTATGATTTCAATTTGTAGTTATAAACCTGCCGACCTTTAATTACGGCGAAGCCTGGAAACTTCGCCGAGCCTGGGGTCCTTGTAACGCATGGATTGCAAACCTTTGTGACGGCAGGCAGGTCCGCGCGATTGGTGCTCTTACTTTAAATTATATATAATATATTTTCCACCGTTATACTGTATATAATAATTCAATGAACAAAAAGCCTTGCCCATCATCCAATCTTCACATTATTTTATTTTCAAATCCACGTGTTGTCACGCAGGTTGACACATTTTCACATTTTCAAATCACTCAATCAACAAATCAACAAATAAAAGAGGGGTCGGTGGCATCGGAAAAATTCGAATACCTGCAGGTAGAACGGCAGAGCCTAACTTAAGGGAACCATAAAGAGCAAACGGCTGTTTATTGTTTTCATTTGGTCATTATCGCAGGCTTTCGTCTATTTCCCCTTTCCACCAACCCTAACTAACCTAATTACTATACAATGGGTTAATGGTTGTTTGTTGTGGAAAGTAACCCATATCTTTTTGATAGACCTATAGTTTGGAATGAATCTAAAGTAAATTGTACCCTTGGGCAGAAAATATGGGTAGTGAGGTATTTACGCTTTTATATTTCGTCCCAATGGACGAAACCTAGCTTCCAAACATGTTGTTACCCTGATTCATTCCTTAAACGGACAAACAAGTGAGTCATTCCATAAAAGACAAGTTCCTCATATTTTTTAGTGATTTAAATCGCTGAAATTAGCGCGATGGTTGGGTGACAATCAAAATCCTTTCAGAATGTAAACTTCCTGTGCCCCGGATTTGTTTTAAGTAGCGAACTTAGTCTTTAATAAATCTAACCAAACTTTATATCATGAAAAAGGATAAAAGGAACAAACTCTCGAAAACAAGCGTACGCCTTGCCATGGACAATGCCTGGAGAGACTACCATCATGCCAGGGACCAGGGCTGGAAAGCTCTTATGATTGTGCTTGTTATCGGGGCAGCATTTTTAACGATCGATATTCATTACCATAATGTATTTGTAACGCTTGGTGCTGCTGCATTGACTATAATTACCGGATACTTCGGTGCCAATGCAACGTTGAATTTCAGGAAACTGGAAAGAAGAAAATTTATCCATATCCTGAACTGTGAACAATACCTCGGCCTTCTTAGAGATGACCTAATACCTTTGAAATGGAATCAGAAATTGGCTGGCAGGGAGGAATCTGAGATGCTGAAGAAAAAAGGGAAAGATGATTCGGAATGGGAAGTGCTCATTTCCGAAAGTTCTGTTAAAATTCCGGCACAATTTAAGTTTTATGATATAATTCATCCACGGCGTCATAATTCTTCCTTATTCATGGTAAGAATGCATTATTTAGTTATTCTCTTTACGCTGCTTCTTCTGGCTCTGCGTATTTTTAAATATTTCCGGTGGATTCAACTACCAAAGCCTTGATTACTTGATGAAGCATGCCGTAATAGCGTCTTTGCGTATTTTCTTAATTTTTATTGCCATATAAACACTTAATTTTACGAAAAAGAACTGGTATTATTTTATCAGTACGATCTGGTCGATTTATAAAAACTTAAATAAAACTTCATGAAACTTTCAGGAAATACTATTTTAATAACCGGTGGGGCAACAGGTATCGGTTTTGCCCTCGCCAAACAATTGATTAGGCATGGGAATACGATAATAATCTGTGGAAGGAGGGAAGATAAGCTGAAGCAGGCCAAAGCACAGTTTCCTGAAATTATAACCAGTGTTTGCGATCTTGAACTTGAGTCGGAAAGGATTGATCTTGCACGCTGGATTGCTGACAATTATCCAGGAGTGAATATTCTGATCAATAATGCAGGGGTACAAAACGGTCTGAGCATATTGTCGGATATCGATATCAATCGAATACGGCAGGAAATTGAAATTAATTTTGTAGCGCCCATTCACCTGAGCAATTTGTTTGTTCCTCTCCTGGAAAAGTGCGAGAATGCTTCCATTATTAACATTTCATCGGGACTGGCTTTCACGCCCCTGGCATTCCTGCCTGTTTATTGTGCAACAAAGGCAGCTGTTCATTCATTTTCACTTTCATTGCGACATCAGCTTGCAAAAACTTCTGTACGTGTTTTTGAAATTGCTCCTCCCATTGTGGATACGGAGCTCGATAAGGGCGCGCGTGCAAACCGCAGTCAGACAAGTTACGGCATTACCGCAGATGAATGCGCTGCTTTGACAATCGAAGCGCTTAAAAATGATGTCTTTGAGGCCGGAATCGGACAGGCAGAGAACCTGCGGTTAAAACGGGAGGAGATGTTCGCTGTAATCAATCATTAAATGATTTTGGTGATAGGTCGTCACAATTATTATTAATGATTTTGCATTTTAATGTCCCGCATGCCGTGATATTTCGTTTTGTGACAGGATAAAATGAGATCATTGCCACAAACTCACAAAGTCACTAAAATTCACAAAAAATTTGTGAGTTTTTGACCTTTTAGTACCAGGTTAGACATTAATTTATGTTCCCTAAGAATTTACTTCTTCATTATTTTGAAATGTGAAATGATACCATTGTTATTTATAGTTACAATGTAAATGCCCTTGCTAAGCTCCTTCACGTCTAGTTTTTGAATCTCATTGGACACTGTCAAATGAACAATTTGTTTACCGGTAATATCTGTCAAGCTGATACTGCCATTGTTCACAGGAATTGAAAAATTGAGAATATCCTCGACGGGGTTAGGGAAATAGGCAAGTTTGGGATTAGCTTGTACAACATTGATCTCAGTTGCAGGCTCGACAACCACCGTTACATCATCCGATGCCGATGCACCATGGCTATCCGAGATGGTGAGGGTAAAAACATAAGCGCCTTCCTGTAGATTTGATACATCTAAATTACTCGAAGTTATATTAGTAAGCACTGCATCCGGGCCACTTTTTTTCGACCAAAGGTAGCTGATTGTATCACCGTCAGGGTCTGTTCCTGAGCCATTCAGAATGATACTGTTTTTTGGCAAAATGAGGGTCTTATCCGAACCTGCATTTGCAATAGGGGCATGATTTTGAGCCACATATCCGCTGCAATACCCCACAACGAAAGTATGTTTTGTTGCGCTTGTATTGTGCTCAAATCCGTCTTTTCCGGTATAAGTATAATAAAAATACAGTTTAGTTCCCTTGGCTGCCGTAATCGAGTATGGAATGTTTGGTTTAACATTATATCCCGGGAATGGTCCGCCCGCCGATGTTCCGTAATACAGTATGCATGTTGGTGATCCAACTCCGGCCTGCCCTGGTATAAATGTCAGTGTAGGATTTGTATTATCGGGAGAGAACATATAAGTATAATCGCCGCTGGACGGTCCCCCTGTGCATGATGGTGCCGGCGAGACTGTTATATTTATTGTATCCGAAGTTGTACTAAGTGTATCGTTATCAATAGCTCTTGCAGTAATTATGTGGTTGCCCAGTGCGGCATTCCAGTCATAACTGAATGGGAATTCAGAACTTTCGCTAACCTTAATTGTATCTATAAATAATTCGACTTTCATTACCTGACCATCGAGATCTGATGTATAAGTAATGATATGAATTGTTGTATTTTCTGTTACAGAACTATTATTGGCTGGAGAAATAATTGAAATCATTGGTTTTAATCTGGCATTGGCGGATACAATTACTTTTACTTCATCTTTGTCAGTGTAGGTTCCGTCGCTTATCCTGATTTCGAATGAATAGACGCCTTCTGTAAGGCCCGTAACAGAAGGGGATAGGAGCGATGAATCGGAAATGTCTGCTATTGTTGGCCCGTAATTTTCCGACCATTCACATAAAAGTGTTTTTCCATTGGCTACTGTGCTTGCTGAACCGTTTAATAAGGCTATTGATTGGGGCAGGACAATGATAACATTGGCCCCCGCATTTGCTATTGGTGGTTGGTATGGCAGGGCACTTTGATATGAAAAGGTCAGTTTGCCCAAATTATAGCCGCCTTTGTCGAATGCAATGCGTAAAACATGTTCACCGCTGGTAAAAGGAATATTACCTACTGCTTTTGTAGACCATGTTGACCAATTCCCTGTAGAGGCCACTGAAATTTCACTACCTATGGTATCTCCGTCCATTTCCAGATGGAAGGGGCCTCCGCCACCGGTATTGCCCGATGAATAGCGGAATGATAAATTGTAAATACCTGCATTTGATACATTTATTGTATATTCAAGCCATTCTCCATCACTGATATAACCGACAATAGCGCCCTCTGTTGCATCAAGAGCTGCGTCTACATATTCGCCCGGACGGAAATCTCCGCTTTCATTTAGTGGTGAAATATCATAGTAGCAAATATCCTGACCAATGCCTCCTTCGAACATATCATAATACCCGGGCTCAATCGTTCCCGGAATCTGGAATGGCATTCCAAGATATGGTACCTGGCCTCCGACTATAACTTTTATAATGTTGGTAACATTGAATAAGTCTCCGGAGTATATTTTTGCATAAAAATTATGAACGCCAGGTTGCAATGAAGATGCAGTAAGCTTATAAGAGTTACTGTTTACGCTATCAATAAATTTATTACCATCAAAAAATTCAACTTTAGAAATTCCGGATCCTTGTGTTGAAACTGTGAGTATAACACTACCGTTGGCATATGCCTCCGGGTAACTTGAAGAAATAATTCCTGAAACATCTATATCCCTGCTGGTTGCCATTCTGAAGGCAGGCACACTTAGTGCATAATCATTGGAGAAGTGAACAACAATGGGAGCTGACCCATAATTGTGAGCAACATAGGTCGTATCTCCATTTTGAATAAACACCGCTGCTATTGGATAATCAGCCTTAATAGAACCGTTTATTCTTCCCAGAGCGTTCATACTATGAAGCCAATGATATGTTTGGGCATCGGAGATGCCAAATTTCAGGCTTCTTTCAGGATATGAATTGTACAATTCAATGCTCTTTGCAGGGTCAATAAATGAAAGGTATTCCCACATTACATCATGCCATAAGTTAGGATCTGCTTCGTTTCTAAGAATGCCTGTATTGTTTGTAATTTCAGTCCACAGGCCTTTTACATAATTGGTATCGCGACCCAGGTAGAGAGAGCCTCCGTGCATGGGATACATTTCAATGCCATACATGGCTGCAATATCTCCTGTCCAGAATGTCTGGTTATCATAACCATTGCCCCATATGCGCGACACCATACTGAAATTGTATTCCGGTTTAAGGGTACGATGATTTTTGTCGAACCAGTATTCATCAATGGCAGTCTGTTCGGTTGTATAAAGGTAAATTCCCAGATCCCGAATGGCATTATTGCCGATCATAGTTCCCCAATGGATCAGTGATGAATTGAACTGCATACTTTCAGAGCTCGATTCCTGGTTGTTGCCAAAAGGGGATGCTGCAAAACCATCGGCCCAGCAGTGACCTGCATATGGACTGAAATTGCGCAGGAAAGGAAAGAGAGGATCATTTCTATCGGAGTCTGCACAATCGCGAATGAGCATATTTATCATTGGTCCCCAGTCGGCTGCCCACCCGGGATGAAATTGTTCAATGAATGCCGCTGCATGAATGAAGTAACCCCAATGAAAGTGGTGATCATTGAGACTGCCATCCTGGCCGTAACCGGCAGGATAACCAATCAATGTTGACCATGTTGAATTATAATAAAATAAGAACGCCACTTCGCCTGGTTCTGCTGTCAACCAATTTTCAAGGCGGGTTTTAATAGTTTCCACCATTTTGTCACGGGCTCCTGTATTGCCCATGATGTCTGCAATTCTTGCGGTCTGAATCAGACGGTTCATAACCTGTCCTTCATTATACGAGTCAGTCCAGGTACTCAGTACGTCATTTTCAATGAGGTTAATTTTCTCGTTTAATGTTACAGGGCTAAAACCAGGGCTATAATTATCCAGATAGGGCAGGGTAGGGAGTATTCCATAAAAAGTATTTTCTACAGCAAAGTTATTGCCCGCCAATGTTTTAATTTCTCCACGGATGGATGGATACGAATATGCCAGCGGTTGTGGAGAGTCTGATGCAAGATAGCCCCATTGGTGCGGAAGTAAACCCTGAAGAACCAATGTGTCGGTACCTTCCTTTACATCGTAAGAAACAGAAAAATTAGTGTGAACTACCGATGTTGCCTGGTTGTAATTCCAGCTTGCTTTTGTACTGGTTGGGAAAACATAAGCGTATTTTTTATATTCTGTGGCAACCGTTAGACTATTTGAGACACCGGGAGGCAGAAATGCCATAGACCAGTAATTTTTTCCATTGAGTGATGACGTATAGGTCGTTCCGCTTTGAGTCCAGGTTGAACCTGCAGGGGCATAAATGGCGTAATTTGAACTGTTTTGTGATCCGGTGATTAAAAGTATTTCGCTGTTGATGGTTACACTACCGGAATTTACCACTACCTGGGCCACATCGCTGCCGCCTTTGATAAAGTAGACAAATGGCATGCCCATCCCGATGGTGGTATTAAAATCGTGCCCGCTGCCATTCCAGTTGGTTGTTACTGTCCAGTCGGAATAATCAGAAACAGTTGCTTTTGAGACATTAAGGTTTGAAACGCCAACGATAATAGGATTTACATCGCTGACAGGCTGACTGCTTCCTCCGCCACCTGATGGCGCTGTAATGTAACATACAACCAGTCCTGTTGCACTTGTTTTAAAAGCAAGGGGGTAATTGAAAAGGTTGGTAACAAAATTATTTTTAATAAGAGAAGACCACCAGTCGTTTGTCGGAACTGGTTTAGTTGCAGCAACGCCGCTAACATTCGGACTTCCGGACGGATATGTGTTTCGACCGGCAGCATCGGTACCAGGGAAAGCAGTAGTATAACTGCCACTTCCTACGGATATAATCTGTGCATTTGATATGGTCTGAATCAGGATAAGGGATATAATAGGTAAAAATTTTGTAAAAATTTTCATATAAACAATGGGTTATGTGCTATGAAATATAATTGCAAAGATAGCAATTTGAAGCCTTGTTTTTGAAAATTAGGAACAACCATTTTTGGGTATTTTATGCAGCCGTTTTATTTTAATCACTTGTATTTATAAATAATACAGAACGAAACAACTAACCTTTTTAAGGATTTTAATGGACCAACAGTTTATGGTATTAAATTAAGATGATTTAGTTATGACTTTTGGTTAGGACTTGGCCGGTCTTTAGATATGTTATGGTTGTAATTGTACTTTTTTCAAACAATCTCAAGATTGTATTTATCTAACAATCCGGCAAGTCCCTGGTTTGAAAACCTGGCTTTTTTAATTTTATTTTTCTCAGGATCAATAGTGAAATTAAAAGAGGAACTAAAATCAACCTTTTCTAAATTTGTGCCATCAAATACGGCCCTTTGCAAGTCGCAATTTTCAAATATTGAACCCGACAGGTCTGTCTGGGTGAAGTCAACTTCCTGAAGATTGCAATTTATAAATTTTGTTTTTATTAATTTTAGTTTGAAAAAGGTGGAAAGTTTTAACTGACAATTTTCAAAATGAATAGAAAGTCCGGAATCATTGCAGTTATCAAAACGCAATCCCAATAATTTGCAATGTTTAAATTGAATATCGTTCAGTAAAGTATTGTTAAGTTTGGCAAGGCTGAAATCGCAAGCAGAAAATACACATTCATAAAATGACAGACTGGAAAGATCCGCGTTATAAAAGATACAATCTTGGAAAGTACAATTTTCATATTCTTCTTTGGGCAATTTGGCAGCTGTGTAATCGATCTTTTCAAATATCTTGTTTTCAATCATTTTTAAGCCAATTAAAGAGATATTGCAATGGCGTCAAATTTACTAAAAAGGATTTGATTAGGTGATCAGGCTGAAGGTATTTAGACTAAAGCATTATAAGATAAGAAAACCTTGTTACTGCTTATGACATCTGTTAGCGACTGATATTATTTATATCATAATTAATCCCATACATACTTCCAATTATTATCTTTTTGTTTTTTCCATACAGTATGAAAAATACCTTTGTATTCAACCATTTCACCATTTGGGTTTTTTATTTTCCAGACAAATTTTCCATAAGTGTATCCGAGAGTACCACAATCTGATACATCTATATAATCTGGGGTCCAATTCACAATTGCATTTTCTGTGTTTTTTTTGTCATAATAGATTTTAATATTTTCTTTCCCTCTAATTAAAGTATTGTTTTCCCTTAGTATTACGGCATTTTCGTCTGCAAAATAATAAAATGCTTGTGCTACGCCTTTTTCAGATGACATCTTTTCAAATGCCTTTTCGGTATTGAAAATTTCCTTTTTGATATTATCCTTTTTAATATTTCTATTACAAGATATATTCAGGAGAATACAAATCATCAAAATAAAAAATGTTTTCATTTAATTTAATATTAAATGTCTAAAATAGAGTTTTTTGAATGAAATGACTAATGTAAATTTTCTAATTTATTTGCCACGAAATATTTATCGGCATTATACTTAAATGATAGTCAACAGACTATAGTCTAAAAAGTATTTTATAATGCGAATTAAGTGTCAAAAAATAACAAAAATAAAATACATTAAGTTACATAAAATCAGCGAATTATAGTTATAATTTTTGTGATAATTTGTGATTTCGTGTTTTTGTGGCTCAATTTTTTCTGCCACAAAAGCTCCAAAACACCAAGAAACACTATAACTTACGAAAATTCTGAGAATATTCAACTCTTAATTTGCATTCATAATACAAACATATAGTCAAAACATTAAAAATGCAAAACCACACTGATCATTTGCCGGCTATGTCTGATCAGGGTGGTTTACAATTTTCAATTAGCGAAAGTTATTTGTATTTCGGAAGTGTTAGACTTGCATTAATTTTTCAATTTCAAATTTTTTCATTTGCATAAATGCTTTCATTACTTTATCGGCTCTGTCGGGGTCGTTCATTAATTTAGGAAGAATAGTCGGAATGATTTGCCACGAAATGCCAAATTTGTCTTTCAGCCAGCCGCACTGACCTTCCTGACCTTCCCTGGTGAGCTTACTCCAGTAGTCATCTATTTCTTCCTGAGTTTCGCAGTAAACCTGAAATGAGACGGCTTCATTGAATTTAAATACCGGTCCGCCATTTAAAGCTGTAAAGTATTGTCCGTTAATTTGAAACTCTACCGTCAGGACAGAGCCCTCTTGTTGTCCGTGTATTTCAAATCCTTCTTTACCGTAGTGACTAACATTTAGAATTTTTGAATTTTTAAATACCGAAGTATAAAATATAGCGGCATCTTCTGCCTGATTATTAAACCAAAGACAGGGTGTAATTTGGTGTGTCATAATAACTGGAGTTTGATCGGTGGATTTTAATTCAGCATAATTTTTAAAGTTATCCAAAATGGACTGCCATCCGCCGCGTTGCATTTCAATCGGATTTTCGTCTTCTGCTTCAAAACTTTCCGTAATTTCTGTTTTATTATCTTCAACAGTAAAGATAACATTTACCTTTCTTCCGTCTCCGAGTGTAGATTTGATCTGATGATAAAGGATCACTTTCTCATAAACACCTCCAAAATCAAAACCCATACTGCCATCCCGTGCCTCCATCCTGTAAACAAATTTGCCACCTGTTCTTAAATCATTATCAGCATGAGGTGTATGCCAATCGGCAGAAGCGTTATTCCATTCCTGAATATCTGCCGGTGTTGTCCAAAACTTCCAAACTCTTCCTATCGGAGCATTGATTCTTGCTTTCACCGTAATCATTGTTTTTTGTTTTGTTTCCATAGTTTTATTATTTTTCATTACAGTTTAACATCCATTGAATACCAAATTTATCAGTGCAAGTGCCATAGTAAGCTCCCCAGAACATTGCCTGAAGTTCCATTGTAATTTTACCACCGGCAGACAGGGCGGTAAAAAGCCTTTTTGTTTCAGCCTTTGTGTCGGGTTCCAGGTTGATATGGATATTATTTCCAATATTCAATTTGAAACCCTTGGATTCCGGGGGAAATATAGATATGTAGTTACTCTGGCCATATAAGTCTGAATTAGATTTAGACCTACATAACAAACAGAATATATTTTTGTTTGAGCTACGAGAAGGAGATATACTTTATAGATTTGAAAATGGATAATCGTTTAAGGAACAATTCCCATCGGGAACTTAAAACAATTATTTCTTTTTAGATATTGACTTTTGCAAATTTTCATTTATTCTGAATTCAATAATTTTCGTTATCAAATCCAATGGCAATGGCTTGTCAAGAGGAAACTGAACCGAGCCTTTTGCCGATTTATAATTTGAGATTTCATCTTTAAACCTTTCGATTGCAGAAGTTTTAGGGTAAAATCCAATGTGTTTTGTGTAAGCGGCAAACCAGACCAATATTCCATTCAATTTAAATGCCGGCATGCTATAGCTGATGACTTCTTCCGCATTTGGTGCTAATTCCTTTATGGTCAGCCTGATTTGTTCCAGGAGTTGCTGAACTTCTACAGGGAAGTTCTTTATATATTCATCAATGTTGTTGGGTTTTTTCATGCATGATTTTGCATTAATAAAACTTCGTAATGATTCTTAAGACTTTGCTTCTGAAACCTTATAAACCATTAATCTTTCTTAGTCTGATTAATTTATATTTTCTCAATCGCATAAATATTCCCTCAAATAATTCAATAGGTAAATCTTAATGTGAAATTATGTGTAATGTGATCCATTGATTCAAATGCACTCTGATTTAATATCGTATATTCAAACACATACTCGAACCCAACATTAATATGTTTAGCGAATTGGTATGTCAATCCCAAACCTCCCCGAAATCCATATTCGTTTTTATCGACATTCAACTGGGTTTTTAAATTATTTTCTGTTCGATAGGCACTCTGATTTATTGCACGACCGAGAACCACACCCGCTGAAATTAATGGTATAAATTTTTGATACTGAAATGAATAATATAAAGATAAGGGAATTTGCAGATAATTCGCTGAATAATAGGTATACTGATTCCATAACGAGCCCTTTCTGGTTAGTGATGCAGCCTTCTTTGTCAACAATATTTCGGGTTGAATCGAAACATTTTTTAATGCAAGATTTATAAAACACCCTCCGGTATAGTTCATAGTTGTTGTAAAATCACTACTATTTCCATAATCAGAGTTATCACTATATTTTATAGTACCAATATTTGTCCCTATTCTGACACCATATTTAAATATAATGGGATTTCGAGCCAAATGCGATTTACTCTTCAACTGAGGATTCTTATAATTGTTATATTTTGATACAATTTCGGTCAATGGTTTATCATAAAAAGCCACATTGTTGATCTGTTTAATAATTTGGTTACAATCCGACATAAAATATCTTAGAATTCCAACATACCGTTTGTCTTCAACTAAATTACCATCTTTAATTTTATCTTTCTTATCCAATTTCATCATCTTTTTGTCAGCACTTGTTATATAGTAGTAATCTTCTCTTTTAAATAGACTAACATCACCTTCAATAAGACATTTTGCAAATATTGGCAAAGAATCATTCCCATCAATAGCGTTAATACTTTTAAAATAGATGTCTTGTCCGTAACTAAAAGATTTTAATTGTGCAGGAGAGTATTCTTTAAATTCAGTGTTGCTTTTATCTCTAAAAGAAACCTTATGGGTTAAGTCTTTATTGATAATGAAACTTCCAGTGATTGTATCGTTTTGGCGGGTCACAATGTAACCATTCTGTTCCTGGGCTAATTGGCTGAATCCATTTACATTAATAGTGAGTAGGAAACAAACGATTATTAAATGACTTTTTCTCATACAATCTATTATATTGAATTAATAATTCATAAAAGTGAAATAAAATGGCCACAAGTATCCATTTTTAAAATAGAATTTCATTCAGGTACAATATACAAAAATAAAATCCGATAAAGGCTTATATGGATCTTTCTGATATTATGCCATATCCTGCAAAACGGCTTAAATATAATTCAGACATCAGCTCTTCCTTCAATTCGACTTTTGGCTTTATGAGCAATTCATAAATTATATGAAATAGTTTGTTTCATATTTCAGTTAAATGGGTTATGTTAAAATTGTTTTACCGATTTTACAAAATGTCCGGAAATAATGAATTCCCAATGTTATTTTCGTCAAAAGTACCTGTTCCGGATAATTTCCCACATGAGTGTTTTTGTTTATCTAAAAAATCTTCAATAACTGCCATGCTTATACCAAAAAAGATGGTTGTTTTATCCTGACTGCAGTGAAAAAGCAGGGGTAATTCACTTCTTAATTGCATTGATCAAAACAAAGGGGATGCTTAGTTTTATACCTCTTGATATTAGTGATTGTTCATTCAGCCGGGTTTCAATTGTATCAAATATTTGTTCTACTTTATCCTTTGGAAGAATCTTTATCCATGAATCCATAAAAGCCAAACGGATGAAATAATGATTCAGCATAGCTGTACCATTTGTGAATCTGTAATTAAACTGATCGTGTTCCAGGTCCTTTATTATAAATCCTTGTTTGTGGAGCATTGCTATAATTTCATCCAGCGGGCGCCGTTTTTCATAGATATGCCGGTGCATTAAATCAACTTCTTTTTCCATGTGCAGTTCCGTTAAAAGGGTTTCAAGTTGACCATAGAATTCAAACATACTTTTGTCCAGATTCAACGTTTGAACCAATTGTCCTCCGGACTTAATAATGCGTGAGCATTCTGATATTACCTTATTCATATCGCTGACATTATTAATCCCATTGTTGCTGGTAATTAAATCGATTGAATTATTATCAAGGGGAATTGATTCTGCAACGCCCTCGATAATCTTAATGTTTGAAATCCTATTGAATTCTATCTTTTCTTTGGCACGTACTATTGCATCTTTCCAGGGATCAATTCCATAGACAGTGGAACTTTCCCCAAGCCTCATTGCCAGTTCGGTTAATGGAAATCCGGTACCAAAACCAATATCGACGGCTGAAATATTTGGCTTGTAATCGATATAATCGAGCAGTTTCAATCCAAATGGAGCAGACCAAAGGGGAATTTCATCGAAATAATTGACAAATTTTGACAAATCAAAATCGTTGCTTAAATATTTTTTCATCAATCAAAGATTTTGAAGTTTTAAAGAACCTGTAATTTATCCATAGAATGCCAAAAAAATAATGTTAAATAAGCATTGTAATTGTGTAACGGATTAATTTAATTGTTTTTGGGAACATTGTCTAATAATCAAAATTATATTTTATTGTATCCTGACTGTTATTGACAGGTATGTCAATTTCATTGTGAACAGTCGCTTGGGGCAGTTGGTGAAGATAATAATCAATCCGGTACATACCACCTGGTATTGCGCGATCGTGGATTATTGTGTCTTTATTGAATCCTGTGAGATTATATGATCTTTCTAGACAGCAAGGGAATCCATTATTATACCTGATTGTATCCGGATCAATTTCAATATCCATATAAACCCGGTCATAAAGGTTTAGTTTATTTCTAACATGAATTTGAATATTTCTGAAATGTTTTACATAAACCTGATTAGTTGTTGACCCACCGGTATTAATTATATAGCATTCATTTGAGATTAGCAAATCATTATAAACGAAAAGTTTACAATAATCATTTTCAATGTCATTAAAAGCAATGTTAAAATTGCCATTAGAATCGGAGTTAACAGTATGAATCCAGTTCGTTGAATCCAACAGATCAAAATATTGTAATTGTTGTTTTGATGGATCAATGTTTTCATTAACAATATGAGTACTGGTTCTTGAGATGGGCGTGTTTGTGTAAAAATCAATTATTTGTCCTTTGATTTCGGTATTATAATTTATTTTCTTATTACAATTAGTTATTAGAATGATCAGTACAAAAAAGGATATAAAATTAAATATTGATTTTTTTAATTTTTTCATTTTTATTTTATTTTTCATCATTTCAGCGCTTACACTTATATGGTTGGCGGTATGAACAGTAATGATTGCGGAGCTGCGTTCCTATCCACCGAGCGCATAATTTACTGCGGGCATAGACACCCGCAAACCCTTGACACTATTATTTTTTATACCGTTTGTTGTGTGTATGTGCCTTTCTTAGATTTCTTTTTAATCTCAAGTTTTCTCTTAGCAATAAAATCACTAAGTTCTTTCTCCTGTTTCTCAGTCAGGGGCCTACTTTGAATTACAAAATCAACTCCTTCTGGTTCTCTAATAAATCCCATGATATCAAGGTTTAAAATATTTATCAACTAATTTTTTTGCTGCAATTGTGTCAATAACCATTAAATGTCCTCCAAAATGATATGCACCAAGTGTTTTAACATAATGGTCAATCAGTTTTGTCTTTGACTCAAACGAAACAAACCCTTCTCCACCTCTTTGAAAAGATACTTTACATGCATATGCAACCAAGTTTCCTGGTACACCCTCGTATAGTTTATCTTTTCCAAGGTTAAATGGAGCACTTTCGAGTAAGAACATATACACATGGTCAGTCCTTACGGTAAAACTTATTAGGCCTTGTACAATGTCAGGATTATCGATAATTGTCAGTTTATAAACTTCTCTGTTAGGTTGATCAAACTCATATTTCCAATCAAACAGCCATCCTCTTGATATTGTAATCGTTTTTAAATCCGATTTTGTCAATAATGAAATCTCTGTTCGAAAACTGTCTCCACTAATGGTATTAAGTATCGAATCAGTCAGTTTATCAATCTCAAAATCAAGCTTATATATATTCGGCTTTGTCATATACAAATATACAAATTCTCAGGGATTTTTCCTTATGCAGTAGGGTCAACAGGCATTACACACAAACGTCTGACAATATGTATTGTAGTTTTAAATGATGTAGTAAACATATTTATTGTATATTTGTAGTGAATCAACACACTAATATAATGAAAACTGCAATTGTATTCTACAGAGTAAGTACAAAAAAACA
>Ga0182027_10001628_pt1 | contig 37194 bp, 32 predicted proteins | sample 712E1DmetaG_FD_121300 | JGI IMG/M metagenome (GOLD analysis project Ga0182027, IMG submission 121300) | Permafrost microbial communities from Stordalen Mire, Sweden - 712E1D metaG (Illumina Assembly) | ecosystem: Environmental > Terrestrial > Soil > Wetlands > Permafrost | place: Sweden...
AAAGCCCTCCGCCGTTGGAGTCCGCCGTCAAGCTGAAGGTTTTTCTTACGCCAGGCAGGAGCGCAGTTCCACCAGTATGGATCCAGGGACAAGGTCGAGTAGTTCGCGTGGACGCAGCCCACGGCGGACAACGTCGCGCGGGCTTTGCGTTCGCAGGCGGGCACTTCGTCTTGCGCAGAGGGGAGGAATAGCAATGAGCAAGAAGGTCCTCTTCGTGATTCTGTGCGCGGTGTTGAATAAACGCATGTTCTCGATACCAGAGTCTGTGTACAGCAAGATTTAGCAAGTCATAGCACTGTTGGCCGAGGGTCTCGGCCGAAGATGATGGTGGTCTTAGCCAAAATGGGCAGTTACAGCGATGTGACTCAGAGGGCGGAGCTGTAAGGAGCCCACAAAAACCTTGGGAACCGGCTCGAGCGGTGTTCACTCCCGCTCTCGCAGTCGAAGAACCCCGCTGCTATGCGATTCAAACACGCGCCGCCACGAAAAAATGGCCACCCTTCAACGTCAGGATAGGAGATCACCACGTTTCTTCCACTTATCACCCAGGTGCACCGGTGGAGCGACCGCCGACCGCCCTTGCCGTTGCGATACAGCATCACCGCATTGTCCGTGGAGACTCATCTCCCGGAAGCCTCGCAGCGTGTTTCTGAAGATGATGATCAACCGGGAGAAGGGTGTTGGGAGCAAAGACGCCCGGAAGCAAGCGAGCTGTCAAGTGCCGTTACTCGGCGATCTGCTGCTTTTGCATGCGGGAACGAGTCTTGTAAGGTGAAAGGCAGGGGCTGATGCCGGTCGAAGAGAGAATCGCGAATTTCGCCGCGAGCCGTTGGGCTTCCGGCTGGTATGCGCTTTACGCTCGCCATCAGTGCGAAAAAGTTGTTTGCCAGGCCCTGTCCGCCAAGGGATTCGACGCATTCCTGCCACAATATCGTGTTATTCACCGTTGGTAAGGACCGTCGCAAGGAACTTCTCCTGCCGCTTTTCTCCAATTATGTGTTCCTTCGAGGTGGTCTCGGCCGAATGTTGAACATCCTTACGACGCCGGGCGTTCACTCGCTCGTGGCCTGGGCGGGGCGTCCAGCGGATATACCACAAGAAGAAATCGATGCTGTACGCCGTTTGGTCGACAGCTCATTGCGGATTGAGCCGCACCCATTTCTTAAATGCGGAGACTGGGTGCGGATCAAGTCTGGGCCCCTGGAAGGGATTCAAGGTATACTCGTCCGCAAGAAGAGTGCTTTTCGATTGGTCCTTTCGGTGCAAATGCTTGCACAATCTGCCTCCGCCGAAGTGGACATCAGTGTGGTTGAGCGCGTCCGCTGCGCGGAAGTAGACCGAAAGGACGTGCTGAGAATTGATAGGGGAATTCCATCTGTAGAGCCAGTTCGACCTTACTCACCTTGAGGGTCAGATTCCCTGAGATGGCATCGAATCTCTTTCGGCGACACAGCAGATCGATATGAATTCACTTTAAGCTTTTGATAAGATGAACGCGGAGCAGAGAAAGCGAAGAGGCATGATGTGGACCCTGAGTGTCAGGACTTGGTTTGCCGGACTGCCGCTATTGGCTTGTCTTTCACTCGTTATCAACATCGCTTTAGGATCAGATTCCAGCAAATCTGCTGGAACCCAGCACGTCCAGATGGCCAGTTTGGTTGGACAAGCTGGCATGAAAACGGGCGATCAGCCCAACGCTCCCAGCTCCCAGCATGTTGCTGATGACTACATCATCGGCCCCTCAGACGTCTTGGCGATAAGTGTTTGGAAGGATTTGGAGCTTTCCCGGACTGTCCCTGTGCGTCCCGATGGCAAGATATCACTCCCGCTGATCGGAGAGTTGCAAGTAAGCGGATTGACGGCTCTCAAGGTGCAGCGATTGGTGGCAGAGAGGCTAAAAGAGTATATCTCGAACCCGGAAGTGGCTGTGATTGTACAACAGGTGAAGAGTCAAACTTACGCCATCCTCGGTAAAATCGCAAAGCCTGGATCATATGAATTGGAAAAATCGACGACGGTTCTGGAGGCCATCGCTATTGCAGGCGGCTTTCTGGATTTCGCTAAAGTAAGCAAAATTAACATTATAAGACCCATGGACAAAGGTTCTCCCGTGACGCTTCATTTCGATTACAAAAAAGTAATTAAAGGCCGTAATCCCGAGCAGAACGTGGAACTCAAGCGTGGCGACACGATCATTGTCCTTTGAGTTTCTGCTCACTGTGGATGGGCGATCTTCACGTGGAGGTAGAGTTCATTGGCCCAACAAGACGAGAATCTTGATGTAACTCTAAGCAAGCTTCTAAAAGGGGCCATCAGACGGCGCTGGTGGTTGCTTGCCCCTGCTTTTGTCATTGCCATGGGCGCCGGCGTGGGGTCGACGCTGTTCCCTAACCATTACGAGTCAGAGGCTACTATTCATGTGGAACACCTGCAGGTGCCTGAACCCTACCTTCCTCCCTATGCAACCCCCGATATTAGAGAGACGCTTTTGGTCGTGACAGACGCCGTCCTTTCGCGCACTCAACTACTCCAGGTTGTAAATGAATTTGACCTTTATCCAAAAGAGAGAAAGCGCCTGGCGTCCGAAGAGTTACTCGACTTGATGCGGGACGATATCACGATTGAACCCGTCGGGAAAACCCTTGAAACCAGAAACGTAAACGCCTTTACGATTTCCTTCAAGGCCGCTGATCCCCACTTGGCTCAACAGGTTACCAACAAGCTCACGTCGCTCTTCCTCGAGGAAAACCTGAAGTCGCATGAAGCGCAGTCAACGGGGACGACTGACTTTCTGGTGGACCAGCTTCAGCTTGCTGCTGCAGATCTGAAGCAACAGGAGGCTCGTATCCGGGATCTTAGGATGCGGCATCTCGGCGAACTGCCCGAACAGCAGCAGGGAAATTTGCAAATCCTGGCCGAATTAAACATCCAACTCCAGACCGCCAGCGCCGCTCTAAGTCGTGCACGCGAGCAACAGGTTTATCTGGAATCTCTAATTCCCCAGTACCAGAGCTTGACTGCTGCCGGGGTGGCTACGCCGGGGACGGTGGGTGCAAGTCCCACCGAAACGATAAAGGCGGAGTTGACTCGGCTGAGAAATGAAAGAGCCGATCTGTTGGCACGCTATACGGCTAAGTATCCTGACGTTGTGAAAATTGATGAGCAAATTAAGAGGTCGGAAAACCTGCTGGCAGCATCGACGAAAGGATCGGAGATCGCGAAGGATGGAACCGCGAGCGATGCAGCCACCGCTCAACTCAAAAGCCAACTGGAAGCAAACCGTTTGGAAATCCATAATGCCATGGCGGACCAAAAGCAAATAGAATCTCGAATTGCGCGATACCAGAGCCGCCTCGACATGACCCCCGTTCGTGAGCAGGAACTCGCGGGTATGCTTCGCGACTACAACTTGTCAAAACAAAACTATGACGACTTGTTAAGCAAAAAGACTCAATCTGAGTTGGCAACCAGCTTGGAAAGACGCCAACAGGGTCAGCAATTCCGCATCATAGACCCGCCAAGTCTGCCGATAAAGCCCTCAAGCCCGGTCCATATCAAAATCGGCTTGGGCGGGTTGGCGGCGGGTATCGCCTTGGGAGTGGCCTTGGCTTTCCTGGCTGAGGCCAGAGACCACTCGCTTCGCGATGAAGAGGAGCTGCACCGGTTTTTTGCCTTTCCCCTGCTGGTTGGAGTGCCGATGCTGCTGAGCAAGGTTGAAGAACGGAGGCGTTCGCGGGTAAAGGCGCTCGAGTGGTTTGCTGGGGTCACATTGTGCCTGCTTGTCTGCGCCACTGAATTCTATGTTTATCGGCGGGGTTAGAAGAGTGCGCGGGACGCTCTCTTGCAGTCCGACGATTCGGTAACGAATGGGAGTTGATGGCACGTCATGCCTGACCGCGTTTTCAAGCCAGAGATAGGAAAAGACGACTTACCCTCCGCTTCCACGGAAGAGTTTATCGAGTCACTGGAGAGAACTGATGTGTATCTGCCCGTCGCAACTGAAGTCAGCCCAGTTTCCCCGCAGAGCCGTGTGGTGGTGTACAACGATCCGAGGAGTGCTGGCGCGGATAGGTTCAGATTGGTGCAGATTCGCCTCACGAGCATACAGGCTTCGCGGAAGTTAAAAAGCCTCCTTATTACCAGTCCCCTGCCAGCGGATGGGAAGTCCACGGTTGCGTTGAATCTTGCCACAGGTTTGTCTGAAGAAGGAAGGCGTCCAGTGCTCTTGCTGGAGGCCGACGTGCATCGACCAGCCCTCGTCAAGAAACTGGGTCTCAAGCCGTGGCCTGGGCTGACCGAATGTTTCAAAAATAAGAGTGACCCGATGCTGGCAATCCGCCGAATCGATCCTCTGGGTTTCTATTTGTTGCCGGCAGGGCAGCCAGTGGAGGATGGCAGCAGTCTCCTCCAGTCTGACTTCGCCGCTCAATTGATTAAAAGTCTTTCTTCGAGGTCCTTTAGTTGGATCCTGATCGATTCCCCACCCACGACCCCCATTGCTGACATCCTTGTCCTCAGGGCACTAGCCGATGCCACTTTGCTGATAGCTCGCGCAGGACAAACACCACGAGAGGCTATAGAGGAATCAACCCGGAATTTGGGGCGCGATCATATACTCGGGATCATTCTCAACGGCGTAGAGGGGCTCGATCGTATTTACTCCAAATATTATGGATACAGAAGTTCTGAAGCTCGTATAAAGAAGACAAAGCCTAAGGTCATAGAGGACCTGGAACTGAATAAACATGGAAGGTAACCAATCAAAGTGGGCTTGGGCTATAACCCTTGCGTGGGCCGCCCTCATTTTTTACCTCTCGACCCGAACATTCAGCCCCAATTTCTCGCGAGGGTTGCTGGCCTGGACACTCCAACTCCTTCACCTTCGCGTCTCGTCGGGCACATTCGGTCTTCTTCATGCCTTTCTTCGCGGGCTAGCCCACTTGACGGAATATGCCATCTTCGCCTTGCTTCTCTACGGTTTTCCCGGCGAAAAGAGCCTGGGGCTTTGGCGACCACGGCGTGCGGTATGTTGCATTGCGGTAGCGGCCGCTTATTCCCTGACGGATGAGTTTCATCAGTTGTTTGTTCCCGGAAGACATGCTTCTCTCCACGATTGCGGATTGGACACCATCGGTGCCGCGCTGGCGATGCTGGTGCCTTACACCAGGAACAGATGTCCCTCCTTAAATCGAGCAAGGTGTCCTCCAAGGGCTAGTGCTACACAGGAAACGAAATTGCCTCAAGTAATTAAGGATCGCAGCCCGAGCCAGAACGTGGAGCTCAAGAGTGGCAACAAGGGTTGTTCCTTGAAAGAAAAGTTGCGTGCATCCATTTCCCTTGTCGTCTTCGTAATGTTGTTGCCAGTTGGTCTTGGGGCCCAAACAGCTTCACCAGCCGCACCGGCCCCAGCCCAACCGTTGGTGTATGGCAGCGGAGTGCAGACCCCACTTCGGTACATGGGAGAGTCCGCGGCCGCTAACCAGCTCTCCCTGCGCATGGGCGTCTCAACTTTCTACGACGACAACGTCTTCGCGAGGAACTCGCTACGGCTCGCGGATGAGGCTGTTTCCTTTGATCCGCAGCTCGTCCTTTCCAGGCAAAGTGAGCGGATGAACCTCGATTTTGAATACACACCCTTTTTCCTCTTGTATCGACAGGTGGATCAGTTGGACAGGCTTAATCACAATGCTAACTTAAACGCAATTTTCCGGCTGAGTTCACACTTCAATGTGGGATTGCACGACATTTTTAGTTATGAAAACGGCGTCTTTCAATCTCTCACTGGGGAGCAGATTATGTCGGGGCTTGGCTCGCCCACTGCCCTGAATCAGATGATTCTCCCGTACACGATCAGAATGTTGTCAAACACAAGCGGGCTGGATCTCACCTATGTGAAGAGCCAGCGGACGTCTCTTACCCTCACTGGCGGCTACTCCCAGCGCAAATTCGGAAGCCAAGTGGCAGGGGGAGAGCCGTTGTATAACAGCAGGGGAGTGAGTGGCGCCTTGCAGTATCAATACCGTGTTACCGAGCATACCAGTTTCGGTTTTCTCCTGCTTCATCAAGATTCCACCTTCAGGGGGGGCGAAGTTCTCGGCAACAACCTCCGCTTTCAAATTGAAAGTGCGTTCGTCTCCGTCGGGTCACGCTTGTCCCCGTCGGTTACCGTGACTATTTTCGGCGGGCCGCAATATGTCCGCCCAATTGGCGGGTCTGCACTACGTGCAGGTGCGACAGGGCAGTTTCAAGGCGCCGGAGGAGGAAGTATTACCAAGCAAGTTCAAAAGACCGCCTTGGATCTATCGGTGCAAAGAATTGTTACCGATAGCGCTGGGTTGTATACATTGGTGAAATGGACTACGGCGAGCTTTGGAGTGAGGCGGCGCTTGGTCGGCCGCTGGGAAGGAAATTGGCAGGGCGGTGCTGCCCGTGCAGATACCTCGCTCTTACAGCTCGCCAGCGGGAGGACTGATGTCTTACTCGGAAGACTTGCTCTCGAGCGCCCCTTATCGCGTGGCGCGACGTTGCATGTTTCTTACGAAAATAGGCACCAGTTGAGCAAGGGCACCCTGCCGATTTCGGGGACTTTCGATCGCAACCTAGTGACGATCGGCATCGACTACCGACTTAAAGCAATTCCCCTGGGGCGGTAGCCGTGCAACCGAACTCGAAGCCGAGCAACATGGTTAGAAACTGTACTTAACGTCTCAAGTTGTTCGCGTCACCAAGACCTTTGGGTCTGCTGTATTACCCCCTTGCGGTGATCTAATATTCAGCTAAGACGCACATCTTCCGCTCACGGATTCCTTGCAGCGAGGTTCTCCCTTTGAGCAAGGGCCTGGGCCAACAAATCTGATCGCAGAGGACAGCAACGATGCTTCAGGAAGATTCCGCCTTCAAACTATCTCCAAGAGGTACTCAGACCAAAAAACAGCCGGATGGCTCCAAAGGTGAGGTTGAAGCTTTAGGGAGCGGGAACCGCGGCCTAATCTCTGAAGAGTTGTTCGCGAAGTTGTTGTCCCTCGAAAGGAAGAGGTCCGAGCGCTCGCGGAAGCAATTCGTACTCATGCTGGTGGATGCCGGGGAGATCCTTCGAACTGATCGCAGGGATGTGGCCCTTGAGCAAATAACTGCCGCGCTCTCTTTGTCTACCAGGGAGACAGACGTTCGGGGTTGGTACAGGAAAGATTCTGCGGTTGGCGTCATCCTAACCGAGTTTGGCTCAGCCGACATGCGCTCCGCGCTCGACACAGTATTCTGCAAGGTAAACTCCGCTCTCCGCGTCAACCTCGGAACGGGCCAATTGAATGAGATCCATATATCCTTCCACGTGTTTCCGGACGATCTGGGAACCCAGGGGGGTGGTTCGGCAGATTTGAGGCTGTACCTCGATTTCCTTCAAGAGGATAAAACGAAAAAGGCCGCCCGGCTTATCAAGAGGGCAATCGATATAGCCGGGAGCCTTGCCGCCCTGATTCTGCTTTCGCCGCTGCTCCTCGCTGTCGCCATAGCGATCAAGCTGACGTCGAAGGGGCCCACACTCTTCAAACAAACACGTGTAGGGCAATACGGCGTCAGGTTCACCTTCCTGAAATTTAGATCGATGTATTTCCGGAACGATCCGCAGATTCATCAGGATTACGTCACGCGGCTTATTTCCGGGAAGGACGATGGTGAGCCGGGGGCCGCTAATCGAGGGGTTTACAAGATAAAGGATGATCCCCGGATTACACCTGCCGGAAAATTTCTCCGCAAAAGCAGTCTGGATGAACTTCCTCAATTTATCAATGTGCTCAAAGGCGACATGTCCCTGGTGGGGCCGCGCCCCCCTATCCCTTATGAGGTTGAGGCTTACGACATTTGGCACCGGCGTCTCTTCCTCGAAGTGAAGCCTGGAATCACAGGGCTATGGCAGGTTAAAGGACGAAGCAGGACGACGTTCGACGATATGGTTCGCCTGGATCTGAAATACGCTAGAACGTGGTCGCTCGGGCTGGACTTCAAGATTCTCCTGGAGACGCCCCGAGCCGTTTTCTTTGGTGGAGGAGCGTATTGACCATTCGCTGCCTCCCGGCAAATCCGTTCCAAGGACCCATTACCTAACTTGTTTTCTGCCCTCAGCAGAACGAATGCTCGACAGGAAGACCCGACGGGTAGAGTGAAGTTGTCTTTTCCCCGGTTCGAAAAGGCTACCTCCCCCGCTCTTCTACAGGCAGGAGTTTCTCCTTGCGGCTTCGCCTGCTGGAGGTGAAATATGATTGCAATAGGTGTTATCGGATACGGCTACTGGGGACCCCAAATCGTAAGAAATTTCCACAGCCTCAACGGGGCCCGCGTCCTGGTGGTTTGTGATAAGGACACAGAGGTGTTGAAGCGGGCCAAGCGGGCCTACGCTGACGTCGAAGTCACCACGGACCTTTGCCGTGTCTTGACATCCCCGCATGTTGATGCAGTGGCTGTGGTGACTCCCGTCGGGACGCACTTCGAACTGGCGAAAGCTGCTCTGGAGAACGGCAAGCACGTTTTTGTGGAGAAGGCGTTCACAACAACATCCGAACAAGCGCGGCAATTGATCGAACTCGCGGAAAAGAAGAATCTCCGGATTATGGTGGATCACACGTTCCTCTTCAGTGGAGCAGTCAAGAAAATCCGCCAGCTTATCGATGGCAATGAGCTGGGGAACCTTTATTACTATGATTCGACCCGAGTGAACTTGGGCCTTTTCCAACATGACGTCAATGTTATTTGGGATCTGGCGCCCCACGACCTCTCCATCATGAATCATCTGATCAAGGACAAGGCCGAAGCTATCGTCGCGACGGGCGAAAGACACTTCAATTCCTGCGAGGACATTGCTTTTATCACAATATATTTCGAGCACAATATCATCGCTCATATCAACGTCAATTGGCTGTCGCCCGTCAAGGTCCGGAACACCTTGATTGGGGGAGAGAAAAGGATGGTCGTGTGGAACGACTTGGCAGCGGACGAGAAAGTGAAGGTATACGACAAGGGCGTTCAGATCACCAGCCGTGAGGGTGTCTATGACCAGCTCGTCAGTTACCGCTCCGGTGACATGTGGGCCCCGAAGCTGGACCAGACCGAGGCCTTGAAGGCAGAGTGTGAGTACTTCATTGCCTGTGTCCGGGATAACAAGCAGCCGTTCAACGACGGCCATGCGGGGCTTGAGGTGGTGAAAATGTTGGAAGCTGCGGACAAGTCGATAAGGGAAAGGGGAAGGATCGTTCACATATGAGCGAATCCCTTTGCATCGCGCCCGGTGTCAAGCTGGGGAGAGAAGTCAAGCTCTCCAAGTTCATCAACCTCTATGGATGTGAAATTGGCGACGAGACAAAGGTCGGCGCGTTTGTTGAAGTGCAGAGGAATGCGAAGATCGGGAAGAGATGCAAGATCTCCAGCCACACATTCATCTGTGAGGGCGTAACCATAGAAGATAATGTATTCATAGGACACGGTATGATGTTTATCAACGACGCCTACCCGCTGGCGACCACTCCCGGCGGAGCGCTTCAGACCGCCAAAGACTGGAACGTGGAGCCTACACTGGTCAAGAGAGGCGCTTCGATTGGCTCGGGGTGCACGATTCTTTCAAAAGTGACGGTTGGCGAAAATGTCATCGTGGGGGCAGGGAGTGTGGTTACAAAAGATGTTCCTGCGAACGCGACGGTGGCGGGGAATCCCGCCAGATTCTTGCGAACGCTGGGCCAGCAGACAACGGAGGAGGTAAATCGTGGACAGGAATGCAATTCCCTTTCTTGACCTCGTCACTCCGCATCGGGAGCTAAAAGAGGAGTTAGTGGCTGTTTTCGAGTGTGCCCTGGATACGGCTGGCTTTATTGGCGGGCCCATGGTCGAGGATTTTGAAAAATCTTTCGCCAGGTTCTGCGACGCTCAGCACTGTTTCGGCGTGAGCAGCGGCACGGACGCTCTGCGCTTTGCTCTGATCGCCGGAGGTGTCAAGCAGGGTGACGTCGTCGTGACCGTTCCGAACACCTTTATCGCCACGGCGGAAGCGATCACCCAGGCGGGTGCACGTCCCGATTTTGTGGACGTCGACGAGCGCACCTACAACATGGATCCTGAAAAGCTTCGGGAATACCTCCAAGTCCAGTGTAGCGTGGACGGCAGCACGGGGCGGTTGGTAAATAAGAGGTTAGGCATGCCTGTTGTCGCTGTCGTCCCTGTCCACCTTTACGGCCAGCCGACGGATATGGACCCCATCCTGGATCTGGCCGAGCGCCATAACTTGATAGTGATCGAGGATGCTTGCCAGGCCCACGGGGCTGAGTACTTCTCCAAGCAGCAAAACCGCTGGATTAAGGCAGGATCAATGGGTCGTGCCGCGGCCTTCAGCTTCTATCCGGGCAAGAACTTGGGGGCCTGCGGCGAAGCGGGCGCCGTCACGACCAACGACGGTGATATTGCTCGCAAAATCCGCATGCTTCGCGATCACGGCCAGGCCAAGAAGTACTATCACGATATGGAAGGTTACAATGGCAGGCTGGATTCGATTCAAGCCGGCATCTTGCGAGTCAAGCTCGGGCATCTCACGGCGTGGAACGAAAAGCGGCGGGAATGCGACCGCCGATATCAGGAGCTTTTGGGCTCGGCGCACGAGGTAATAAAACTCCCCTCCGAGCCTTCCTTCGCCAAGGCGGTTTACCATCTCTATGTGGTCCGTGTTCAGAACCGCGATCACGTTCAGAAACACCTTGCCGAGGCGAACATCGGTACCGGAATCCATTATCCGATACCGCTCCATCTACAGAAGGCCTACAGTGCCCTCGGGTACACGAAAGGGGACTTCGCAGTCTCCGAAAGGGTTGCAGCCGAAATCCTGTCATTGCCCATGTACCCAGGGCTCACCTACGGGCAGCAGGATCGAATTGCCCAGCAGGTGTTGAACTTCGTTTGCAGGGAGACCAGCTTGGAATCCTCTTCCTCGCCTTCGGCCCACGTGGCCAGCTTGGCTACCCAGGACGGATAGTGATTCGTTCTTAGTTCGCGTACCGTAGAGGAAAACTCCAAAGAGACGAACCGAGTCACGCAGAGGCATACTGGCTTGGAGTCCCCTGCCTCACCATGCGAGACGAAACGGAATGGGCGGAAACTGTGGAAGCAGATTGGAACGCGCTGGTCGGAGCTGATTCGGAAAAGATCGTCGAAGCTGTGCACGCTTTTGCGCCAAGCCACACACGCCTGGATCTGTATGGTGATGGATTCGCAGCCGAGAGGTGTGTTGACCTGCTCGGCTGAAGCCCCGTGCCCAATAATTCCTGCCTGGCTCGGAACATATCATAAGGGAGAACATTTATGGAAAGCGAGTCGCTCACGAAGTCAAAAACTACTGTCGCCGTCGTCGGAGTCGGCTACTGGGGCAAGAACTTGGTCAGGAACTTCTATGATCTGGGCGCCCTTGCCGCGCTCTGCGATTCGGAAGAATCTGTCAAGGGAAACTGCGGACGACAATACGCGGGGGTAAGGTTCTACCGCGAGTTCAGCGCGCTCCTTTCGGACCCTTCCGTCACGGCGGTGGCTCTGGCGACACCGGCGGTGACTCACTACGAAATGGCTAAGGCGGCTTTGGAAGCGGGAAAAGACGTTCTCGTGGAAAAGCCGCTCGCCATCAATGTGGAGCACGGCGAAAAACTGGTGCGGCTGGCCGATGCAAAAGGCAGAATCCTGATGGTCGGCCACATCCTCCGATACCACCCGGCAATCCTGAAACTCCAGCAACTCATTCGCGAGGGCACACTCGGAAAGATCAATTACTTGTACTCCAATCGTCTGAACATCGGTAAGATCCGGACCGAGGAAAACATCCTGTGGAGCTTCGCCCCGCATGACATCTCGGTGATGTTGGCGCTCCTCAATGAAATGCCGACTCGCGTGATCTGCAAGGGCGGCGCCTGGCTCAATCACGACGTATTCGACGTCACGTTGAGCCACTTCGATTTTCCCAGTGGGGTTCAGGCCCACATCTTCGTGAGCTGGCTGCATCCCGTCAAAGAACAGCGTCTGGTCGTGGTTGGATCGGAAAAGATGGCGGTATTCGATGATACCTCCGAACACAAGCTTATTTTGTACCCCCACAAGGTTGAATGGCGTGATCGGATCCCCACGGCCGTAAAGGCCAAAGGTGAAATTGTCAAACTCGAAGACCTTGAGCCCCTACGGGCCGAATGTGGACATTTCCTCCGGTGTGTCGCTTCCAGAACTCCTCCGGTCAGCGACGGGGCGGAGGGCCTCAGGGTGTTGCGGGTGTTAGATGCCTGCCAGCGTGCCCTGCTGAATGGGACCATCGATTTGGGACCGTCCGGGGCACGCCCTAGGAAAAAGGATTTGCCCTACTTTGTGCACGAATCTGCCTATGTTGATGAGGGCGCTGAAGTCGGCGAGGGTACGAAGATCTGGCATTTCTCGCATATCATGAAGGGCGCACGGATCGGCAAACGCTCTATCATTGGGCAGAACGTGAATGTCGATGGCGGGACCGTGGTCGGGAATAATGTTAAGATTCAGAACAATGTGTCCGTCTACGCGGGCACTGTGGTTGAAGACGATGTCTTTCTCGGACCTTCGTGCGTTCTGACAAACGTAACAAATCCCCGCTCCCAGGTAGTCAGACACTCGTTATATGAGATCACCCATCTAAAGCGTGGGTGCACGATCGGCGCCAATGCGACAATCGTGTGCGGGGTCACCATCGGACGTTATGCATTTGTTGGAGCCGGGGCGGTTGTTACCAAGAGCATTCCGGACTTTGCGTTGGTTGTTGGAAACCCCGCGCGTCAAGTCGGATGGATGAGCCGGCACGGTCATCGCCTCAACTCTCCAGCTTCAGATGGTGTGATGCGGTGCCCGGAAACTGGCTATCGATACAAGGACATAGAGCCCGGTGTTCTTCGGTGTCTCGACCTCGACGAAGAAGCCCCGTTGCCCGCCGAGTTGACGGTTGGCACCAAGTCGTACAGGCAACTGAAAGGGGGAGGCGAAGCATGAATGTTCCGGTGCTCGATCTTAAGGCGCAGTACGCAGTAATCAAGGTCGAAGTGGACGCGGCGATTGCGGAAGTGCTTCAATCCCAGCACTTTATCCTCGGACCGAAGGTCGACCAGTGCGAGAAGGCCATCGCGGCTTACTCGGGTTGCTCACACGCCATCGGAGTTTCTTCGGGCAGCGATGCTCTTCTTGCCTGTCTCATGGCCGAGAATATCGGTCCTGGCGATGAGGTAATCACCACTCCTTACACATTCTTTGCCACAGCCGGCGCGATTGCTCGTCTGGGGGCGGTTCCCATTTTCGTTGATATTGATCCTGTAACTTACAACCTCGATCCGTCCAAGATCTTACCAAAGGTCACAGATAAAACCCGCGCAATCATCCCGGTGCATCTTTACGGACAGATGGCTGACATGGACGCTGTGATGCGTGTGGCTAACGAGCATAGTTTGGTGGTTATCGAAGACGCCGCCCAGGCAATCGGCGCCGAGTACAAAGGGCATCGCGCCGGTTCAATAGGACATTACGGATGCTTCTCGTTCTTCCCCTCAAAGAATCTCGGCGCCGCCGGAGACGGGGGAATGGTCGTAACAAACGATGCTCAGCGTGCTGAAAAGCTGCGGTGCCTCCGTGTTCATGGCTCCAAACCCAAGTACCATCACAAGATTGTTGGTGGTAATTTCCGCCTTGATGCGATCCAGGCAGCCGTCGTTTCTGCGAAACTGCCGCACCTGGACGCCTGGACGGCCGCTCGCCAGCGCAATGCGAAGAGATACGACCAGCTCTTTGGCGAGGCTGGTTTGCCTATTACCCTTCCCGCCGTAGTGGCCGATCGCCACATCTTCAACCAATACGTAATCCGCGTTCCAGCCCGCGATGAATTGCAGGCCCATCTTCAGAAGAAAGGTATAGGCACGGAGGTGTACTACCCCGTACCCATGCACCTACAAGAGTGCTTTACTTATCTCGGGCATACGGCCGGCGCGTTCCCCGAGAGTGAGCGGGCAGCGAAGGAAACGCTCGCGCTGCCGATTTACCCGGAACTCACGGAGTCGCAGGCAGAGTACGTGGTTGAGTCTGTCCGCGGATTCTTCGACGAGGCAACTCGAGTTCTTGCCGGTGCTCGCCCGCATGGAGTGATGGAATCGATTTCGTAATCGGAGTCATCCCCGAAGCAGGACATTGCAGAATGTCTGGAGTGTTCTTCGAGCTCAACAAGATGTTCCGATGGCCTTTGGAGCACATGTGAGTCGGACGCGACGGTGAAACATCCACAACCCCACGGATCAGTAGCTCCCCTGTTGCCTGACAATGCGGTTGTTCAAAGGAGTCAAGGCATGCTGACCCTCCCCACCTACGTGCTTATTACCCCGGCGCGGGACGAGGCACAGTTCATCGAACTGACCATAAAGTCCGTAGTGGCACAGACAGTTCACCCGCTCAAATGGGTCATCGTCAGCGACGGTTCGACCGATGGCACGGACGAAATCGTGAGCAAATACATGGCTGACTACCCCTGGATTGAACTGGTTCGGATGCCCGAGCGTCGCGAACGGCATTTCGCCGCAAAGGTTTATGCCTTCAATGCCGGGTATGCCAGGGTGAAGCAAGTCGAGTACGACGTAATCGGAAGCCTGGACGCCGACATCTCCTTTGACGAAAACTACTTCGGCTTTTTGCTTCACAAACTGGCTGAGGACCGCACATTGGGGCTAGTTGGAACGCCGTTCAAGTACACCTGGGATTCGACCTATGACTACCGCTTCGTTAACATCGAGCACGTGTCCGGTCCGTGTCAACTATTTCGGCGCGAGTGCTTCAAAGAGATCGGCGGATATGTGCCAGTAAAGGGGGGCTGCATTGATGATATTGCAGTCGTTTCCGCGAGGATGAAGGGTTGGAAGACCAGGACATTCACGGATAAGGTGTATCTGCACTATCGGGGGATGGGAACCGCCGAGCACAGCGCGTTAATGGCCAGGTTTAAGAACGGCAGGCAGGACTACTCCGTCGGAAATCATCCTCTCTGGGAGTTGTTTAGAGCGGTGTATCAGATGACCAAGAGGCCCTTCGTCCTGGGAGGCTTGATGCTGGTATCCGGCTATGTCTGGGCGCTCCTACGACGGGCGGAGAGGCCGGTGTCCGGTGAGTTCGTGGCGTTCATCAGACGAGAGCAGATGCTGCGATTGAAAAGGTTTCTCACCGGCAAAAGGCCTCCCCGCGATCAAGACGTTGTGCGATATGGATAGCAATACCAAGGATCTCGCTAGCGCCTATAATGAGAAGTACCGGCGCGGGCATTACTTCAGATATAGAGACTGGTTGTATAGGCCATTCGTTAAGGCATTGGCGAAGTAAGCCGGTCTAAAAACAGGTTGTAGTGTTCTTGACGTCGGCTGTGGTCAGGGTTTCTTTTCGTGGTTGTTCGCAGACTTCGGACTGAAGCCGTTCGGCGTTGATATTAGCGCGGAGGCGATCCGTTCTGCTGAAAGGGACTATGGCTTCAGCGGTGCGAGGTTCGAGACGGGAGACGTTCGTTCCTTGGAGTACAAAGGCGCATATGATTGCGTCTTCGCCCGGGGGTTGTCCTTGTATAACTCAAACGAATTCGCACGAAACCACGACATTACAGACGCCTTGCTCGCTTATCTTAAGCCGGGTGGAGTCATGATCTTCGATTATCATACCAACCTCTGTCCAAGGAGGAAGAGTGACTCATGGATTTATCATACGTTGTCCGACGTGAAAAAACATTTTTCGTCATACCCTGGAGCCGAGGTTTACTTCTCACTCCGAATCGAGACGCTCGTGCTTGGTAGCTGGGCGTTCCGCATTCCTTTCACGCTCGTGTCTGCTCTCATCAGTCGAAGCACGGGAATCGGGGGCGACGTAATAGCTTTCGTGCCGCAATCTTCCCTCACCGTGACGGAAAAGCCTTCCAGGCTCAAGGCAAGGTTGGAGCGTGCGCAATAGAGCCGCTTCTGAGGACTCGGCAACACTTCGGTGCCCATGGGAAGGAGATCTCCGTTGAGTTCGGACGAGGTGGGCGAATCTCCACGCCTGAGCCGCGACGCTCGTCGCGCCGGTCTTCTCATTATGAACGCCGACGATTGGGGGCGGGATCACCATACCACCGAGCGAGCTCTCGAGTGCCTCCTTCGCGGGACCATTTCCTCGGTGAGCGCCATGGTATTCATGGATGATTCGGAGCGAGCTGCGGCAATTGCTCGGGAGCGAGGAATCGACGCCGGGCTCCACCTGAATCTCACGACACAGTTTTCGGCGCCGAACTGTCCCCCACTGCTCATGGAACGCCAGTACGAACTCGCCGCGTACTTGCGCCACCACCGGTTTGCCATGGTCGTCTACCACCCCGGCCTGAGCCGCTCCTTCAGGTACGTCATAGCGGCGCAACTGGACGAGTTCAGTCGTCTCTACGGGGCGGCTCCGGGGCGACTCGACGGCCATCATCACATGCACTTGTGTGCTAACGTCCTCCTCGGACGACTGCTACCGCCCGCAACCATTGTTCGGAGAAACTTGTCATTTGCGGCGGGTGAGAAGAGCTTCGGTAACCGGCTCTATCGCAAAGTCGTGGACCACATGCTGGCCCGGCGCCACCGTCTCACCGACTTCTTTTTCTCGCTAGAGCCGCTCGAACCTTCGGGTCGTCTGCAACGGATTTTCTCCTTGGCTCGCCAGTTTGTCGTCGAGGTGGGGACGCATCCTGTCAACCCGAAAGAATATCGGTTTTTGGCGGGGGGCGAGATCTTCCGTTGGGCCGGGGGTTGCCCGATCGCGCCCCGTTTCGCCGTGAACTCGAATGGGGACGCAGGGCGTTGATTCGAGTTTTCCTTAGGCAAGTCTGATGTCTCGGGCGCGGCGGAGGAAACGATGACCAACGAAACGAAGCATATTTGCGTGTGCATTTGCACTTATAAACGCCCAGAGTTTCTCAAGCGCTTGCTGGAGGATCTCCACGCTCAGGACACGAATGGACTCTTCACCTATTCGATCGTGGTTGCCGACAACGACCATTTACAGTCTGCCAAGCCCGTGGTGTCGGATTTCGCGGATACATCGACTATCCGTATTACGTACTGCGTCGAGCCTCGGCAGGGTATCGCGCGGGCGCGGAACAAGGCCATCGAGAACGCCCACGGAGACTTTGTCGCCTTCATCGACGACGACGAGTTTCCGACCAAGCGCTGGCTGCTGACTTTGTTCAAGGCCTGCAAGGAAAACAACGTGGACGGTGTACTTGGACCAGTGAAGCCGCATTTCGTCACCGCGCCCCCAAAGTGGGTCGTCGAGGGCAAGTTCTACGAACGGCAAACTTATCCGACGGGGTTCGTTATTGACTGGAGGAAGGGACGGACTAACAACGTGCTGTTGAAAAGGGTAATTTTCGCTGCTGATGCACAGCCGTTCAGGCCGGAGTTTCTGACAGGAGAGGATCAGGATTTTTTCAGGCGAATGATCGAGAAGGGCCACGTGTTCATCTGGTGCGATGAGGCCGTTGCGTATGAGGTTGAGCCCCCGACACGTTGGAAGCGCACGTTCATGTTGAGAAGAGCTTTGTTGCGGGGGGCAACTTCCCCCCTCCATCCGACGTTCGGAGCGCGCAATATTGCGAAATCTATTATCGCCGTTCCAGTTTACACGGCCGCGCTGCCGTTCGCCTTAATGTTGGGCCAGCACAGATTCATGGATCTGCTAGTGAGACTCTTTGATCATTTAGGACAGCTCCTTGCCTGTTTAGGCATAAATCCGATAAAAGACCCATACGTCACAGACTAAAGGTAAAATACCGGCCAGATGCAACGCGACGATTTTATTGTCGGGCAGGACGATCTTCTTCTCGTAACGGGAGCAACCGGATTCATTGGCTCCAGGGTCGTTGGGAGTCTGCTCGATCTTGGATTCCGCAACTTGCGCTGTTTCGCCAGGCCCTCCGGTGAAGTGGCTAGGGTCGAAGCCCTCGCTGGTCACCGCCGCGACGGGGCGCGGGTTGAAGTGGTCAAAGGCAATCTTCTGTCGCGCGAAGATTGCGCCGCCGCGACTAAGGATGTGGCGGTCATCTTTCATTTGGCCGCAGGCCGAGGCGAGAAGTCCTTTCCCGACGCTTTCGTGAACTCGGTCGTCGCCACGCGGAATCTTCTGGAAGCAAGCGTGCCGCACAAATGCCTGAGGCGGTTCGTAAACGTCAGCTCGTTTGCGGTTTATGCTAACACGCAGAAGCCTCGGTGGAGACTGTTGGATGAGACGTGTCCGGTTGAAAAGCACCCTGAGCTCCGAGGCGATGCCTATTGCTTCGCAAAAGTCAAACAGGACGAAATCGTCACTGAATATGGCAAGAGCTTCGGGATCCCGTGCGTCATTGTCAGGCCCGGGCATGTCTATGGCCCCGGCAACGAAGCCATCACTGGCCGGGTGGGGATCGGTACGTTTGGCGTCTTTCTGCATCTCGGCGGTTCAAACACGATACCTTTCACGTACGTCGATAACTGCGCGGAGGCGATTGCACTAGCCGGGTTGGCGGAGGGGGTCGATGGCGAAGTGTTCAACGTCGTGGACGACGATCTGCCCTCCAGTCGCAAGTTTTTGCGTTTGTACAAACAGTATGTGAGGAGGTTCAAGTCGATCTATGTTCCTCACTTCTTAAGCTATGTGCTCTGCTATTTGTGGGAGCGATATTCGACCTGGTCAGAGGGACAGTTGCCACCTGCGTTCAACCGGAGAAGATGGCACGCCAATTGGAAGAAGACTCGTTACAGCAACGAAAAACTGAAAACGCGAGTGGGCTGGACGCCAAAGGTGCCCATGGCGGAGGGATTGAGGCGCTATTTTGAAGCCTGCCTTAACGGGGGATCACATGCTTAAGGTCGCCATCGTGGGATGCGGCAAAATCGCGGATGCCCACGCGGCGCAGATCCAAAGGATCAAGGGATGCGAGATTGTTGGTGTCTGTGACAGGGAACCGCTGATGGCGCGGCAACTATACGAGAGGTTTCCTGTCAAACGGCATTTCAGCGACCTGACGGAACTCCTGAGCGAGGCCAAGCCAGACGTCGTTCACATCACGACGCCGCCGCAAAGCCATTTCGATATTGCGAAGGTTTGCCTGGAATGGGGATCCCACGTCTATGTGGAGAAGCCATTCACACTTGACGAGGACGAGGCCCGAAGACTGACCGCACTCGCTACTGAAAAAAGGCTCAAGATAACAGTAGGACACGATGATCAATTCAGCCATGTGGCGCGGCGCATGCGAACTCTTGTCCAAAGCGGCTTTTTGGGCGGCGGGCCCGTACACATGGAGAGTTATTACTGCTATCCGCTTGGACAATCGGCTTATGCGGGAGCGCTTCTCAGCGACAAGAAACATTGGGTTCGGCGGCTGCCCGGAAGATTATTGCAGAATATTATTAGCCATGGCATTGCCAGGATCGTGGAGTTCCTGACCAGCGAGTCGCCCCAGGTAGTGGCGTATGGGTTCGTAAGTCCGTTTCTCAAGAAGATGGGCGAAAGCGAAATTATCGACGAACTGAGAGTTATCATTAGTGAAGAGGAGGGCGCGACGGCCTATTTTACTTTCTCGTCGCAGATGAGGCCCTCCCTTCATCAGTTTCGTATCTATGGCCCCAAGAACGGTCTTATTCTTGATCAGGATCAGGAGATACTCATCAAACTTCGCGGCACGCGGTTCGTAAGCTACATCGAGAAGTTCATCCCGCCTGTAACGATGGCAGGGCAGTATCTTGGAAATCTTGGCACGAACCTGAGGAGTTTTTTGGCCGGGGATTTCCACATGAAGGCCGGCATGAAATATCTAATCGAATCTTTTTACCAGTCTATCGTTGAAGGCACCCCAGTGCCGATTCCGTACCGCGAAATTCTACTGACCGCCAAAATTATGGACGCCATCTTTGTTCAAGTAGAAGAAAGGCGGGCAGCGTTGTCGGCCTAGTGCCGGGTGCCGATGGATGCGGCTCTGACGGGCTGAGACACGAGAGCGGGCCGTCGTAACCGTCTGGCACTTGGGCGGGTGTCAGGGCTATGGGAAAGGGACACTGGTTTTTTTCGCCGGGAAGTTCTGACTTCGTACGCCGTGCTCTGAGGGTTGCGCGCTAGTTCTCAGACCCCCCGTCGGACAGTGTAAGCGGAGGCCATTTGTGATCAGTGTTTGCGGCAAGAATATCAAACTCCAGGGGCGGCTGATACGGATCGCCCGCCTCGACGGGGATCAATATAGGTTTCTGGACGATCCAGAGGCAATGCTAGAAGGGCTGAGGAAGTGTGGAGTTCGGATCGATCTCTTCACATTTATGCAGAGATTGCCGGAGACTTCGCCGAAATTCGCTTACCCCAAGGAGGATGAGAACGTCTGCAAGTCTTGTTCCGTCAGGAGGCTAGTCAATGCCCGTGCCATTACTCGCTTCGAATAGGATCCAAACCATGGCAGCGAATAGCATCGAGATTAGCGTTAAGGGGAAGTGGGTCAGGGTTCCGGCGTTGGATGTGAACGGGAGAACCATAGTCGTAACAGGGACATGGCTCAAGATAGCTGCCGTCAAGGACGAAGAGTGGGAGGAAGGTGAGGTTGCCTTGCCGCCGGACCAGTTCCTCGCGCATGCCCAGCAGCTCAAGGATCTGGGAGCCGACATGTTCACCTTCAGCCAAAAGGAAACTGATCCAACTCCCCGTTTCTCTTTCTATCATGATTGGGACAGTATCGCTGCCATCCCGGTAGTGTCATTTTCGGATTGGTGGACCAAGCGCGTGCCTTTCAGACTAAGGCAAGATGTCAAGAGGGCTGCTAGACTCGGAGTAGTAGTTCGACATTTCTCGTTTACGGATGACTCTATACGAGCCATCATGGACATCTATGACGAAACGCCCATTCGTCAGGGAAGACCATTCTGGCATTATAAAAAGAGTTTTGACGCCGTCAAACTGGACAACTCGAGCTACTTGGATAGAAGCGATTTCCTGGGTGCATTCTTGGGCGACGAATTAATTGGTTTTATCAAAATAGTCTATGTGGATCGCGTCGCTCGCATGATGCAGATTCTCTCGAAGGATGCTCATCGGGATAAGAGACCTATGAATGCCCTTATCGCGAAGGCAGTTGAGCTGTGCGAAGCGAAAGGCTGCTCGCATCTGGTGTATGGCAGTTATCGCTATGCGCAAGGGGCCGACAGCGTTACTGCCTTCAAACACAGGAATGGGTTCGAAGAAATCCTAGTCCCTAGGTACTATGTTCCGCTGACAACAAAAGGTAGGCTGGCGTTGCATCTACGGCTCCACCGCGGAGCAAAAGAGCTGGTGCCGGATCCCATCCTACAATCGTTAAGGCGCCTCAGAGCATTCATCAACCGCCGCTCACTGCTTACACGCAAAGCTTCCTAGGAATGTGACAGACTCCTTGACCATGGGCCAAGAATCTGTTAGATTTTCTGGCGGGCGGTTAACTCAGCGGTAGAGTGCTACCTTTACAAGGTAGAAGTCACAGGTTCGAATCCTGTATCGCCCACCATAACTGCTCATTGGAACCCTTCTATTCTACCAAAGTTTGTTGTGTTGCTGGCAGCTTTCATAGGTTTTGGGGTGATGGGTCAGTGGGATTGCGCACGTTCGCTTCAGGCTGAGTACGCGGGGGGGGGGGCCGCCTTCAGGCTCCCGCCTGCACCGGAAGTTTGCTGACTTTTTCCCCGAGCCGGTAATCGCCAAGCTACGGGAACTCCGGAACGCCTGGTATAACCGCAAGTTCCACGTCGTCAGGGAATCTTCCTGGTGCCGCAGGAGGTGGTACGGTGAGGCCTTGGAATGACGACTCAGGCGATTGGCAGGGATTAGCAACGTCTAGGAGCGTGTCGGAAATAGCGTTTTCTTGACGAAGAATCAATAACTTACAGACAGTCGAATCTCGCTAAGTTATTGATTCTACGTGCAGCGAAATCTATCTCCGACAGGCTCCTAGTGGGCAGGCTTCGCGTTACCGGACAATTGCACACATTATTGAACGCTCCCATCCGAACGGTCGCGTACTCGATATCGGCTGCGGTGAAGCTGTGCTTTGGGACTATTTGCCCAAGAGCATCGAGTACTTAGGAATTGAGTCATCGGCGAAGGCAGCAGAATCGGCGTGTGAGAGGTACGGATGGGATCGTGTTCTCCAGATAACGGCGGAGCAGTTCGACCCCGGAGAACGCCAGTGGGATTGCATCGTATTCAACGAAATACTCTACTACTGTTCAGACCCTCTCTCTCTGCTGGAGAAGTACGCGAAGGCCGTCTCTTCAGCAGGTTCAATAATGGTTTCCATCTACCAAAAGCCCGGAACTCCGTTGAAACAGCGACCTAGGCGCTTCCTAAGCCGGAACCGGCCGATGTCGAACGCGCACTGCACAAAAATGGTTCATGACTTCATCGTGCGGCATGGCTGGCGTATAGAGGAAGATAACTTAATCGCCAGACCCGGCAGTGCCGAAAGCTGGTGGATTTGCGCGGCGAAACCGTGCTTCGCTCGGTTGTCGAATGCCGGGCCATTGAAGAACCTCTATGTGGCGAGGGCCAAAGCCACTCTACTTCGCGCTCTTGCCTATTTGAAGTGAACTGATCTGATATGCCAGGAATCTTCGGTCTTGTAACTAAAAGGTCGCGCGAGTGGGCCGAGCCGCAGTTGCAGCAGATGGTTGAGGCCCTTCGCCACGAGTCGTTCTATATGACGGGAATGTGGATTGATGAGTCCTTGGGAGTGTACGTGGGGTGGGCCGCACGGAAGGGTTCCTTCTCCGACGGAATGCCGCTTTGTAACGAACGAGGGGATACCGTTCTTGCCTTTTCTGGGGAGGAATACCCCGAGCCGGGAACCGCTCGCCGTCTCAAGGAGCGGGGGCATGCGGTCGAGGCGGAGGGCCCCTCCTATCTCGTCCACCTCTACGAAGAAGACCCTGCCTTTCCGGCGGGTTTGAACGGACGGTTTCACGGGCTCTTGACCGACCGGACTCGCGGGACGACGCTGCTTTTTAACGACCGGTACGGGATGCACCGGATTTACTATCACGAGGCGAAGGAGGCTTTGTATTTCGCGGCCGAGGCCAAGGCGATTCTGGCGGTCCGTCCCGAGCTCCGGAAGGCGGACCCGCGGGGCCTCGGCGAGTTCGTCGCCTGCGGCTGCGTCATGGAGAACCGGACGCTTTTCCAAGGCATCCACGTGCTGCCACCTGCTTCCGCCTGGGTCTTTCGCGGGGGAACGCTCGAGCGGAAGACGACGTACTTTCAGCCGCGCGAGTGGGAAGAGCAAGCCCCCTTGGAACCGGAAGCCTACTACCGGGAACTCCGGGAGGTCTTCACGCGCAACCTGCCTCGGTACTTCAACGGTCGGGAGCGGATCGGAATGTCCCTGACCGGTGGTTTGGACACCCGAATGATCATGGCTTGGCACAAGCCTCCCGCCGGATTGCTCCCATGTTACACGTTTGGAGGCACGTTCCGCGACTGTCGGGACACCATCGTGGCGCGGCGCGTGGCCCGCGCGTGCGGGCAGTCCCATGAGGTGATCCAGGTGGGAGACGACTTCCTCTCTCGCTTCCCCCATTATGCCGAACGCACGGTGTACCTCACCGATGGATGCGCCGACGTGAGCTGTTCTCCTGATCTCTACGTCAACGAAAAAGCCCGCGAGATCGCTCCAGTGCGGATGACGGGAAACTATGGTGACCAGATTCTCCGCCGGTTGCGAGCGTTCAAACCGGGGGAGCCCACGCCGGGGCTGTTCCTTCCGGGGTTTCTCGCGCATGTTCATGCCGCTCGGGTGACTTACGCAGGGATACTTCAAACCCACCCGCTTTCCTTTGCTGCGTTCCGGCAGGCCCCCTGGCACTATTACGGCCTTCTTGCCCTGGAGCAAACTCAACTCACTCTCCGGTCTCCCTATATGGATAACGACCTCGTCAGGACTACCTTTCGCGCGCCGGAGTCAGCCTCCAAGAATAATGACCTTCGCCTGCGGTTGATCGCCGACGGCAATCCTGCACTCAGGGAGATCCGGACGGATCTCGGCTTCGGCGGGAGCCCGGGGAATCTCTCTGGAGCAGCCTCCCGCCGGTTCCACCATTTCACGATGAAGGCGGAATACGCCTACGACTACGGCATGCCCCAGTGGGTGGCTCGAATCGATCATCTTCTTTCTCCTCTCCGGCTCGAACGCCTCTTCCTCGGGAGGCACAAGTTCGCCCATTATCGTGTGTGGTACCGCGACGTCCTGTCCAAGTACGTTCGGGACATGCTGCTCGACCCGCGGACCCTTTCCCGGCCATATCTCGAAGGGAAAGGGCTCGAAACCGTCGTGCGGGGCCACCTCAAGGGAGACCGGAACTACACCACCGAGATCCACAAGGTGCTGACACTGGAACTCCTACATCGCCTTTTCCTGGACCCCTAAGGGCAGTGACGAGTGACAAGTGACGAGTGAAGAGCAGGCAAAGACAAAAACGCACGACCCCTGTTTGCTTGTCGCTTGTCACTGGTCACTGTAGTTTAAAATGCCTCCACAGATAGCCACTGTCGTATTCGTTCTCGGGATCCTGGGGCTTTTCTGGCTTGATCACGACCGCGAAGCCCGGACCTCCAAAGCACTTTGGATTCCCGTACTGTGGCTGCTCATCATTGGGTCCCGACCCGTGTCCCTGTGGCTACAGATTGGGCCGACGTTTGACACGCCCGATAAGTACCTCGAGGGAAGTCCCCTCGACGCATTCGTCTTCGGAACCCTATTGGCGGCCGGCTTAATCGTCCTTGTCGGGAGACGACGGCAGGTCGGGCTGCTTCTGCGAGCGAATTGGCCGATCCTTTTGTTTTTCTCTTACTGCGCCCTTAGCACTCTCTGGTCCGACTACCCCTTCGTCGCCTTCAAGCGGTGGACCAAAGCGGTGGGCGATGTCGTGATGGTCTTGGTCGTCCTGACCGATCCGGACCCGTCCTCGGCGCTCAAGCGACTCCTGGCGCGGGCGGCTTTTCTGCTTGTGCCCGTCTCCGTTCTATTCATCAAGTATTTTCCCGATCTGGGACGGACTTACAACCAGTGGACTTGGGTGCCGATGTACTCCGGCGTCACAACACAAAAGAACGGGCTCGGGATGATCTGCTTGGTCTTGGGCCTCGGATTCCTGTGGCGTTCTCTCGAACAATATCGGACTAAAGGCGAGCCGCATCGGCGCAGGCACTTGCTCGCTCACGGCGCCATCCTAGCCATGGTGATATGGCTATTTTGGAAGTCCAATTCGATCACCTCCTTATCGTGCTTCATCATGGCGGGCGGCTTGATCGCAATGACGAGCCTGGTCCGGCTGGCGCGAAAGCCAGTGGTGGTGCACCTCCTGGTAGCGGCAGTTGTGTCCGTCTCCTTCTCTGCCCTGTTCCTCGATGTTGGTGGGGGAGCTTTGAAGACAATGGGAAGGGACTCGACGCTTACCGGTCGGACTGAAATTTGGACTCATGTCCTCTGGGTGGCCGGGAACCCATTGCTTGGGACCGGCTTCGAGAGCTTCTGGCTCGGGGATCGGCTCGCGAATGTGTGGAGCATCATGCCGGGCATCCAAGAGGCTCACAACGGTTATCTCGAAGTCTACTTGAACCTGGGGTGGATTGGGGTGACTCTGCTGGCCGTCCTTATAATGACGGGCTATCGAAACGTCATTGTCGCGTTCCGCCGGGATAGGCACTTAGGCATGCTCAAGCTGGCATATTTCGTCGCGGCGGTGATCTACAGCCTCACAGAGGCGGGGTTCAGGATGATGTCCCCGATTTGGGTTTTCTTCCTCCTGGCGACAATCGCCGTTCCGGAACCATCTGTTCTGAATGCTCCGAACCTCGACAAACAAGTGACTCCACCGGACTACTGGGTGCGCGAATATGAGGAGGTCGTCTGAAGCCTTTCGATGCGGGCGGAGCATTCCGGCCCGCTGCGGACGGGCTGCGTGGTCTCGCCCTCCGGGGCGCCGGAGTTACGGTGTTTTCCCAAGGCTTGATGGTCGCCATCCAGATGATTGCTACCGTGGTCTTGGCTCGGCTCCTTACGCCCGGAGATTTCGGGCTGGTGACCATGGTGACCACTTTCAGCCTGCTTCTTTCGAACTTCGGGTGGAACGGGTTTACGGAGGCCGTCGTCCAACGGGAGGAAATCGATCATTTCCTGGCGAGCAACCTGTTCTGGATCAACGTAGGCGCGGGCTTTCTTCTAACGGTAGGCTTTGCCGCAGCAGGGTCGCTACTGGCGAGGTTTTACCACGACCCCCTGGTGGCGCGCGTCGCCGTCGGCGTGTCCCTGACGATTATCATCACCAGCGGCTCGGTTCTGCACCTGGCACTTCTCAAGCGGGCCATGCGCTTTCCTGTAGTCTCCGCCAATGACGTCTTCGCCCGTGCGGTTTCAGTGACCGCGTCGATACTCCTCGCCTGGGCAGGGTGGGGATACTGGGCGCTGGTGGCAGGGACCGTCGCGCAGGCGCTTGCCGCGTCCATCGGGGCCTGGACCCTGTGTCGATGGGTCCCCAGCCTTCCACGGCGCATCGCCGGAACGGCCTCCATGGTGCGGTTCGCCCTACACGTTTACGGGCGCTTTACCGTCAACTACTGCGCCCGGAACATGGACAATCTCCTCGTAGGATGGCGCTTTCAAGCGCAGGCCCTCGGATTCTACAAGAAGGCGTATGACCTGTTCGCCCTTTCGGGGAGCCTACTCACGTCGTCTCTCACGGTCGTCGCTGTCTCGTTCTTGAGCCGGTTCAACCCGCGCTCCATCCAATACAGACAGTATCTTCTCAGCGCGCTGTCGGTTGTGGCGTTTGTGGGCATGGGGGTGGGCGCGGACCTCACCTTGGTCGGCAAGGATCTGATTCGCCTGCTGTTAGGACCACGGTGGGAGGAGTCGGGCCGGATCTTCACCTTCTTCGGACCCGGCATTGGTGTCATGCTTCTCTACTACATGCACGGCTGGATCCATCTCTCCATTGGAAGGGCCGACCGTTGGTTCCGTTGGGGAATTGTGGAGTTCGCCTTCACTGGCTTGCTGTTTATCCTGGGACTCCCCTGGGGTCCCGTGGGGGTCGCGATGGCCTGGACAGCGTCCTTCTGGATACTGACCATCCCTGCGTTCTGGTACGCGGGGAGGCCCATACAATTTGGCGTTACCCCCGTCCTCGCCGCGGTTTGGAAGTACCTTGTCGCCTCTCTGCTCGCCGGTTGCGCATGTGCCGCGATCATCCGAGAAATCCCGTCCTTGCTCGGGGCGGCGGGTGCGGTAGGGGCGCTGGCCCGGATCGTGACGACCTCCTTATTGTTCGCAACTCTTTATCTCGGTGCAATCATCCTGCTGCACCAAGGATGCGCACCCCTCGATCAAATGGCGGGGTTGGTGCGGGAGATGATCCCATGGGACCAGTTCTCAAGGCCGTCCTCAGATGTCGCCGCGATCATTGGCGCTGGACCGCGCCGGTCCAGTCATCCTGGGCGGACCGGCGCCGGTGTAACCTCAGTGTCCCGGTCCGAGGGGAAGATCAGTGAGGAACTACCGTGAGGTTCGTCGCAGAAGCAGGCTTCGAATAGCAGGTAGCTGCGTTGAAACTCAGGACATTGCCGGTCCCATCAGCAGGGCCGCCCATAATGTTCGAGTAGCAATCCTGTGCTGGAATCGTGTAGGCATGCCCGCCAACGCCCGACATATTTCCTCCTGCGACGTCAGGACCGATGGGGGGCGAGGCTTTGGTCGCTGGCCACCAGCTCGGCTTTGCTGAAAGGTAGAAAGATGCGGGAAGCGTATGGCTGCCGGGAACCGCATTGCTGTAAGGACTGACTCCGCTCGGCACCTCCGAGGAGTTCCACTGCACCGCCGCGTTCACCGTATCGTAGTTCCCCCAACGCATCAAGGTCGAGGCAACCAGGGGATCGCTGGGCACCACAACCGAGCCTTGGGTGTTCCCCGCTCCGAGATCGTAAATCGAGCCACGTGTGCCAACACCATGGGAAGTTTGGTAATTAACCGTATACCCAGGTTCCCCTAGCACGTTGCCAATCACATTCTCATAGCGATTGTACGAATACAAGTACACGGACACAGTCCCTTGAGTCGTGCCGGTTTCCCATCCTGTCAATCGGTTGCGGAACAAGGTGTTGAATCCAGACGTGCCGTGAATAATATCTGCCTCAAAACCGGGGCCGTTGTTCCCCTCAAAGAGGTTGTAAAGTACTCCGGCGTTATGGTCAAAAAACGACGGCGCAAGATAAGTTGGCGACTTATCATAAGTGTCGTTGACCGCGAAGTTGTAAGCTAACACCAGTCCTTCCCCAGGGTTCATTAGTATGGGAGCGGTAACCTGATGAAATATATTGTTGACTATCAGATTATCACTGGAGATAAAAGACTCCACGCCATAGCTTTCTGAGGAGTTATTGATCGTCCCATAAAAATAATTGTTCTGAACGGTGATATGGGCCGACGTCACGAACCAGACGTGATTCCGGTTGGCGTGGATCGACCGCACACCCTGAACCCAACAGTTTGCAGCATTATTGAAGGTGATGCCCGCCAGCTCGCCGCTGTTCGTATTGTCCACCGAAAGGTTTTCGATCCCAACGTCCTGAATGACGCCACCGGCCCACCAAGCGCCTGGAGACTGGCTGCTTCTCCAATTGGGTGCGTAGAGGCCGGGAGAGATCGTGTAGGTGCTGCCGCTGACATTCGTGACCTGAACGATTTGAGTCTGGCTGCGGTCCACGCCGCTGACGACACGACCAGTTGACCCACCTCCACCTTGAACGGAGCCGGGAGCGGTGGTATTATCGCAGACGAAGAAGTTCCCGTTGTCCGCGCTGTCGTTGGCCTGGTCCAGATAAATGAAGTCGCCAACAGAGATGTCGGAATTTCCCACTCCGGTCAGGGTGATCTGCGTAGCGCCTTGAGAGTATCCCCCGGACCAAGTTGCTGAATTGGTCCCTCCAGGTGCCACTTGAGAGCTACTAACCGAGATGTTGTTGCTGCCATGAGTGCAAATCACACTATCTAAACCATAGCAAGCATTGTACCCTGTGAAGACCAGAAGCGTCTGGTCAGCGCCCGCACCGCGCAGGGTGACGCCGCCTTTCATCACCAGGCCACTTGTCAGATTGTAGGTTCCGGGGTTGAGATAAACCACTTGACCCAAAGGGCAGTTCTGAATGTCAGTGTTGATCTGGCTGTAGGTACTGCTACTGGTTTCGGTGGCGCAAATCGTGGTCCGGGTCGGAATGCCCCCAACCACGCCAGCGCTCGTCCAGTCGATGGCCCGAGCAGGGTCAATGATGCCAGACCAAGACTGGGCATATAAACACCCAGAGAGGCAAAGCAAGAAGAATGGGAATAGAAGCGACTGTTTGAGTTTCATTGTAACTCCCCCCCAATTGTAGCACCCATTAGCGCGAGGAATCTATCGGCTGTTCATGCCCTTCACTTTAAACGTTGAGCAGCATAGAGAGTTGATGCGCCCTCCATTTTCCCTTTCCCACAAGTCGCTTCAGATTATCCGAAACAACGCATGACCCGGCGCCTAATTAATTGCCATTATTCCACACACCCGTCTAGAGTACTATGGTACTAATATGCCGTATATGGTCTGACACTGCAATAGAATTCATGGCCATGGGCATGCCCGTCGTTGCATCGAAGACCCGCATCGACCAGTACTATTTCACTGCGCTGGAAGTGCATCCGAAGACGCGATGGCCCTCATCATTCGAATTGACGTTGACCGGCCGTACGGCAGACGTCCGCTTGTGCGCCATTTTCTCAGCAGGCTGAGCTCGGATCTCTATTTTCCGAAGGTCGCCGGATTTGGATTCCTTGCTGAGCTGCAGACGTTGCTAGTTTGGCTAAACGAGGAGAGGGCACGCGCGTATGTCTTCTTTCGTCGTTGTACGTTGCCCTCCAGATCAATCCTCGAACTGCTTGACATAGGCCGTCACGAAATCGGCCTGCACTTGGAAAATTCTCGTTCGTTCGCCACTTTCCTGGAGGAGATGCAGATTGTGGAGCATCACCTGGGAAGGAAGGTGCTTGCTCTATCCAAGCATGGCTCGGGTGGCGCGCGGTTTGGATTTCATCATTATGCCCCCTACGAACCGGAAAGGTATGTCGAGTGGGCTCGGCAGGCTTCGATGCGGTTATTCCTAGGCAATCTGCAAGACCCATCACTTGAGCCCACGAAAGCCGGTAACGACCTGCTGGTCTTCCCTTCGGCGTATTGGCTCGAACCGCCTTGGAGAGACACCAAGAAGTTCACGCTGGACTGGTTACTGGCTCGCGCTCGACACCAAGACATCGTTTTGTTGGTGCATCCTGAAAATGTCCTTGCCGATCCCGTATTGATCGCGGACTTTAAGAAGCTTATCAGGACGTTAGAATGGAGAATTTTTTAATGATGCTAACTCCTCATCGTCGGGAAACCATCCTCATGATGGCTTACAGCTATTATGAGATCGATCCGCGGGTCATGCGGGAGGCCGAAGCGGCTGTAGACGGAGGATTTGACGTGGACTCTCTGGCATTGCGGAAGGCAGGTACCCCGCCGACGGAGGTGGTCCGCGGCGTGCGAGTGATCCGGTTGAATCAAGCCAAGTATCGAGGCGGCGGGCACCTCAGATACGTCATTGAGTATGTGAAGTTCTTTCTCAGATGTTTCGTGAAGACCACCGCTCTTTTCTTCAAGCGGCGGTACGCGGTTATCCATGTCAATAACCCGCCCGATTTCTTGGTTTTCAGTACCATCATCCCCAGGCTGTTCGGAACTAAAGTCATCCTAGATGTCCACGACCCGATGCCCAACACGTTTGCGTCGAAATTCAAGGGGGGTGATAACGGGCTCTTCTTTCGATTGCTTCTCTGGCAGGAGCGGCTCAGCGCGGCGTACTGCAACCGAGTCATCACCGTGCATCAGCCGGTCAAGGACGGCATCCTAATTAAGCATGGTCTGGCTCCCGATTCAATCGAGGTTATTGCTAACTTTGCGGACGACACGCTCTTTCCGCTCCGGAAGTCTTTCAGCATCGAGGGCAAGATACGACTTGTGTTCCATGGAACCATCCTCGAGCGTTCGGGACTCCGGATGCTGATGACTGCTTTGGCGCAGGTCCGTCACAAGGACCGGATCTCAGTGAGAATCATTGGGGAGGGGGACTTTAGTCAGGCGTTAAAGGGAATGATTCAATCGTTGAAACTCGAGCAAATCGTCGATTTTGACAACCACAGTTACCCGGTGCATTCAATTCCCGAGCGGATCGCCGATTGTAACGCCGGGCTTGTGCCTCTGGAGATTTCTTCCGTTACAAACTATGCTGTGCCGTTGAAGTTGTTCGAATACATCTCGTTGGGACTTCCAGTAGCGAGCGTTCGGAACATCGCTATCTCGTACTATTTCAGTGAGGAGGACTGTATCTTCTTTGAATGGAACGATCCCTACTCGCTGAGTACAGCCTTGGATCGCATCGCCGAGAATCCGGAGGTTCTTATCCGCTACCGGGAGCGTTCTGTGGCCCTGCGCGGGCGATTCTCTTGGACCAGCGAGAAGAGAAAATATGTGGCATTGCTGCGCCAACTTGCAGGTAATGGCCCAAGCCACTGACCTCAGCAGCATAAGCTCTGCGCGCAATCACTTGAGGCCTTATGTTTAGTAATCCCAGGGATGTGAAGAGAGCGGTGCAGAGGAGTATCCAGGAAGTTTCGCGTTGGGTGGAGGAGCACAACTACCGGGCTTACGATCCCGGCGACGGCGACCTGTCCTTTCTTCGCCACTTCACTTTTACCGCCCATTCCCTGCGGCGACTCCTCACCGCGGCTGTGCTACGGGCGCCCTTTCACATTAGGCCTTTGATCGGCATCAGGCCGCATACTTCCACAAAAGGAATGGGGTACATGGGATGGGGTTATGTGAAAATGTACGCGTTGACGGGCGCTGAAGACCAACGCCGCCGCGCCGAGTCTTGCTTCGATTGGTTGATCGGGAATCGGTCGCCGGGTTACGAGCAATACTGTTGGGGCAACCACTTTTCATTTTCAACGCGCGCTGGGACCATACCCAAGCATATGCCTACAATTGTCTGGAGCAGCCTGATTGGCTTGGCCTTTTTGGAAGCCTACGAAGTGGCGGGCAATCCCAAGTATTTGGACGTGGCCGCGAGTACAGGAGAGTGGGTGAAGAGTCTGCCGCGAGAGCGGACGAGCCGCGGGACTTGTCTCAGTTACGTCCCCTTCAAGCAGAGTTCGATTCACAACTCGAACATGTTGGGGGCGGCGTTGCTCGCGCGGGTTGCGGTCCACACCAATGATCAACAGGCTCGCGAGTTGGCGAGAGACGCCATGACCTATAGCTGTGCGCGTCAAAATGCCAACGGCGCGTGGTTTTATGGAGAGGCGCCCAAATACCACTGGATCGACAACTTTCACACGGGCTACAATCTGGATTGCCTGAAGCGCTATATCGATAGCACCGGTGACCGGGAGTTTGAACCGAACCTTCGGAGCGGTTTTCAGTATTTCAAACTTCATTTCTTTGAAGCGGACGGACGTCCAAAGTACTACCATGACAAAGCCCAGCCCATAGATATTCAGTGTGCCGCCCAGGCCATCGACACACTGGCATTTTTTTCGGACACCGACCCCGAGTCTCTGGAATTGGCTGCGAAGGTTGCTCGGTGGACAATCAGCAACATGCAGGCGCACGATGGTCATTTTTACTACCGGGATTTGGGATGGAAGAAAGTGAAGACACCGATGCTCCACTGGGGGCAGGGCACTATGTTCAAGGCGTTGGCACATCTCTTGAGCAAAGTAAATGGCGAACCGAAGGTCGAGGCCAACGGCAGCGCGCCGGCGGGCCGGGCCGGGGGCAGGCTTCCCAAGTTCCCTGGCCGGTAACCGCCCCGCCCGGGATGGTCGCGCCCCGGTCTCCACTTCCTCTTTGTCGTCGCTCTTGGGGCTTCTCTCACTCTAGGCCCCTCATCTTGCCTACCGGTCACCGGTCGTGCCTCCATCTGTTTCCACCTCAGCTTCTGCCCTCGGTAGTGAATCTCCAGCCTCCCATCTTCCCACTCGCACACCCTCACCTTGATCTTCGCCGGCGCGTGGTGCTGGCTCTGCCGCTCCACTTGATAGAACCGGTTCTCATGCCGCACCACCCAGTCGTTGCTCAATACCCTCTCCGTTTCCAGCCGGAGAATCTTCTGTAAGTCCCTCCCCCCAGAAGTCGCCAATCCCTATCAGTCCCAACACTTTCCGCCGCAGACTCCTCGGCTTCGCCCGGTTCGCGACCCGCCCCGCGCTCAAATGCGCCAACCCCGCGGCCCCTTCGGTTTGATATCGTTTCCACAGCCGCTTCGCCTGCCGCTAGCTCACCTCCATGCGCTCCGCTGCTTCCAGCAGCGTCCACCCCCTTAACCACTCGTGAGAATAAAGATCTAGTTTTCGCCCTCAGACCCCACCCCAGAAAAAACTCTTGCCAAGCTATGTTTAATGTGATAGCCTAGGAAACGATGCGAGGCTGCTTTGCCATGACCGTACAGACTTCACGGCCGACTCCCCTAGCCTTCTTTCCATACCGACAGTATGTCATTGCTTACCCTTTGCCACGACGACCGTAGTAACTTTGAAAAATGTCGGAACGATGCGGGAATGTCTATGAAAAAAAATGATCGCTGTGGAGAATAGGGGGGGGCAAAGCTTGAATGTGTATGAAAAAAAGGTACTTAGCCGTATAAAGCGGGAATCTTATTGAAAAGAAAGGAAGTTAGGCTCCAGCTAGGTAGTAGCTGGGGAATGGCGAGGACAAGTGTCGACCAATGATCCTGTCTCTCCCACTGACCCTGTTTAGCACCGAACGATTTTCTCGCGATGTTCCTGCACGGCGTGCGTGGCATTGCGCGTGTCAATGACGAGGCGCGCGTGCTGCACAATGGCAGGATAATCAAATGTGGAATGGTCCGTGGCAATGACTACCACGTCGTATTTCGCCAGGGCCTCAGGTGTGGGTTCCACGCTTTCGAGGCCGAAATCGTATTTTCGCATTTTAGGGAGACGCGGAAAGTAAGGGTCGTGGTACTCGACGCGGGCTCCTCCGGCCTGAAGAAGTTCCATGATTTTCAGACTGGGTGACTCGCGCGGGTCGTCAATGTCCTTTTTGTAGGCTATCCCAAGGACGAGCACCCTGGCATCCTGTAGACATTGCTTGCGCTGGTTCAGGGCGTCCACCAAAGAAGCCACCACGTGTTCGGGCATGGACGCATTGATTTCCCCGGCCAATTCAATGAACCGCGTCGGAAATTCGTATTCGCGCGCTTTCCAAGTCAAATAGAACGGGTCAATTGGAATGCAGTGGCCGCCCAAGCCCGGACCCGGATAGAAGGCGGTAAAGCCGAAGGGTTTTGTCTTGGCGGCCTCGATCACCTCCCAGATGTCGATACGCATCCGCAGGCACAGCAGTTTCAGTTCATTGACGAGCGCTATGTTTACGGCCCGATAAGTGTTTTCCAGAATTTTGGTCATCTCCGCGGCGCGCGTGGAACTAACCAGGTGTGTTTGTTCGAAGGCCCGCGAATAAAGCGCCTGTGCACCCCGCGCACTGGAGGCATTGACTCCTCCGATGATTTTCGGGACCTGATGGGTTTGGAATTGCTTATTGCCAGGATCCTCACGCTCGGGAGAGAAGGCCAAAAGAAAGTCAGCTTCCGGCTCTTCACCAGCCGTGACGTCGCGCCCATCCGTAACGTAAGGGCTTATAGGGCATTGCATGCCGGATTTCTCCAGAATCGGCAGCACAACCTCCTCGGTGGTACCAGGATAAGTGGTGCTCTCCAGCACCACCAGTTGGCCGCGCCGTAAATGAGGAGTGAGGACCTCCACCGTGTTGCGCACAAACGATAGATCAGGCTCGCGGTGAGGATCCAATGGAGTGGGGACGCAAATGAGGATGGCGTCTATTTCCCGCAGGTGGGAAAAATCCGTCGTGGCTTGGAAGCGTTGCTTATGTACATGCTCCGCGATGAAGGTTGCAGAAATGTGGCGAATGTAACTCTCTCCACGCTGGAGCATTGTCACCTTGCTGGAATCAAGGTCAAAACCTGACACCGCAAATCCGTTGCGAGCGAACAAGAGTGCGAGGGGCAAGCCGACGTAGCCCAGCCCGATGATGCCCACCTGGGCCGTCTTCGCCTCGACCTTGGACTGGAAATTGGCCAGCGCTTCACACGTCACAACAGTCCCTTTGTTCACATTCATGGTTTCCTCTGCCTGCATTGGATGAGTCGATCAAACGCGATCGATTATATCATTCCTGTCCTTTTCTATTAGAGCGTTAGGTCATCTGCGGCACGTGAGTACCTTCGTACCGTAGACAGTCGTGTGGAATGGCGGTAATTGATGACGTGCCGGGTGATGCCATGTTCCGGAAGCGACTTGTGGGAAAGGGAAAATTGGTAACACCCGTGCGCGGAAGGCATCTCTCATGGAAACCAGAGCGGGGCAACGACAACGTGCGAAAGCAGTGATTCTCTCCACGGCCTGCATCGCACTTGCCTTAAGCATCACGGGCAATGCCAGTGGCAGCACGGCAGTCAGCCTTTCACCCACCAGCCTTGCCTTCGGCAGCCAGTCCGTAAGTACGACCAGTGCAGCTCAGACCCTCACCCTGAGCAACACGGGCAAAGCCGCCTTGAGCATCACCACCCTCGGGGTTAAGGGTACCAATGCCAGCAACTTTGCGCAAACCAATACGTGCAGCAAGTCGTTGGCGGCCGGCGCCAAATGTACAATCAGCGTAACGTTCACGCCTTCGGCCACTGGCAGCCGCACGGCCTCGCTAAGCATCTCGGACAATGCCAGTGGCAGCCCGCAGACCGTCACCCTCTCCGGAACCGGCATGCACACCGCTCCCGTGGTCAGCCATTCACCCACCAGCCTTGCCTTCGGCAACCAGTCCGTAGGTACGACCAGTGCAGCTCTGACCCTCACCCTGAGCAACACGGGCAACGCCGCCTTGAGTATCACCAGCCTCGCGCTGGCGGGTACCAATGCCAGTAACTTTGCTCAGACCAACACCTGCGGCAGTTCGGTGGCGGCCAGCGCCAAATGCACCATCAGCGTAACGTTCACGCCTGCGGCCACTGGCAGCCGCACGGCCTCGCTAAGCATCACGGACAATGCCAGCGGCAGCCCGCAGACCGTGAGCCTCACTGGCACGGGTACGGCTGCCCTGGTCAGCCTTTCACCCACCAGCCTTGCCTTGGGCAACCAGTCCATAAGTACGACCAGTGCAGCTCAGACCCTCACCCTGAGCAACACGGGCAACGCCGCCTTGAGTATCACCAGCCTCGCGCTGGCGGGTACCAATGCCAGTAACTTTGCTCAGACCAACACCTGCGGCAGTTCGGTGGCGGGCGGCGCCAAATGTACGATCAGCGTGACGTTGACGCCTTCGGCCAGTGGCAGCCGCACGGCCTCGCTAAGCATCACGGACAATGCCAGTGGCAGCCCGCAGACCGTGAGCCTCACTGGCGCAGGCAGCAATCCGGCGCCGACGCTCAGCAGCCTGTCGCCAGCCTCGGCGGTAGCGGGCGGGGGGGCGCAGACGCTCACCCTGACAGGGACGAACTTCCTTGCGAGCTCGACGGTGGCTTACAACGGAGTGGGGCACACGGCGACGTTCGTGAGCTCGACGCAGTTGACGATTTCTCTGAGCGCGACGGACCAGGCGGCGGCGGGAAGTTACGCGGTAGTGGCGACGAATCCGGCGCCGGGCGGGGGAGCCTCGAGCCCGCTGAACTTTGCGGTCAATAATCCGACGCCGACGCTCAGCAGCCTGTCGCCAGCCTCGGCGGTAGCGGGCGGAGGGGCGCAGACGCTCACCCTGACAGGGACGAACTTCCTTGCGAGCTCGACGGTGGCTTACAACGGAGTGGGGCACACGGCGACGTTCCTGAGCTCGACGCAATTGACGATTTCTCTGAGCGCCACGGACCAGGCGGCGGCGGGAAGTTACGCGGTAGTGGCGACGAATCCAGCGCCGGGCGGGGGAGCCTCGAGCCCGCTGAACTTTGCGGTCAATAATCCGGCGCCGACGCTCAGCAGCCTGTCGCCGACCTCGGCGG
>Ga0182027_10001629_pt1 | contig 37191 bp, 37 predicted proteins | sample 712E1DmetaG_FD_121300 | JGI IMG/M metagenome (GOLD analysis project Ga0182027, IMG submission 121300) | Permafrost microbial communities from Stordalen Mire, Sweden - 712E1D metaG (Illumina Assembly) | ecosystem: Environmental > Terrestrial > Soil > Wetlands > Permafrost | place: Sweden...
ACAAAACAATTGGTATGGTTGTTCCTGACGATTTTCCTCTTGGCGCTTACACTGTTTCCGGACAGGTTAAAGATTTGGCAGGTAATTCTACAACTGTGACCTTTACATTGAAAGTTATTGGAAAAATAACTGTGACCGCGTCGCCAAATATAAAAATTTATGATGGCAAACTAACTGCGGTGGCAATTCCTACGGTTACCCCTGGAGCTTTACATAATGGAGATATCGCTAATTTTACAGAATCATATAGCGATGAAAATGTTGGCACGAGCAAAACATTGACTCCAAGTGGAACAGTCAACGACAATAATGGCGGAGCTAATTATTCTGTGACTTTTGTTGATGATACGACAGGCGTTATCAATCCTTTACCCATTACAGTAACAGCCGTCACTGATAGCAAAGCCTATGACGGCACAATAAACTCATCTGGTACACCGACAATATCTCCAGTATTAGTCAGCGGAGATACTGCTAATTTCACACAGATATTTAATACCAAAGATGTTGGCACCGGTAAAACATTAACTCCATCAGGCACAGTCAACGACAACAATAGTGGCGCTAACTACAACTATACCTTTGACTCAGTTGCAACAGGAGAAATTACACAAACTGCACTTACTGTTAGCGGCCTATCTGTTGCAGACAGGCAATATGACGGAACGAAAATTGCAACACTGGTTGGAACTCCATCGCTTGTTGGTGTTATCAGTCCAAATGTTGTTACTCTTGATTGTACATCCGCAACAGGTACCTTCGCTGACAAGAATGTCGGCACAAAAAAACCAATAACTGTTACCGGTTGCGTTATTTCTGGCGCAGATGCAGGCAATTATACTCTTACTCAACCAACAATTACTGCCGACATTACTCCAGCTCCATTAACAGTCACCGCAGCAACAGATACAAAGGTTTATGACGGCAATACCAGCTCAAAAGGTGTTGCGACAATTACAAGCGGCAGTTTAGCATCAGGTGATATAGCTCCAACATGGACGCAAACATTTGATACTCCAGATGCCGGTTCAGGCAAAATTTTAACTCCGGCTGGAACAGTCATTGACGGCAATAGTGGCAAAAATTATAATGTGATTCCTGTCACAGCAACGGGAACTATTACTCAAGCAAACCAGACAATTTCATTTGTGACATATCCTAACGGGACTGTTACGGGGAATTCTTTTGATGTGACAGCAAATTCAACCTCTGGTCTTGCGGTTACTTTCACAGGAAGCGCGGCAGGAATATGTAATGTTGAAGCAAATGGAACAGTGGACATTCAGGGGTCGGGCCAGTGTCCGGTGACGGCTGAGCAGTTGGGCAATGGTAATTATAATGCAGCCCAAAATATTACAATGACCTTCACCGTTGTGTATAGTGTTTCTCCTAGTTTGTTAACTTCCACCGATATCACCAGCAACGCCGTATCTATAGGAACGCTTGCAGGGGCTACTCTTTCGACAACCCAATCTGGTTCCTGTAATGGCACAAATCCTGATACTTCAGCTTGCTATGTTTTGAACGTTTCCAATGTGCAGACTTCCAACGGTTCTAAATTACCAGCCGGAAATTATGGATTTACGTTGACGTCAACCTCCGCCGACCTTAAAACTTACTTCGTCAACAAAGGATGGACAGATACTACATGGACTACCCAAATTAATTCAGAAATCTCTGGTAGCGCGCCATTCTTTTACTTTGTTTCCAATGGTAATGGCGTTTATAGCTTAGCAGATGGATTCCAATGGGGATTAGGAGCACAGAATCAGCCGTTGGTCATTGATGACACTTATCCTACTGGGAATTACACATTTAAGGGTAACGTTAACGGCAGTCCCGTGACTGTGACCTTGACTGTAGCAAAACCAGTTCCAACTCCCAGCGCTCTTACCAATCCTGCCAGTGGCATGACTTCAACCGATGCAACACTGAATGGCATTAACGGGTCTGTTGACGCTACGGGGCATTCATTCTGGGCTTCGTTAAATACATTCAGTACTTCAAGTTCGACAGTTCCATCTGGTGTTTTGTCCACGCCCGACCTTGGCGCTATTCCCGCAAATACTAATTTTTCCGCCTTACTTTCGTCAACTGGTATTACTGTGGCACCAAACACAACTTATTATTTCGCAGCTTGGTCTAATGTTGATGGAACATGGTATCCTGGCAATGTTTTGCCATTTATCACTTTACCATAATAAAACTATTGACATTTGTTTATTAGGTGTTATAATTAAGGAGTAATAAAAGAACTATAATTATGGAAAAAAATAAATTAAAGTTAATAGTTGCGGTTATGGCGATTCTGCCGTTGCTGGCTTGGAGTAATTTAGCTTTGGCATCACAAGTTACAGGAACTTTGACTACCGGTCTTAGTGGAAATAACGGTGAGACGATTAATGGAGTTGTTGTTGCTCCGCCAACTGCAAATCCTGGAGCCGGAACATATACTTCAACTCAAAGCGTTGTTTTAACATCTCCCGGCGCTTCAAGTATTCATTACACAACAGACGGAAGCGCGCCAACTTGTTCTACCGGAACAGTTTATTCTATTTCCGGTCCTATATCTGTAAGTTCATCACAAGCAATAGAAGCAATATCTTGCTATCCGGGCAGTATCACCTCAAGCGTGGAATCATTTCTTTACAACATTAACAACACTCCAGTTGCGCCGGCCAATAGTGCCGGGGGCGGCGGCGGTGGGGGTTATATTCCGCCGGCAACGCCAAAAGCTGGCGACATAAATACAGATGGCGTTGTTGATATATTAGATTTTTCTATAATGATGTCGCAATGGGGTCAGACAGGTTGCTCTGCGACTAACAGCTGGTGCAGTGGAGCTGATTTGAATAAAGACGGAGTAGTTGATGAAATAGACTTTTCTGTGTTAATGGCCGATTGGGGAATCTAAAATTAGTTTTTAAAAATTTCGTCATTGCGAGGTAACAACCGAAGCAATCTGGTAAATAGCTTTAAGAGATTGCTTCACTTCGCTCGCAATGACGGAACAATTAAGATTTATGAAAAAAATAATTTTATTATCGTTAATTGCAGTTGGGATAATTTTTGCCGGACAAGTTGTTTTGGCAGATAGCGCAGTTTTATCTGTGTCTCCGGCAACTGCCACAAAAAATGTCGGTGCAACTTTTAGTACTTCGGTTCAATTAGATCCCGCCGGCAATAAAGTTTGCGTCGTATCGGGCACATTAAATTTTAGCAATTTAACCTGCCAAAATATTACTGTTGTCTCGGGTTTAATGGCTCAGACAGCGCCAACGTGCGATAACCCAAGTTTTACCTTGGGAATTCCGAAATGCGCAACTGTTGCACAAAATCTTTTTTCAGTTTCTGTTGCTGGAGCCGATGTTGGCCAAGCAGGTTTGTCTTTAACCGGAGTTAAGGTTATAGGAGCAGGCACAATAGTTGCTTCCAATTTACAAGGCGGAGCATATAATATCACTGCCATTGTAATTAAGCCAAAGGTAACAACTCCTGTTTCAACAACAACCACGGTTACACAACCTGCAACTCAACAGGTTACAACTCCAACTCAACAGACAACTCCAACTACTACTATCCCAGCGAACGCAGGAACAGGCGCTTTAGCGAATACAGGAGCTTCACAATGGTTTAATTGGATTTTGATAATAGTGGTTATTCTGATTGTCATTTACGCCATTTACTATTTTACTACAAAGAGAAAAAAGAAATAAATTTAATTAAGAACTAAAAACAGCGTGCATTTCACGCTGTTTTTAGTTGTTTTTCGGAATTAAAAATGATAATCTAATATAATAGAATGTTAAATATCGGCAGTGGTCGGGCATAAACTCTGCTGAATTGTGGTTCTAATATTGCCAAAGTCCGCTACTTAATTGTATTAATTACTTATAAAAGTTAAAATATATAAAGTAACGCGTAAATTTGTTTGTTTTTATGGCAACATTTTCTAAGCTGGATAAAAAAATTTTGATCATTTCAATCACGCTGTTGGTTGTGATTTTAATTTTGGGAGCCGTAGTTTACAGGCGTTTAACCAGTTCTGCGGTTAATGTGAAAAATTTAACCGGCGGAGCGCAGACAGAAATAAAAACAAAATAGTCATGAAGTATAATAATTTATTAAAATTTTTAAGCAGTATAATAATTTGCGAATTAGCCGGAGTAGTCGGCTCTTTTTTTACGATACCGTCGATAAGCGGTTGGTATAAAAATTTGAACAAGCCCGTTTTTAATCCGCCAAATTGGGTTTTTGGTCCGGTATGGACAACCTTGTTTGTTTTGATGGGAATTTCTTTATATTTAGTTTGGTCTAAAAAATTTATTGTAAAAAATAATTTAAAACCGGCGAGAAGAAAAGCGTGGAACAAATGGTCTCAAAAATTTTATTCTGGCGACTGGCAAAAAGCAAATATAATTTTAGTTTTTATTTTTCAGCTGGTATTGAATATTTTATGGTCAATAATATTTTTTGGAATGCATTCTCCTGTTTTAGCCATTTTTGAATTATTAATGCTTTGGTTTGCGATAATATTTACAATTGTAAACTTTTACAGGGTTTCTAAGGTGGCAGCGTTATTATTGCTTCCATATATTTTATGGGTTTCTTTCGCCGGTATTTTAAACTTAGCCATTTTTTTACTCAATTAAATAAATAAAAATGATTAACCAAGCACTGAAATTTTTTTCAAAAATTTAGTGCTCGGTGCTCACTTTGTTCATATGCAAAAAAATTTCCCAAAAAACGCGAAGAAATTTCAACAAGAGAAGAGGACGTTTAAGGCTCCGCAAGACATGGCGGTGAACAGGTTTCAACAAAATGCTTCCAGATTAGAGCATTCTAATGTAAGGAACAAGAATAAGGGTAAAAAAGGTTAAACCGCTTTTTAGCGGTTTTTTATTGCCCAAAACTCATCAAAGGGGTAATATTAAATAATATGCCAGCCGAAGTCAAAATTTTACAGCTTTCTATATAGCCTTTTATATATTTATTATATGAAGGGTACAAGATATTTTTAATAAGAAGGGTGCGGGCAGGTTTACATGTAATTAATTTTACAAAGGTAATAAATTTTAATAATATGCCAGCCGAAGTCAAAATTTTAGTTGAGGGCTATACCAATATTGGTTTTGTCGACCAATCAGAAGGAGAAAAAACGTGGCCAACAATCACTTTGGTGCGAGATGGTGATTTAGTAATAGTGGTTGACCCGGGGATTTTAGAAAGTCAGCAGGTTTTAATCGATGCTTTAGAAAAGGAAGAATTAACGGTTCAAGACGTTGACGTTGTTTGTGTCACGCACTCGCATCTTGACCATTATAGGAATATTGGAATGTTTCCCCGAGCTAAAACTTTAGAATATTACGGTCTGTGGGATAAAGTTGGCGTTGAAAGCTGGTCTGAAAATTTTACTTCCAATATTAAAGTTTTGCATACTCCCGGGCATGATTATACGGGAATAACTCTTCTTGTGACAACAGGACCCGACAGCGGATACCCCGGAGTTGTTGCAATATGCGGAGATATTTTTTGGAGAGAAAATTATCCCCAGGATCCTAAAGATGATGCTTATGCTTCGAATATCGAAAGATTGAAAGAAAGCAGAGATATGATTTTAAAAGTTGCTGATTGGATAGTTCCCGGTCACGGCGCTATATATAAAAACGATAAAAGCGCAGCAACAGCCGAAAATGAGGTCGCAGTAGAAACAAAGAAAGAAAAAGCAAAGATTGTTGTAGTATGCAAAAAATGCGGCAGAAAAATGGAACAAAAAGATAAGTGCTTATGCCGACCCTATCTGTGTTTTAGGTGTTGTGAATGCGAAATAGATTGCGATGCATGCTCTTGCAGCCATAAAATTTTTTAAAAAAATTTATGCCCAGAATAATTCAATATGCCATTGTTTTTTTATTTTTAGCGGGATGTTTTTTGGTTCCAGACAGCGCTTCGGCCAGCCAGTTAACAGTTGTTTATTTGCAGTCAGGAGATGTGCAGATAAATAATCCCGATATATCTCAATCGTTTTACGACAATTTAAAAGGAGAACCGCGGGATTATTTTGTTAATTCAAGCGAAAATTTTGAATTGTATATTAATATTTTGGTGCCGGAAGAGGCCAACAAGGACGGCAGATATTCGGCAAGAATTTTTTTAGTTAATGGAACCAAGGAACAACAGATAGCCGAGTTAGACGGCGGTTCATCTAATTGGCAGGAATATTATGATCCGTTCGTCAGGGATTATTATTTAAAGGGTCCGGAGTTATCAAAACAATTTTTAGCAGGTAAATACAAAATTGAAGTTTATTCCCTCGGCCATAGCCTAACGGGCGAGGCAAAAGATAATCAGGGCGAATATGTTTTGGCTGTAGGCAAAAAAGAATCCTACGATATTAAATCTGTTTTGAATTTTTATTGGCAATTGCCCTTATTGAAATTAAATTTTTTTAAGACATCGGTTTTGCAATTTTTTCTTACACCTCTGGGAATCGCCGGAGTCGGCGCGATTGGCGCATTGTTAATATTTTTAGCCATTATTTATTATTTAGTCGGACTTATTGGAACAATAATAAAACATCATCGGGCAAAAACTTTGCTTTTAACCTCTGCCGGATCAGAAATGAGGGATGACATAATAAAATTATTGCAAAAACCGGCTTATGATGTAATGGTTGCCTACATTAACACGGCGAAGAAGCCGGAAATAGCGGAGGACCCCGATCATAAAAGTAGATCATTGCGAATGATGGAAGAGATGGGATTTAATATAGAAGAGATTGATATTGAAGGCAAAAAAGAGAAGGAGTTGATGAAATTGCTGGAATTAAAAGATATCATTTTTGTCGCCGGAGGGAATGCTTTTTATTTGTTAAAAGCGATGAGGGCGTGTAACTTTGAAAAAGTGATAAGAAAATTATTAAAATGGGGCAAGGTTTATATCGGTTCTTCAGCGGGTAGCATGGTAGCCGGACGCACCATAAAAACTGCCGGATGGTTTGGGGACGAGAATATCGTTGGCTTGAAAAATTTAAGAGGATTGAATCTTGTGCCATTTGATATTTTTCCGCACTATAAGCCGGAATATGCGGAACTTATAAAACAAAAAATAAAAAGCGCCAGAAAAAGAAGAAAAAAGTTGAAAATTTTAACCGACGGACAGGCAATTTTAGTTCAGGGCAGGGAAGTGGACCTTATTGGCGAGGGAGAAGCCGTTATAATTTGAAATTTAAAATTTCAAATTTAAAAACAATGATAAATTTCAAATGTTAAAACCCGTCGTGTTTTTAAATTAGTGCTTTTAAATTTGTTATTTTAAATTATGCGTATATTCGTCAAAGCAAAACCTAATTCCAGAGAAGAAAAAGTGGAGAAGATTGATGAACAAAATTACGTTGTTTCGGTAAAAGAGCCGCCAATAAAAGGCAAAGCCAATGAGGCAATCAGAAATGCTTTAGCAATATATTTTAAAATAGGGTCTTCCAATGTGAAAATAATTTCCGGGTATTCATCCAGAAATAAGGTTATAGAAATTATTAATTAATAAAATTTATGGAAGAGAAAACAACAATTAACGGCCATATCGTGTCTTATGACCAAAGCCTTGATCAGGGCATACGCTATTTAAAATTTAAAATTACTCCGGCAGAATTAAAAGTATTTTTTGACGAAGCATATTACCGCGGATCGGCTGCATTCAGGGATCATATGGGCTATAATTACAAACTAATCCATAATGGCGGAGAGTATCAGCTTGTCAGAATATAGGCGCTTTGCTAAATTTAAAATTAAAAATTCAAAACTATGGCAAATTTAAATGTGCACGGATATTCCGTTAACTATGATAACAATTCAAGATGGGGCGTCAATTATTTATTGAATTTAGGCTATAAGGAAGCCAAGGCTTTTTTTGAAAAAGCCGCTATCAATGGTTTTGTTCAGTTTGATTACCAAAATGGCGGTTATAAATTAGTTTCAAATGGAGGAGGAATCTATAGTTTATCAAAAAAGTATTAAAGATTAAAAATTCTGAGAAAAATGAGCAACTTACAACGTTGCTCATTTTTTGTGAAAAAATTTGACTCTTCACCTTTGTAAATAAGATAAAACAGATTAACAAAAATATCTTTATTGAAGACCTTAAATTGTCAAAGGTGAAGAGTTGACAGGTATTTATTTTATGATAATCTTGATTTAAGTCAGTTATGTCTTTTTGAGGACGCTGGCGGGCTCGTTAACATTATAAACAAGAGATTGAGGAGAGAAAAAATTATGTTGAATATTCCAAACTTTGCTGATAATCTGTGTGAAGCGATACGAAAAAAGAAAAGTGTTCTCTGCGCTGGGTTAGACCCTCAGCTTCGTTACATGCCTACGTATTTGATCCGTGAAGCTGTCGGAAGATACGGAGAAACTTTTGAGGCAGTGGGTTGGGTGTTCACCGAGTTTAATCGTCGAATCATTGATGCGGTTCACGACATCGTGCCCTGCGTTAAACCCCAAATGGCCTTCTATGAGGTCTACGGCCAGTATGGCTTAAAAGCATTTGAAGAGACGGTCGCCTATGCGCGAAGCATGGGTCTGATAATCATCGAAGACGCCAAGCGTGGAGACGGAGGCGATACTGCCGACGCTTACGCTGATGGTCATCTTGGTCAGATACCGTTTTTTGGAGACTTCGGAGATATTGGCGTGATCACTCTGAAAAGGCGCGTTTCTCCTATTCGCGTGGATTGTATGACCGTTCACGGTTATATCGGCGAAGACTGCGTCGGGAGATTCATCGCCAGGGTCAAGGAGCATGGAACTGGTATCTTTGTTGTTACGAAAACTTCGTTTAAGCCGAACTCGGCTGTTGAGCAGTTGCGAACAAAGCTTGATCTCCGAGTTTGGCAAGAATTAGCACTCATGGTAAACAGATGGGGCGAGGGGACAGAGGGGGCTTCTGGACTTCGTAATGTCGGCGTCGTAATGGGAGCAACCTATCCTGATGATGCACCGAAGATGCGTGAAATTCTGCCGAACTCTATATTTTTGATTCCAGGTTTTGGTGGTCAGGGCGCAAGCGCCGATGATGCTGTTGCAGGAATTAGGGAGGATGGGTTTGGCGGTATTGTCAACAATTCCCGTAATTTAACTTACGCTTGGCAGAATAAAAAAGGTAAATTCCAGTGCGAACCGGAAAAGTTCGCTGAGGCTGCCCGTTGTCAGGCGATTGAAGACCGCGATACGCTGATCGCCGCCTGTCAGAAAGCCGGCAAATGGCCACACTGAAAATCACTGAAAACTAAAAACCAAAAAAGAAAGGAAAATGAAGTTATGTTAAAAATAGAACATCTGATGCGCTTCGGTTTGTTTAATCCAGGGTTGCCTTATTCCCGCAATCCTTATGCCCGCAATCCATTACCAACACCGGAAGATGTTTTGGAATGGTTCAAAGTTTTGCAGGCTGGTTGGGTCCACGATGGCGACCCAAAGAAACCGCACGCGAAACTTCACTCTGGAAAATGCAGCACGGGATTTTTCCTCTGCAAAAAGATGTTGGCTTACGGCAACTTGCGGGAAATTTTAGCCGCTTGTATGATTAATGAACTGCGAAATGCTGGGCTCGGGAAAGTTGATGGCGTGTTCGGCTCACCATATTCATCCATTCTATTGGCCGGCGATGTTGGTCGGCTACTGGGTGTTAAAACTTATGTTCCGGAGAAAGATTCGTCAGACCCCACTTGCAAACGTATGCTTTTTAAACCGGATGATCCTGTTCCGAAAGGTTCAATGCTTTTGCAAATTGAAGAATTGGTGACAACTTTTGACAGCGGTGAAGCAACGAAAAAGGCGATTATCTCCGGTAATCCTTATCCGGTAACTTTTGCTCCTTTCGTTGGGGTGCTTGTCCACCGACCGCCTAAAATTGTTCGTGGGTTGCCAGATGGCCGTGTAATCGTGCCGTTTATTGAGCGCCAAGTTGATGCATGGAATCCGGCTGATTGCCCGCTTTGCAAACAGGGTTCGGTCCCTCTTTCGCCCAAAACTCATTGGGCAGAGCTTACGGCTTAATCTGATTTAATCGTAAAAGTCCTTTGATGCGTTCGCGCATCACTGGACTTCTTTTTATTTTACTTACAATTATAAAATATATAAAAAGTAAAATAACCTCGCCGTAGCCTTCGGCGAACGCGGGTTCACCTTTTTTTACAGACATCGCTGAAATTGGTGTGGAGTTATATTCTATTCAAGCCCTTAATTTTATTTTTCAAAAAGGTTCGCCCCCATACCAAAACACAGTTTTTATTTTTTGACCACTCTTGATTTTTTTTGGTGCGGGGGTAAACTTATTAAATAATGGCTAAGCTAAAGAAAAAGTCCCTACTGCGAAGCAGTCGAGGATCCTCGGTGCCGACAAGGTCAGTATCGGGAAAAAAAGCAAAGAAAATAAAAAGAATTATAAAACCTGTGAAAAACATGAAAATTTTGATTGGTAAAAAAAGAAAATTTAAGAAGGTCAAAAGAGCTATGAAGCGCGGGAAAAAAAATATAATAAAGACAAAGAAAAAAATTTCTATAAAAACCCCTTTTCGACATATTTTAAGGCGGGTAAAAAAACAATCTGTAAAAAATCCGGCTGCGGGATTTTCGGCTGAGTCTTTGTTTAAAGCGAAAATTAAAGTTATTGGAATCGGCGGCGGCGGCGGATCTATTGTTTCTGAAATAGGCAAGTCTCTTGAAAAAGCGACTTTTGTTATTGCTGACACAGATATCCGCGCTTTAAAAAAGAAGTCGGGGATAAAATATTTTTGGTTTGGCCAAGACTTGACTCATGGTTTGGGAACCGGAGTTAATGTTGAATTAGCAAGACAAGCGGCGGAATCTGCCAAGGAAAAAATAAGCGGTTTTTTTAAAGATCAGGATATTATAATTTTTGTTGCTTCATTGGGGGGCGGATTGGGTTCTGGCGCAACGCAAGTTTTTGCCGATGTCGCAAAAGATTTTGGCGGGATTACTTTTGGCATATTTACTATGCCTTTTAAATTTGAAGGAAAAAATAAATATCGCATAGCGCAAAATGCGTTAAAATCTTTGCGTAAATCATTAAATGTTTCTTTGGTTATTCCAAATGAGAAAATTTTTAAAATTATTGATACCTCAACTCCCATTACAAATGCTTTTTCAACAGTTAATAAAAGTCTTATTGAATCTTTGGAGAGCTTGATAGATTTGATTTATAATCCGGGAATTATAAATATTGATTTTGCTGATTTGCGAACAATTCTAAGGGGTATGGGGAATTCAGCCTTTTTGAATACCGTTGAAGAATCAGGCAAAGATCGGGTGGAAAAAATTTGTGAAAAAGTTTTTAAGAATCCCTTGCTGCAAAACAACATTTTTAAGGCGGAAAAGATTTTATTCAATATTTCCGGCGGGGAAAATCTTTCAATGTTTGAAGTGGAAAAAATCAGCAGCCACATATCTAATTTAAATCCAAAAGCCAAGATTATATTTGGAATTTCTAAAAATTTTAAGCTGAAAAACAGAATTAAAACTACGATTTTAACGACAGGCGCGCCTCTTGGATTGCAGGTAAAAGAAGAGATTGTTAAGGTAGATATCGTCAAAGAAGTAAAACCTGTAGATAAAGTTTTTGCGAAAGAAACTAAAGAGGTGAAAATAATTAAGTCTGCGAAAAATAAAAAAATACCAAGGGGGGATTCCGGAAAAGCAAAGAAGCCGGTTTCTTTTATCCCCGTGTTTAAGTCTCCGTCTCTATCTCCATTGGCGCCCGCACTGGAGCAGAAGAAAATTGAGATCTCTCAAGTTGTGCCAGTAACAGAGGATTTGCCGTCTGTGTCTGCAAGCAAAAAAACGATAAGAAGAAGCGGATTGGAGATTAAAAAAGCAGAGGAGCTTCAAGAAAAAAAGAGAATAGCCCAAGAAAAAGAATGGGAAATACCTACATTTTTGAGAAAAATAAAGTTTAAGTCATAAATAGAATATCAGCGTAAATCCGCTATCATCAGCGAAATCACAAAACGTATCTCAATACACGATAATGATTGTCACTGATTGATAGCTGATTGCCACAGATAAAAACATGGAAGAACAATACCCCTCGGGGCACGAGAAAGAAATAAAAAAAATTATTATTCCGGTAGCGGGTTTGGGTACTAGATTTTTACCATTATCTAGGGCTGTATCCAAGGAATTTTTTCCTTTGGTAGATAAGCCGATTATTCAATATATAATTGAAGAAATTAAAAAATCAGGCATTAAAGAGATTGTTTTTGTCACCAGTCCCGGGCAAAAGACTATTTTAAATTATTTTCAGAAGTCTCCTGAATTGGAAAAGATACTTATAAAAAGGAAAAAAGATGCGACTCTCAAGGAAATGAAAGATTTTGAAGAAACATTTGAAGGGATTTCATTTTCTCACGTGGTGCAAAAGAAACCCCTTGGCGATGGTCACGCTATTTTGCAGGCGGCAAAACTAATAAACGGAGAGCCGGTTGCCGTTTCCTTTGGCGACGATGTTGTCGATTCAGACGAGCCGGCAATGGCTCAACTGATAAATATTTTTAAAACCTGTAATGCGCCGGTGGTAGCTTTAAAGCAATTATCAATAGATAAAGTTCCTGCATACGGAGTTGTGGCCGTTGAAAAAATTGCCAATCATTTGTATAAAATTAAAAAAATAATTGAGAAACCGGAGCCTTCTCAGATTCCGTCCAATCTTGTAATCGTAGGAAAATATATTTTAACGCCTGAAGTTTTTCAATATCTCAAAAAAGCGGTTCCATCTAAAAAAGGAGAAATAATTTTAGCTGAAATTTTTGATAAAATGCTTTCTGACGGGAAAATTATTTATGGGTATGAATTAAAAGGGGAGTGGCTGGAGTGCGGAGATAAATTAAAATGGCTAAAGTCTTTTTTCTATATGGCGTTGAAAGATCCTCGATTTAAGGATGAGTTGAGGCAGTATTTAAAGCAAATTAAATGAATCTAGTATCTAGAGGCTGGAATCTGGAATGGAATGCGGAATAAAGAATTCAGAATTTACCCCAGTTAAATACTGCGAAGCAGTAATTTTGCGAAGCAAAATTATTTAACAGGGTGAAAAATTCTATTCAAGATTCAAGATACTAAATTCAAGATTCAATCAACAAAATGGTTTACGATTTAATTATTATCGGCGGAGGGCCGGCAGGCATTACAGCCGGAATTTATGCCGGCAGGCAGCGCATGAAAACCCTTTTAATTACAAAAGAGTTTGGCGGGCAAATGGCAAAAAAAGCCACAGAAGTTTGTAATTATCCCGGCTTTGAAAATATTTCCGGTATAGAGCTTATAGAAAAGTTTGTTGCGCATTTGGAAAAACAGGAATCTGTTGAAATAAAATTTTGCCAAGCAGAGAAAATTGAAAAAGCCAAAAATATTTTTACAATTACAACCGCAGAAAATGAAAAATTAGAAAGCAAAACAGTTGTTATTGCCACCGGAGCTGATCCGAGGCCGCTGGAAGCCGTTGGGGAAAAAGAATTTATCGGCAAAGGGGTAAGCTATTGCGTCACTTGCGACGGTCCTGTATTTAGGAATAAAATAATCGCAATAATCGGCGGAGGAAACGGGGGGCTTGAAGCGGCCTTGTTTATGGTAAATTATGCCTCCAAGATTTATGTTTTGGAATTTGGGCCGGATATAAAAGCAGACGAGGAAAACCAAAAGGATATTAAAAAGTCCGGAAAAATTGAGGTTATTACAAACGCCGTCGTAAAAGAGATTAAAGGGAATATGATGATTAGCTCTTTAATTTATCAGGATAATATTTCAAAAGAAAATAAGACGCTCCAAGTGCAGGGAGTTTTTATAGAAATTGGAAGCCAACCGGCAACATCTTTGGCGAAAGGCTTGGTTGATTTTACTAAGAGAGATGAGATAGTGGTTGAGCCGGAAACATTTCAGACAAAAACACCGGGTCTTTTCGCTGCCGGCGATAATAACTCCGGACCGTATAAACAAATTGTTACAGCCGCAGGCGAAGGATGCAAGGCGTCCTTGGCGGCTTACGATTATTTGCGCAAACAAAAATAAATAAATTTTAAAAACATAACGCCCACACACTCACGCATTGGTGCGTAGATGTGCGATAATATGCCGGTATTCCATTTAAATGATTTGCCAAAAGAAAAAAGAATCCAGATGATAGGGGAGTTTTATGATGCAATAGATTCGCTGAAAGATAGAGCCGAGGTTCGCTTGTTCTTTAAAAGTTTATTAACAGCTGACGAAATTGCGGGTTTAATGAGAAGAATAGAGATTGCGGTGCTTTTGTCTGCCAAGTTTAATTATGATAAAATAATTGAAATGCTGGGCGTGGGAAGTAATAAAATTACGAGCGTTCACAAATGCCTTCAGCAGGACGATAACGGATATAAAATAGTTGTTAAGCGACTGATTGAAAAAAGAAAACAAAGATTGAGAAAAATAAAAAAAGAAAATAAGAACAAAGTTGGTATGTCGCCGTTAGCCGATGTTAAGAGAAAATATGCAGGACATTTCTTGTTGCCAAACTTGCTTGATGCCGCTATCGAAAAATTAGAAGAGGATGATAAATCTTTAGAAAAAGAGGCGGTGCTATATACTCCGTCATCCGGCCGCTCCAAGCCACACCTACGCATCAATGCGTAGATGTGCTGAGCAGGCTTTTAAGTATTTGCTAAAAAATAAAAACTAAAAAATAAAATATGCGAGAAGGGGAGCCAAAAGAGTTTTTAGAGGAAAAATATCCTGACCTACAGCAATCTTCGGAAGTGGAGAGCGCTGTGCGTCGTCACGAGGTAAGAACCGGCGAGAAAGCTAAGCAACAGCCCAAAGAAAGGATTGAAGCGTATTTAGATAGGTTGGAAGAGGTTTTTAATCCCGGCAATCCGGATAAAAGAGAAAGAAGAGTTGATATTTTAAAAGATAAACTTCACGAACTGTTTATTATAAAGCCTGAAGAAATTCCGGAAAGTTACTTCAATAACCAAAAAAAAATTGCTCGAGAGCAAGGTCACGGAGACATTGAGATAACAGATGAGATAAGGAAGCAATCGGCAGAGGTTATCGTAAACGACCAAGAAAAAAGTTTGGATACTTGGGTTGATTATTTGGGTTCGGAAGATGCAATGTATCCCAACTGGTTAAAATACTTTGCTTTTAGAAGTATTACCAAGCTTTCTGAATACGACAAAGAAAAAAAGGAATTTAAAAAACGGAGCAAGGGAACAACAGCACCCTTTCCCGATATTAACCGTGAAGCATTAGCGTATGTTTTAGATGCCGTGGAAAAATCGCACAAAAGGGAAGCAAAAGAAGGCGCAACCGATGAGCAATGGGAAAAACTTTTGAAAACAGCTAACTTTGGGAAACTTTATGGTTATGCCATAGAACATATAACTCCGGCCTCACAAGAAGAAAAAGAAAATATCCAAGGCGAATGGGTAAAATACGAACAAGGAAGCGATGCAGAACCTTTATATAAATCTTTACAGGGACATGGTACTGGCTGGTGCACAGCCGGAGAAGGAGTTGCCAAAACTCAATTAGAGGCAGGAGATTTTTATGTTTATTATACCGAAAGCAAAAAAGGAAAAGTTCCACGCGTTGCTATAAGAATGCAAAATGGCGAGATTGCCGAGGTGCGTGGCATCAATGCAGACCAGAATCTGGAACCTGTAATGGCTGACATCGTTAAAGAAAGAGTGAAAGACCTTCCCGGAGCCGAAAAATATGAGAGAAAGGCTATTGATATGAAAAGATTAACTGATGTCGAAAAGAAAATAAAATCTGTTCAAGAATTAACGGTAGATGACTTAAAATTCCTTTATGAGATTGATGGAGAAATTCAGGGTTTCGGTTTTTATAGAGACCCAAGGATTGAGGAGTTACAAAAAATATTGCACGAAGGCGGAAAAATAGTTTGGTCAGAAGAAAAGATGAATGATGAAACAATAGGTCTTCTTATAGGTTATTCTTTTGATTGCGGAGAAACATTTCAGCAAAGGTCAAAAATGCCTGAAAAACTGCTATTTATTAAGGGCAAAGTGGATTTTAGAGGTGCTAAAATAAAAAGCCTCGGGAACCTTCAAGCTATTTGGGGACTTGTAAGTTTTTCTGACTCAGAGATAGAGGACATCGGCCAGCTTAGAGAGGTAAGGCGAGCAGCATATTTTAAAGGGTCTAAAATAAAGAGCCTTGGTCAGTTGAGAAGCATTGGAGGCGGAGCACATTTCGAAGATTCTGAAGTGGAAGACCTTGGTCAGCTCCAAGAGATTGGAGAAAGTGCTACTTTTTGCAGGTCTAAAATAAAAAGTCTCGGACAACTCAAAAAAATAGGGGGAAATGCGTTGCTCTATGATTCTGAAGTGGAAGACCTTGGTCAGCTCCAAGAAGTCGGAGGTTATGGGTCCACTGGCGAAGTATATATAGACAAGAACTCAAAACTTGATTTTAGTAAAGTTAAAATTGGTGGTAAAATAATTAGAGAATAAATATGGCTAAAATAAAAAGCATAATTGCGAGAGAGATTAAAGATTCGCGGGGGAATCCGACGGTTGAAGTTGAATTGGAGACTGACCCTCCTTCGCGTAAAGCTTCGGAAGGGCAAGGCAAGGGAACTTTTGTGGATTCTGTGCCTTCAGGTGCGTCAACCGGAGAAAATGAGGCTCTGGAATTACGTGATGCAGATGGGAAGGGCGTTTCAAAAGCAATAGAAAATGTTAACGAAATTATTGCACCAAAACTTAAGGGCAAAGACGTAGTAAATCAAAAGGAACTGGACGAGTTAATGATTGCTTTGGATGGAACGGAAAATAAATCAAAGTTGGGAGCCAACGCAATTTTGGCGGTTTCTATGGCTGTATGTCGGGCAGGAGCTGCTGCAAAAAAGATTTCATTATATCGGCACATAAGAGATTTATGCGACCCGTCATTGCAAGGAGTAGCAACGACGAAGCAATCTAAACATGTACCAAAGATTGCTTCGCATCCGCTCGCAATGACGAATAAATTCAAGATTCCATTGGCGATGTTTAATATTTTAAACGGAGGCAGGCACGTGCACAAAGACCCTCATTTGGATATACAAGAATTTATGATTGTTCCGCATAAAAAAACCATCGCCGAAAATTTGGTCGTGTGCAATAAGATATTTAATAATTTAAAAGCCGAGATTGAGAAAAATTTTGGCAAAGACCATTTAGAGCTTGGAGACGAGGGCGGTTTTGCCCCGCCGATTGATTCTACGGAAAGAGCATTATTTTTATTAAGAGGATCAAGTGAAGGGGAAAATGATGTGCAGTTTGCCATAGACAGCGCCGCATCCGAATTCTATAAAAACGGAAAATACACAATAGAAAAGAATGATCTGACAAGATCTCAGATGATTGAGTTTTATAAAAATCTTGCAGATGAATTTCCCATAATGTCGTTTGAAGATCCATTTTCGGAAGAAGATTGGGAAGGCTTTAAAGAGTTTACAAACGAAATGCCGAATAAAATTATAATTGCCGACGATTTGACAACAACAAATATAAAAAGAATAAAAGAGGCGCACAATAAATCCGCTTGCAACGGAGTTTTAATAAAATTAAACCAAATAGGAACAGTTACAGAAACTATAGCCGCGGTGAATATGGCAAAATCTTTTGGATGGAAGATTGCTGTTTCCCACAGATCCGGCGAAACAATGGATAATTTTATCGCTGATTTGGCAGTTGGATTACAGGCGGATTTTTTGAAAGCCGGCTCTCCCGCCAAGCCGGAAAGAATGATTAAATATCAAAGATTATTAGAAATTGAAAACGAAATAAATAAGAAAAAATAATATGGCAAAATTATATTTACAGCGCCATTTAAAATCGCAGTGGAATTTAGAGAATAAATTTACCGGGTGGACAGATGTGCCGTTGTGCAAAGAGGGGATTGAAAGCGCGAAAGAAGCTGCCGATAAACTCGCGGGTTTTAAAATTGATAAAGTTTATACATCTCCCTTAATCAGAAATAGGGAAACAGTTTCTTTAATATTAAAAAATCTCAGAGAAGAGAAATTGCCCGTAGTCGTTGATAAGGCTTTAGACGAAAGAAATTATGGTGAATTGCAAGGATTAAACAAAGAAGATACAATTAAAAAGTATGGAGCAGAACAGGTTCGTTTGTGGAGAAGAAGTTATGACGTGGCTCCTCCGGGAGGAGAAAGTTTAAAAGATGTTTGCAAAAGGACGACCCCTTTTTATAAAAAATTTATTGAGAAAGATTTAAAAGGTGGAAAAAATATTTTAGTTGTAGCCAGCCATAATAGTCTGAGGGCAATTGTAAAATATATTGAAAATATATCAGATGAGAAAATAATCGATTTAGAATTGCCGTTCGGTTCACTTATAAAATATGATTTTGATGGAAAAAATTATACGAAGCTGACCGACAATAATTTCCGTAGCGATAATTAAAGATTTGGCGGCGAAAATTTGGAAAATTAAGGAGGCATACTGGCGAAGCAATGTCTGCCGACGAGATTTTATAAATTTGCAGCCCAAATATTTAGTTTGTAGTAGGATGATTATTGTCGGGTAGCCTTGAATAGTTGCAATAATTTTTGTATATAATATATGAATAATTTTTAAAAAATTATTCATATATTACTGCGCTCGGTCGTAATGCAAAAGTAAAATTTTGCATTTCTCCTTCGCTTGTAATATAATAGATAATTAATTAATTTTTAATTTTTAATTTTTAATTTTTAATACTGTTATTTTAAATTTTAAATTTTAAATCTTAAATTCTAGGTAGATGTCTAATTTAAAAAATATTTTTAAAAACATGGATAGAAATGCTCTTCTTTTGAGCATAGCAATAGTCGGTATTATCATAACCGGCGGTTTGATTTTTGCTAATTCGATTCACAGTTTCTCTATGCCAAGCATTTTTGGAGCTTCAGACAGCCAAATCGGCAGTAAGGTGGTTAATTATATCAATAATAATCAGCTTTCAAGCACGCCGGCTTCATTAGTAAAAGTTTCCGAAACATCGGGGTTGGTTAAAGTGACAATTAAAATTGGCACACAGCAATTTGATTCATATGCAACAAAAGACGGGAAACTTTTATTTCCTCAGGCTTATAATATGAGCACGGTAAAAACAAGCGCTTCTTCAAACCAAAACGCAAGCGCCGCTTCATCTCAGACTCCAGCTCAAGCTGCTTCAGCCGTAAAAAAAGCAGCCAGTCCGGAGTTAGATGCATTTGTTGTCAGCAGTTGTCCTTATGGATTGCAAATGCAGAGAGCTTTGGCTGATGCAGTAAAAAATATTCCATCTTTGGCGCAATATATTAAAGTAAGATATATTGGTTCAATAGATAATGGTGTAATAAGTTCTATGCACGGCCCAGAAGAAGCTCAGGAAAATTTAAGGCAAATTTGTATCAGAGAAGAGCAGCCAAGCAAATATTGGAATTATATTTCTTGCTATATGAAAAAAAATACGGCCACAGCTGCAAGCGGTATGCCATTGGGCGATTCTCCAAGTTGCCAGACTTCAACAGGTGTTGATACCGCCAAATTAGCTTCATGCGTTTCAGATCCAAGCAGAGGATTAGCTTATGCTCAGAAAGATTTTAGCTTGGGGACTAAATACAGCGTGCAGGGTTCGCCAACTTTGATTTTGAATGGAGCTCAAGTTGACGAGACAAGTTTTGGAGGCAGGTCTTCAAATGGAGTCAAATCAGTAGTGTGCGCGGGCTTTACAACTCAGCCAAGCTCTTGCTCGACAAAATTAGATACAACCGAGGCAGCCGTCTCATTCTCGGCAACATATGCTAGTGCTTCCGGCAGCACCACCGCAAATACTAATTGCGCTACAGCACAATAAAGAATTTTTAATTTTTAATTTTTAATGATTGGGTATCAAAAATTTTACAAAGAAAATTTTTGATACGATCTTATTTTAAATTGTAAATTTCAAATTTTAAATTAGAAAAATGGTTAAGATATATTCCACCCCAACTTGTGTATACTGCAAAACATTGAAAGGGTATTTCAAGAAGCACGGTTTTGAGTTTGAAGATATCGATATCTCAAAGGATGAACAACAGCTTCAGAAAATGATAAAAGATTCAGGTCAAATGGGAGTTCCTGTGGTTGATATAGACGGAGAAATCATAATTGGTTTTGACAAAGTGAAAATAGATAAACTACTCAAAATAACGATTTAGTCGTTTCATCGATTGCTTCGTAATCTTGTTATAAGCGTTTTAGTCGTTACGATTAAAACGAGCGAAGCCCCGCTCAGCGGGGCGAAGCGATAAGGCGATTATAACGATTAAAACAATAAAATGATAAAAGTTGCAATAAATGGCTTTGGCAGAATAGGCCGACAGGTTTTTAAACACATTGAGAATAATCATCCTAACTTGGAAGTCGTGGCGATAAACGACTTAACGGATAATAAAACACTTGCGCATCTTTTGAAATACGATTCAAATTATGGGAAATACGGAAAAGAAATCGACGCTACAGAAGATTCAATTACGGTTGGAAAAAATAAATATTTGGCTTTGGCCGAAAAAGACCCTGAAAAATTACCGTGGAAAAAATTAGGTGTTGATATTGTTCTAGAGTGCACGGGTTTTTTCACCGATGATGCAGGAGCCAGAAAACACATTAAAGCCGGAGCCAAAAAAGTTATTGTTTCAGCTCCCTGCAAGGATTTGCCGGGATTTGTCTTGGGAGTTAATGCCGATACTTACGATTCAAAAAAGGTTGATGTGATGGATATGGGATCCTGCACAACAAATTGTTTGGCTCCTATTGCTAAGGTTTTAAATGATGAGTTTGGGATTGTGAAAGGATTTATGACAACAGTTCACAGCTACACAAATGACCAAAAAATTCTAGATTTACCGCATAAAGATTTAAGACGAGCAAGAGCCGCGGCATTAAACATAATCCCAACTTCAACTGGAGCTGCTAAAGCTATTGGCAAAATGATTCCGGAAATTGATGGCAAGCTTGATGGAATTGCGGTGCGGGTGCCAACTCCAACTGTTTCTTTGCTAGACTTGGTTGTTGAAGTAAAGAAATCAACCACAAAAGACCAAGTCAACGAAGCTTTTAGAAAGGCGGCAAAAAGTAAGAATTATAAAAATATTTTGAGGGTGGAGGAAGAGCCGTTGGTTTCAATGGATTTTAAAGGAGATACTTATTCAGCAATTGTTGACGCAGAAGAAACAATGGTAAAAGACAATATGGTAAAAGTGATAGGTTGGTATGACAACGAATGGGGCTACAGCTGCCGTTTAGCAGAGTTTGCCGAGTATGTAGGGAAAAAGCTTTAGAATTCGTTTTGCCCTTCCGAAGCCTTGGCGAAGGAGGGCCGAATTCATCGGAAAGAAGTTATAAATTATAATCTAAAAGCAACGCCGTGAATGGCGTTGTTTTTATACACTTGAATGCAAATTTTCTGCAAGTTATAATATGTGAAATAAGATGCTTTTTCCTACCTTTGGATTTTTTTATTTTTTTGTTGTAGTTCTAATTTTAAACTGGTTTTTGAAGAAATGGCCAGTTTTTTGGCGGATTTTTTTAGTTATTGCAAGTTATTATTTTTATTTGGTTTGGGATGTCAGGTTTTTATTAATTCTCATCGGAGTTTCAGTATTTAACTTTTTCAGTTCTTTGGCAATTTATAAAAACCTTTGGAGCAGGAAAAAAATGTTTCTTGCCTTGTCTATAGTTGTCAATTTTTCAGTTTTGGGGTTATTTAAATATTATGAATTTTTCCGCTCTTCTTTTGAATCATTATTTTTTAAAATCGGCCTGCCGATAAGCTTTCCGCTCTTAGGTATTATTTTACCAATAGGAATATCATTCTATATTTTAAGGGCCATTTCTTATAACGCCGATATTTATTCTGGCAAGGTTGCCGAAATGCCTTCATTTATAGACGTTCTACTTTATATAGCTTTTTTTCCTCAGCTTTTGGCAGGACCAATAAGCAGGGCGCCTGAATTTTTAATTCAGCTAAAAGACGGCGGATCTAAAAAAATAGAAGATTTGTGGGAAAGTTTCTCTTTCATTATTTTAGGATTATTTAAAAAAATAGTCATATCCAGTTATCTTGTTGTAAGAATCACAGATGATGTTTTTGCTGTTCCGCAAAATCACTCTAGATTGGTCGTTTTGCTGGCACTTTTTGCATATGCCATAGTAATTTATTGTGATTTTAGCGCATACAGCGATATGTCAATTGGTTTTGCCGGATTATTGGGGTTTAAATCGCCGGTTAACTTTAACGGGCCATATCTATCTCATGACATTCAGGATTTTTGGAGAAGATGGCATATGACGCTTTCTTTCTGGTTTCGAGATTATGTTTATATACCACTTGGAGGGAATAGAAATGGACCTTTGGGAAAATATCTGAATTTAGTTATTGTTATGACGCTGGCGGGTTTGTGGCATGGAGCATCAATAAATTTTATTATATGGGGGCTATTAAACGGCGTAGGTTTGGTTGTTGTCCACATTCACCACGATTATAGGAAAAGAAAAAATCTAGCGCCGGTTGAAAAGACTAGTTACGTTTCAAAATTTTTTTGTTGGTTGGCAACTTTTCTTTTCATTACCTTTAATTGGATATTTTTCAGGTCCGGCACAATTGGTGATGCATTTACATTTATCAAGACCATATTTAATCCGCTAAAAGCTACTGAACCTATCCAATTTTATGTTATTTTGGTAACGCTTATTGGATTTTTGTTTTGTATTTTTGAAAAACATATTTTTGATGGACTTACATTGGTGCAAAAGAAATTGCCAGTTTTTCTTACAGCCATATTCATAGTTTTCATTATAGTTTTAATATTTAAAATAGGACCGGAAACGATACCTTCGTTTATTTATTTTAGTTTTTAAGTATGAGCCAGACACCTGCAGAAAAATCCAATTTTTCCACCATTATAACTGCTATACTGGTTTTTGTTTTGATTGTGATTGTCGTCCCATTTTATGAGTCAAAGTTAATAATAATGTGGCAAGTGCAAGATAATGGCCAACAATATAATGTTTTCAATTCTTTCGTCTTGCGTTATGCCAACTTTGCAGAACAAATTAAAAAAGAAATTGGATGGAGCTCATTTTTTGAGGAAGAAAACAATCTTTGGATGGATGCTAAAGTGTCACCAGTTCTTTTTAATCAAAATTCTGCTAAAGAAGAAAACGTACAAATTGACAGCTCTACAACGAAGCTTTTTATAGATGAAATGAAAAAAGATGCTCTTTTTTCACAAGCATATAATTTTTGGTTGTCTGTTCAGGAGGAGAACAAAAGATTAAAGCAAGAGCAGGGGCAGCAAGTTCTATCTTTTTTGAATGATGCAGTAAAGAGAAGAACCGGCTTAGACATAGCTTTACTCGTCCAGCCAAAAGATATTCCGGTAGATAATAGCCCTGTTGTTGAGAGCCAGCAAAATAATTTGGCAACGCCAAAAGTAGACAATTCCAACGCCCTTAGGTATTTGATAGTGGGGGATTCGTTTATGGCAGTTGGCGGAGGGTTGGGAGACGTAGTTGAAAAAGCAATATTAAATTATGGAAATACAACAGTTAATAGATACGGAGTGGTCTCTAGCGGTCTTTCACGCCCCGATTATTTTGATTGGAATTCAGAAATCAAAAAATTAGTTTCTGAATATAAGCCCAATATAGTTATTGCGATGTTTGGCGCTAATGACAACCAAAATTTAACTGATAAATCCGGAAATTTTGTGGCAAAATATGGTGGCCAATCTTGGGCAGACGGATATTCAAAAAGGGTTTCTGATATGTTAAGCGTTTTTGAGGAAAATAAGGTTGTTGTTTTTTGGATTGGGCTTCCAGTAATGCGCGAAAAATGGTTTTCAGAAGAAGTGGCGAATTTAGATTCAATTTATGCAGATGAATGCCAAAAACACCAGAACGCTTATTTTATTTCTACTTGGCAAACCCTGGCTGATGCCGAGGGTAATTACGTATCTTATTTAAAAGATAAACAAGGGAGAAACGAACTGGCCCGTATAAGTGACGGAGTTCATTTAACATATTTTGGAGGGGCGCTTGTCACTAACGAAATCTCCAAAAAAATAGCTGAGGTTTTGAGTCAGAGTATATCTATGCTAATATCTGGGCCACCTTTCAAACAATAAATAAAAAGGTTATAATAATTCAATGCAGTTAGTTGATTTTGAAACAGCTAGAAAATTTTTGTTGGAATATAAAATTTCTTTTCCAAGAACTGTTTTTATAATTTCCGAAAAAGATTTATTAAAAAGCGTTAAAGATTTTAAATATCCGGTATTTTTGAAAATTTACGGGAAAAATATTTTGCACCGCACTGAAAAAATGGGAGTGGGCGAGGCGGCGAATAAAGCGGAAATGGCAAGAATGTTTTCTAAGATGATAAAAATTGAAGGCGTTGAAGGAATCTTGATTCAGGAAAAAGCTTTTGGAAAAAGTTTGATTATTGGAATGAAAAGAGATGCGCAGTTTGGACCGGTTATAATTGTTGGAATCGGCGGTATTTTTGCAGAGGTTTTAAAAGATTTTGTTTTAAGAGTTGCTCCGGTTTCAGAAAAAGATGCTTTAAAAATGCTGGCAGAATTGAAGGGATATGATTATTTGCTTGGGAAAAGAGACAGAAATCCGGTTAATTTAAAAGAAATCGCCAAAATCGTGGTTGCTCTTTCTAAATTGTCTTTGAAGAAAACGGAAATCAAGGAAATTGATTTAAATCCGGTGATTGTTGACGGACAAGAGGCCTTAGCTGTGGACTTTAAATTTCTGACTTAAAAAATTTATAAAATATGCGTAATTTAGACAAAATTTTTAATCCAAAATCAGTTGCGATTATTGGCGCCAGCTCCAAAGAGAAGACAGTTGGTTTTGGTTTGGTTAAAAATATTTTAGCTGGTCTGCCTGCGCAGGCAGACAAAGAAATGCGGCAGGTATTTTTTATTAATCCAAATCAGATTGAAATTTTAGGGGAAAAAACTTTTGGCAAAATATCAGATATTAAAGATGATGTGGATTTGGCGGTTGTGGCTATTCCGGCTTCGGATGTTTCCCAAGTTATCAGCGAGTGTTGCGATAAAAAAGTTGGCGGAATAATAATTATTTCATCAGGTTTTAGCGAAATGGGACAAATTGGTAAAGAACGCCAGGAATATATTTTAGAAAAAGTTAAAAATGCCGGAATCCCTATGCTGGGCCCGAACTGCTTGGGAATTATCAGAACAGAAAATAAATTGAATGCTTCTTTTGCCCCGGTGACACCTAACGCGGGAAACGTTGCTTTTGTTTCGCAGTCCGGAGCTCTGCTGGATATTATAATCGACGGAATGGACAAATTAGGGGTGTCTGTTGCGATTTCTTATGGAAATGAGGCTGATATAAGCCTGACAGATCTTTTAGAATGGCTTGCCGAAGATAAAGCGACCAAAGTTATAGCTTTGTATGTGGAGGCGATAAAAGACGGGCATAAATTTATGGAAGTTGCCAGAAAAATTACGAAATTGAAGCCGATTGTTGCCATAAAAGCAGGCAAATTTGAATCGGCAAAAAATGTTGTAAAAAGCCATACAGGTTCTTTGGCCGGCGATTACCAAACTTATAAGGCGGTTTTCAAGCAAGTTGGAATAATTGAGGCAGATTCAGTTGAAGAGTTGACAGATATAGTAAAAATTTTATCATGGCAGCCAACTTGTTTAAACTCTTTTGCGATTGTGACAAACGGAGGCGGCTGCGGGGTTATGGCGGCAGATTATTGCAAGGTTCAGGGAATTAATTTGGCAAAGCTTTCAAAAGAAACCATCGATAAAATTTCCGGTTTTGCGGAAATGAGTCCCAATTGGTCAAAATCTAACCCAGCTGATATTATTGGCGATGCATTGCCAAACAGGTATAAGGTTGCAGTTGAAACGATTTTAAGCCAAAAAAATGTTGGAGGAATAATGGTGATACAAACTCCGCAAATTATGACAGACCCAATGGAAAATGCTAAAATAATCGTGGAAGCGAAAAAACTTTTTCCGGAAAAGCCGATTGTTTGTTTTTTCCTGGGAGGAAAAATGTCTAAAGAGGCGATTGATTTTTTAGAAGAAAACCATATCCCAAATTACAGCGATTTAAAAAGAGGAATCGTTGCTATAAAGTCGCTAATAAAATAGGCGAGCAGTAGCGAGACTTACCCCGCCTTCTATGCTGGATAATTTATCAATAGCTTAGAGGGCGGGGTCATAATCTTATTCGCTGCTCTCATAAAATTATGAAAAATATACTTTGGTTTAATGAAATAGGCATTGAAGATGTGCCGCGGGTTGGAGGTAAAAATGCTTCGCTTGGGGAAATGACAAAAGCTGTGGTTTCTAAGGGCGTTAACGTGCCTTTCGGATTTGCCACAACCGCCGAAGCATATTTTTATTTTTTATCATCTACGGGATTGGACAAAAAAATTGAAGAAACTTTGAAGGATTTAGATGTTCATGACTTAAAACAGCTTTCCATAAAAGGAAAAGAAGCCAGAAATCTAATTTTAAATTCGCGGTTGCCTGAGGCGTTTGAACAGGAGATTGTGGCTTCATACAAAAAGTTGTCAGAAAAATATGCTTCGACAGGCTCAGCACAAGCTGGTTTGCCTGAAACCGATGTTGCTGTGCGTTCATCAGCAACCGCCGAAGATTTGCCCGGCGCCAGTTTTGCCGGTCAGCAGGAAACATATTTAAACATAGTGGGCGCTGGAAATGTTTTGGAAGCTGTAAAAAAATGTTTTGCCTCGCTTTTTACCGACAGAGCCATTGTTTATAGGCAGGAAATGGGATTTTCGCATACAAAAGTGGGATTATCGGCCGGAATACAAAAAATGGTCAGGTCAGATTTGGGCGCTTCTGGAGTTATGTTTTCTTGCGACACCGAATCCGGATTTGGCGATGTTGTTTTGATAAACGCAAGTTATGGTTTGGGAGAAAATGTTGTGCAAGGGCGCGTTGAACCGGATCAATATTATGTTTTTGAAACAACTTTGAAAAAAGGATTTAAACCGGTAATTGAAAAGAAAATCGGCACAAAATTAGTGAAAATGGTTTACACCGCAAATCCCAAAATGCCGACAAAAAATATTGCGACGCCAAAAAAAGAAAGAGAAAAATTTGTTTTAACTAATGAAGAAATTTTGAGTTTAGCAAAATGGTCAATAATTATTGAAGAGCACTATCAGAAATCAATGGATATGGAATGGGCAAAAGATGGCCGAGATGGAAAAATTTACATTGTGCAGGCAAGACCAGAAACAGTCCAAAGCAGAAAAGATTTAAAGGTTTTGGAAAATTATGTGATAGATAAATCTAAAATTAAAAAGGTTGTGGCGAATGGGATGAGCGTGGGAAGCAAAATTGGCTCAGGAAAAGCTAATAAAATAATGAACGTAAAAGATATTGAAAAGTTTAAAAAAGGTGAAGTATTGGTAACAAAAGCGACTGATCCTGACTGGGTGCCGGCAATGAAGTTGGCGTCAGCTATTGTCACAGATTCTGGCGGAAGAACTTGCCATGCGGCAATTGTGGGCAGGGAATTGGGAGTGCCGGTAATCGTGGGTTCAGAAAATGGAACCAAAGTTATAAAATCTGGACAAGAAATTACAATTGACTGTTCTCAGGGAGAAGAAGGAAAGGTCTACGAAGGAATAATCCCATTTACGATAAAAAAAACAGATATATCTAATATACCAGATACAAAAACAAAAATTTTAATGAATGTCGGAGAGCCGTCAAACGCTTTTACATTAAGCTTCATACCAAATGATGGCGTGGGATTAGCGCGAGAAGAGTTTATTATCATTAACTCAATAAAAGTTCACCCGAATGCTTTGCTTAATTACAAAACATTAAAGCCCGCTCTAAAGAAAAAGATTGACGAGGCGACATTGGGTTATGATGATAAAGTCCAGTTTTATATTGATAAATTGGCGGAAGGAATCGGACTAATCGGCGCCGCATTTTATCCAAAGCCCGTAATTGTACGATTTTCAGATTTTAAAACCAATGAATACCGTTCTCTGCTTGGAGGAGAAGCTTATGAGCCGCAGGAAGAAAATCCGATGATTGGTTTTCGTGGAGCTTCAAGATATTACGACCCGAAATTTAAAGATGCGTTTATTTTAGAGTGTAAGGCGATGAAAAAAGTTCATGAGGAATTTGGATTGGATAATGTAATTCCAATGATTCCATTTTGTAGAACTTTGGATGAAGGCAAAAAGGTTGTACAGATTATCAGAGATAATGGCATTAAAGGAAAAATTTATGTAATGTGTGAAATTCCTGCAAACGTAATTTTGGCAGAGCAATTTTTAGAAATTTTTGACGGGTTTTCAATCGGCTCTAACGACTTAACTCAATTAACACTGGGATTAGACAGAGACAATGGGCAACTATCTTACATTGGCAATGAAAAAAATGACGCGGTGAAAGAACTTATTGAAGAAGCCGTAAAAGTATGCTTAAATAATAATAAATACATCGGCATTTGCGGGCAAGGACCCAGCGATTTCCCGGATTTCGCCCAATTCTTGGTTGAGCTTGGGATTGAATCCATCTCCTTAAACCCGGATTCAGTTTTAAAAACAAGAATAGCTATCGCCGAGACAGAAAAAAAGCTAAGCGAAAAATAAGAAATTACGATAATACCATGACAAAACCAGACTATATAGAAAAAGGAGCCTCATCAAGGGCGGAAATGGTCCAAGAAGTTGAAAGGAAAAAAGCTTTAATTGATGGGAAATTGCTTTCGGGTGATAGCACCCATATTGCTGAACAAATGGATGCATCAAAAGCGAAAGTTTGGGCGTTAAGGGACAATTTGATTAAAAAAGGAATAAATCCTGAAGGGTTTTTGTATTGGCACATACTTGTCGGTAGTACTCCAAGAGAGGAAGATGTTGAATCCGCTTCTTTAGATACCAATGATGGAGCCATCGAAAAGCTGATAGATAAGCTGGCCTCTCAATAATTAAAAAATAGCAATAAAATTATGTACGATATTATAACTTTTGGGTCAGCGGCGCAGGATATTCATTTAAAATCCAAAGCGTTTAAAATTTTAAAGAATGAAAAGGATTTCATAACCGGCACCGGAATCTGCTTGGCTTTGGGTTCTAAAATTGATGTGCAAGATATTGTTTTTTCAACCGGTGGAGGAGGGACAAATGTTGCCGCTACTTTTGCCAAGCAAGGATTTAAAACAGCTTTCTGCGGAGCAATCGGCGTTGACACTTCGGGTTTGGGAATCATCAGAGAATTGAAAAATTTTAGGATAGATGTTAGATTTATTGTGAAAAAGAAGGAAAAACGGACTAACACATCAATTATAATTTCTAGTACGGGCGAGGACAGGACAATTTTGGTTTACAGAGGAGCCTCGGACATATTAACGGGGAAAGATATTTTGTGGAAAAAAATAAAAAAGACAAAATGGATTTATTTAGCACCGCTCGCCGGTTCATTGTGCGACAATTTTGAGGGAATTGTTAATTTTGCTAAAGAGAATAAAATAAAAATCGCGGTAAACCCCTCGATACAGCAATTGTCTTTACCTCCTGATAAATTAAAAAGTATTTTTCAAAAAATTGATATTTTATTTTTGAATCAGGAAGAAGCCTCATTCCTGACGAAAATTCCTTTTGAGGAAGAACAAAATATTTTTAAAGAAATTGATAAAATATGTCACGGTGTTGCGGTTATGACAAGGGGAGGGCAGGGAGTTGTTGTCTCCGACGGAAAGTATATTTATTCTGCCACACCAAATCCCGAAAGAAAAATTATTGATACGACAGGTGCCGGCGATTCTTTTGCCGCAGGATTCTTATCCGATTATATCAGACACAACGGTAATATTGAAAAAGCGATTCAGCTTGGTCTTGCCAATTCAGAAGCCAATTTATCAGAAATTGGAGCGAAAACAGGGCTTTTGGATAAGAATTCTAAGTTTAACAGAGTAAAAGTTTTAAGGGAGGAATGCGGTAAAAATAATTTGTGTATACAAAAATAAATGGATTTAAGATTTAAGATTTAAGAATTCGTAAATCATAAATCGTAAATCATAAATCGTAATCGCAAAGCGATGAAATCAATAAAATATTATTTACAAAAAGCGCAGAAAGAAAAATTTGCCATTGGGCAGTTTAATTTTTCTGATTTTACGCAGATGAAAGCCATTGTGGAGAGCTGTAGCAATTTAAAGTCGCCGGTTATTTTAGGAACATCGGAAGGTGAAAGCAAATTTTTTGGCTTAGAAGAGGCGGTGGCCGTAAGAGATGTCTTGCGAAAGAAAACCGGTTTACCAATTTTTCTAAACTTAGATCACGGAAAATCTTTTGAGTATTTGAAAGAAGCCATTGATGCGGGGTATGATATGGTTCATTTTGACGGCTCTAAATTATCTTTAGATGAAAACATAAAGATAACAAAAGAAGTTGTAAAATATGCGAAGAAAAAAGGTGTTACGGTTGAAGGAGAGGTCGGCAGGATAGGAACTGATTCCTCGAAACTTTATTCTGAGAAGTTTGAGATAAAAGAAGAAGATCTGACAAAGCCGGAAGATGCTTTAAGATATTTTAAAGAAACAGGAGTTAATCTATTGGCCGTAAGTATCGGAAATTTTCACGGCATTGAAATTTCCGGCATTGATCCGAATCTAAGGCTGGATATTCTGAAAGCCGTTAAGGAAAAAGTGGGGGATTTATTTTTAGTTTTGCACGGCGGATCGGGCACTCCCGAGGAAGATATAAAAGAAGCCATAAAATTGGGAATTGTTAAAATAAATATAAATACAGAAATAAGGCTGGCTTTCTCTGGAAACCTGAGAAGGTTTTTAGATAATAATAAAGAAGAAATTGTGCCATACAAATTTTTGGCGGACGCAAAAAATTCAGTTGAAAGACTTATTGCTATGAAGGTAGAGCTTTTCGGAGGCAGTGGTAAAATATAGTGATCGTCATTGCGAGGATCCAGCAGGCGACACGGCAATCTATAATTGGTGCACAAACCTCTGGATTGCTTCGCTGTGGCTCGCAACGACAAAGGGGTTTACATTTTAAAGGAAATATACTAATATATAAACATTACAAAAAACATGCCAAAAATAAAGCTAGAAAGAGAAAAATGTATCGGGTGCGGTTCTTGCGCCGCTATGTGTCCAAAATATTTTGAAATAATAGACGACGGAAAATCTCACATTAAAGACGCGACGATGCAAGATGTTGAAGAATTAGAGGTTGTAAAATTAGAATGCGCCAGCTCAGCCGCAGAAGCGTGCCCGGTTCAGTGCATCCACATAAATAAATAATTTAAAATTTAAAATTTTAAATTTAAAATTAAACTCATGATTTCGCTAAAAGCCAAATTAAGAAGTAATAAGGGAAAGAAAAATAATAAGACAAGGGAAGCTGGAATGATCCCTGCTGTTGTTTATGGTCACAAAATAAAAAATGTGATACTGGACGTTGACTATAAAGAATTCCAAAAAGTTTACAGGCAAGCAGGGGTAAACTCTTTAATTGAAATTGATACAGAAGGGGATAAAGACCCAGCCTCCGTCAAGGCTACGGCGGGCGAAGGAAAGAGAATTGTTTTGGTGCACGCGCTTCAAAAGGACCCAGTTTCAGATAAATTCATACACATTGATTTTTTTGAGACATCGGCGAAAGAAGAGGTTGAGGTAAAAATCCCATTGGTGTTTGAAGGAACATCATTGGCAGTTAAGGATTTGGGCGGGACTTTGGTCAAAAATATTTCAGAGTTGCAGGTTAAAGCTTTGCCGCAAAATCTTCCGCACGAGATTAGGGTTTCCATTGATAAATTAAACACTTTTGAAGACAGGATTTTGGTTAAAGATTTGAATTTGCCGAAAGATGTTAAAGTTTCGGCAAAACCGGATGAAATTGTAGTTTCCGTTGCTCAACCGTCTAAGGTTGAAGAAGAATTGGCTGAAGAAATTAAAGAAGAAGTTGAAAACGTAGAAAAAGTTGTAAAGGAGAAGAAAGAAAAAGATGTGGTTGAGGATGAGAAACCGCAAGCCAAATCAGTGCCAGAAAAAAAGCCATAAAAAAATAGATTATTCTCCAGCCCTGGAAGGGGCTGGTTTTTTTGTTGAAAAAAGGGGATAATAAGAATAGAATTTTTAATTTTCAATGAAGTTTTTAATTTTCAAATTTTTAATTTTGTGCAGTATATTTTTGGGATTAATGTTCCCCGTTTTTTCTTTCGCCGCCGATTTGGGAACTCAGTGCGCCGCAATTACTGATTCAAATACCGGGTGTCCGAATATGACTAAAGACCAGTGTACGGCTTTGTTGACACAGTGTGCAGCTTATTACGATCAGCAATCTGCGCAATTAGCCAAAGACCTTACAAAAACTTCTGCGCAAAAAAATACCCTGCAAAGTGCAATTACAAAATTAAAAACCAAAATATCGGGGCTTGAAGCTCAAATTAACGAGAGCACGGTTGAAGTTAAGGGTCTTAATTCGCAAATATCAGACACCCAAGTTTCTATAGACAAAACTACCGCGCAAATACAAGAATCGCAAAATCAGATAGCAATCATTTTGCAATCTGTCTATGAGGAAGATCAGACGCCGTCATTCGTTATTTTGCTTGAAGGTAATCTTTCGGATTTTTTCAGCAACTTGGCATATTTAGACAATCTCAATTCAAGCGTTAGTAATCTTTTAGATAATACTAAAAATCTGGAAACGTATTTACAGGGTCAGCAGGTAAAGATGAGCGACAATGTTGATCAGTTGCAAAAAACAATTGTCTTACAGACATTGCAAAAAAAGGAAAATGAACAGAACCAACAACAGCAAAACCAATATCTGCAACTTACAGAGACGCAATACGAATTGCAACAAAGTGTTAAACAGGTCACTGATCAAGCATCGGCAAAAATAAAATCCATGCTCTTCCAAATAGTAGGTGTTTCTCAGGCACCGACTTTTGGACAAGCCATAGTTGTAGCCCAGGCAGTTGCGAAACTTATTCCTATAAGGCCGGCATTTTTGTTGGCGATAATAAGCCAGGAATCAGCGCTTGGCCAGAATGTCGGCCAGTGTTATTTAACTGACCCAAAAACCGGCGCAGGTGTCGGCGTGAAATCTGGTAGAGTTTTTACAAATGTAATGAAACCGACCAGGGATGTCCAGCCGTTTATTCAAATTACAACGGCTCTGGGCAGGGATCCATACAAGACTTTGGTTTCTTGCCCAATTGCCGGAGTTGCTGGTTACGGCGGAGCAATGGGCCCAGCACAATTTATTGCTTCGACATGGGCGGGATTAGCAAGCAGATTAAATTCCTTGCTCGGTCAAGCCGCCGACCCGTGGGCAATAAAAGATTCTTTTACTGCGTCGGCGCTTTATTTGTCAGACTTGGGAGCGTCAAAACAAACAACTTCGGCGGAAAGCGCGGCCGCAGCAAAATATTATGGAGCGGCAGGTTCTTATAACAGCAGTGTTATGAGGCGAGCGGCATGCATTCAAACATTTATTGACAGCTCCACAATGACTTCCGACTGCCAGAATTTAATCTTTTAATTGTATAAAATAAAAAACCGCCTTATTGGGCGGTTTTTTTAAATGCTTTTACAATTGGTTCTAGGTCTCCATTAACAATTACTTCTAGATTATGCCACGATTTATCTATGCGATGGTCAGTAATTCTGTTCTGCGGATAATTGTAGGTGCGCACTTTTTCAGCTCGCTTTGCCGAGGCAATTTGTTCTCGCCTTTCTGACGATAATTTTGATAAATCGGACTCTTCTTGCCTTTGCAAAAGTCTGGCAGCCAAAAGGGCCATGGCGGTTTCTTTGTTTGATAATTGGTTTCTTTCCGACTGGCAGGTGACAACAAGGCCGGTTGGTTTGTGAACAATCCTAATTGCCGATTCTGTTTTGTTGACATATTGTCCACCGGGTCCAGAAGATTTATATGTTGAAATTTCCAAATCCGCAGGAGAAATATTCACTTCTGTTTTTTTAGGTTTTAATAAAACAGCCACAGTTGCCGTTGACGTGTGAACTCTGCCTTGTTTTTCTGTTTTTGGAATCCTTTGCACCCTGTGAACTCCGCCTTCGTTTTGCAATTCATCATAAACGCCCGGACCCGCCAATTCAAAAATAATTTCTTTGTATCCGCCGATAGAAGAATTATTGGAATCTAAAACTCTTTCTTTCCAGCCTTTTGTCTGGCCGTATCTTGAATACATTCTGTATAAATCGCGAGCAAAAAGTCCGGCTTCATCTCCGCCCGTTCCAGCTCGTATTTCGACAATCGCAGATTGCTTGCCGGCTTTTTCTTCTGTTTCCGGGACTTCGGGCTTATAGTTTTTCCAATCCTCCGCCGTAAATTTTGAGAAATCTTGTTCCATTCGTCTTTTGTCATTCCCGCAAAAGCGGAAATCTAGTAAATAATAATCATGGGTTCCCAATCAGATTGGGAATGTCGATATATTTTGTCTTTATATCATGAAATGTTGCTTTTGAAAATAGATAATGGTATAAAGTAATCAGCATAAAATGAGGTCGACTCATTAGATGTAAACAAACAAGTAAACAAAGAACCAAAAGGATATAGCCATGAAATCCCGATACCAAATAGAAACAAAGAAAATTGTTGCTTCAAGAATTCCTTTGCTTGCTTCGTCTGAGAAACAAGCTGTAGGTCAGTTCGAAGGATTGCATCTTAGCCAAAGGAGAGGCATTATTTCTTCTAAGCTGATCAAGGTTAGCGCCGATGGCAAGGAGAGTGAAATAAAAGTGTCGTAATCTTTCGGGATTACAGATAGGGCGTTTGCGAAAGCTTGCGTCATTTTTTTTGCGAAAATAGCGAACCATCCCCTCCGTGCAAAATAGACGGTCGTCCATTTTGCACGGAGATGGGGTTATTCATCAAATATTTATCAAATATTGAAAACGCTAATCGCGCGCGACTCATTTTCACCATTTAAGCCGCTTCAAATCGACTCGGGTCAAAAGCGTCGCTTTTGACCCGAATGCTAAAGTTCGTGTTGCTTTTTAAAATAGGTTATGTTAATAATAAATTGCACCTTAACAAAGGAAAAAATATGGAATTAAATCCTTGTGAAATTGGCGGGAAAAAATATACTCCCGGTATTTGTATTTTTTGTTTAAAACCATTTGACGAAGAGTCATCACGCGGTTTCGCTTATGGACACCATAATTGTGCCGTAGAATATGAAAGGGAATTAAATAGAAAAGAGAACGAAGAGTTGATAGCAGATTGTCCTCCTGGCACAAGGTTTGATCTTGCCGGCGGCGCAGCTGTCGATTAATATTCTACCAACCTAATAGGATAATTTTATGAAACATAGATTAACCATCTGAAAGGAGAAAGATATGTCCCCAGAAGAAAGATTGGAAAAAATCAAAAAACATTTTAAAATTTATAACGAGTCTTGCGAAAAGTTTAAGTCAAAATTAAAGAAGAAAAAAATAAGTCAGGCGGTATTCGACTTGGAGCATGATACGGCGGTCAAAGATCTTGTATCAATGGTAAGATATCTTGTATATTGCTAATTATTTACTTGCGGAGATTTATCGATCAGGGCGTTTGCGAAATCTTACGCCAATTACGGTTGCTGTCTAGTAGCCGCTCTTTTTTTATATAAAATGTTGCATTTCGTTAAAAAGTTTGGTAATATAGCAAATATAAATAAAAAAAGGAATATCCTTTGCTTTAGATAATGAACCCGATATATCAATCTAAGGCTTAGGATGATTTCACTCACTTTGTTTATGAAATCAGATATACATCCAAAATATTATCCAAAAGCCAATGTCCGTTGCGCATGCGGAAACAATTTTACAGTTGGCTCAGCAAAAGAGTTTATAGAAACTGAGGTTTGCGCCCAGTGCCATCCTTTTTATACAAAACAAGAAAAGGTTATGGATACTTTGGGCAGAGTGCAGAAATTTAAGGAAAGAGCATCAAAAAAATCTACAACAGTTAAAAGGGTAAAAAACCCACGAGCGAAGAAAGGAGAAAAATAAAAAAAGAAGTTAAAGCCCCGCTTAGCGGGGTTTGTGTAATCTTTGAGTTCTTATTGTGGCTGGACGCCAAAGACTTTTGCGAAGCAAAATCTTCCGCCCTCGACATAATTGCCCTCATGAGATTGCATGCAAGCTTCTTAAAAATAAATGGCAAAAGATGATATTAAGTTAAGCATAGAGGAAATGGAAAAAGCGGGCGTGAATTTGGGACACAAGGTTTCAAAACTACATCCAAAGATGAAACAGTATGTTTCAGGTGTGAAAAACAATGTTCACATTTTTGATTTAGAAAAAGTTTCTAAAGAGCTCATTAAGGCTTTAACGTTCATTTCTAAGATTGTTTCAGAAGGAAAGAGTATAATTTTTGTGGGCACAAAAATTCAATTAAAATCAATAATACAGGAAGTGGCTGAAGAATGCGGGATTCCTTATGTTACAGAGAGATGGCTTGGCGGAACATTTACAAATTTTGAAACAATACAAAAAAGAGTGAATTATTTTAAAGATTTGGAAAAAAAGAAAGAAACCGGAGAATTGGAAAAGTATACGAAAAAAGAGCAATTAAATTTTACCAGAGAAATCGCTTCGTTAAAAACAAAATTTAATGGCATAAGGAATATGTCAAAGTTACCAGAAGCCGTTTTTATTTTCGGATTAGACAAGGATCTTACCTGCGCATTAGAAGCAAAAAGAAAGGGAATTAAAATTATTGCGATAGTTGATACAAACGTTAATCCGGATATTGTTGACTATCCTATTCCCGCCAACGATGATGCAATTTCTTCTGTTCGTTATATAATAGAGAAGGTGAAGGAAGCAATTTTGAATTCAAGGAATTCAAAATAATTTGAAATTTACAATTTACAATTTGAAATCAATTTGAATTTATTCAATTTGAAATGATTAAAATGCGACAGATTTTAAAATTTGATCATTTAAATATTTGATATTGAATTAAAATTTCAAATTTCAAATTTCAAATTTATGATAAGCATCGATCAAATAAAACAACTAAGAGAAGAAACAGGATCTGCGCCTACGCAGATTAAGAAAGCTTTGGAGGAGTCAAAGGGTGA